>Ga0123519_10012016_pt1 | contig 12669 bp, 13 predicted proteins | sample YelNatPaOPRAMG02_FD_87396 | JGI IMG/M metagenome (GOLD analysis project Ga0123519, IMG submission 87396) | Hot spring microbial communities from Yellowstone National Park - Yellowstone National Park OP-RAMG-02 (version 2) | ecosystem: Environmental > Aquatic > Thermal springs > Hot (42-90C) ...
ACGGTACGCAGCTCTGCGACGCCACCCAGCACCGCGCTGAAGGGGACGAACTCCGAGCGCGTGGCACGTGAGATGACGTGCGCCAGGCTCGTCTTCCCGGACCCGGGCGGTCCCCAGAGAATCAGGCTTGAGAGCTTCTTTTGTTCTGCGAGTCTCCGCAGGAGTCTACCCGGACCAACCAAATGTTCCTGACCAATAAATTGCTCAAGGGTCTTGGGTCTAATTCTTTCTGCTAAAGGCGCAAATTCCGCCTCGGTTTTTTTATCTTGCGGGGTGAATTCTCCAAACAGCTCATCCATAATTTGGCATCATAGCATAGCCAAAATCTCAAGACAAATTTTTAATAGCTCATTATTTAAGTATTTCTAAATTTTTCCGATAACTAAACCAGAGGAATGGAAAAATGGACAAGGGAGTTATTTTAATAGTGGATGATGAGGAAAATGTTAGGCGGGCATTAATTCGGGAGCTCCGTTTGGAGCCTTATGAACTGTTAGAGGCAGAGGATGCGAAAAGCGCACTTCAGGTATTAAAGGAGAAGGAGGTTGATGTAATTATTTCAGATTATCGGATGCCTGGGGTAAATGGGCTGGCATTGCTTCGGATTGTCAAAGACCATTATCCAGAGATTATTAGAATAATGCTCACTGGGTTCGGAGATATGGAGACCGTGATTCGGGCAACTAATGACGCAGAGATTTTTAGGTTTTTCACTAAGCCCTGGGAGAAAGAAAAAGTTTTAAAAGCCTTGAGAAAAGCAATGGAGGAGAGGCGCTTAAAAAAAGAAAATGTTCGGCTGATGAGCCAGCTTGCGGAACAGCTGGAAAAAATTAGAGTTCTTTCACCTACCTATAATCGTGGTCTGCCTGCTTCTAATTCTGAGCTTAAAATTTTATTACCTAACTCATAATAGTTTTTTTGAATCCCTGCCTTATGATTCAGCATCTTAAATTTAGATGCGGTTTCTGAGTTTATTAATTAGAGTAAATTCCCAATGAACCAAGAGCAACAAATCGGTAAAATTGATGTTCAGAGAAGAGCGGTTCGGATAGAGGAGCTTTCTGACCGGGTCAAAATCGCGATTGACCTTTTTAACAGCGCGCAAAAGCGGTTTGAAAAAGGAGAGGACTCGCTTCGGGAATGGGAAAATATCATCAAGGTCTTGAACACTGAGATAAAGCATATAGAGCGGTTCATCGCCATTGCTTATCATAATATCGGCGTGATTTATGCCCAGCGCAATATCTTGGAGGAAGCCAAAAGATGTTTTGAAAGAGCCTTGGAGATAGACCCAGAATACGCCATTGCCTATTACAATCTGGCAGTGGTCTATAAAAAATTAAAAGAGCCGATTAAAGCAAGGGAATTTTATCAAAAGGCGAAAAAACACGGATACCAGCTCAAATAAATTATATCAGAACCTAAAAAATCTATTTCTGATTGATTCTTACTAAATATAAGTCTGACCGTAAGCTCCAGATTTGTTTATCTATTTTTAGAAATTTCTCAATCATCTCTAAATTGGTGTGGAAATGGGAGCTTAAAAAATTGGTGGTGAACTCCCCTTGAGATAATGCTAAATAAATTAAAAGCTGGTCAGATAAATAATGGTCAACCTGGGATTTGCTTTTGCAAAAATTCTTTGCCTCCCGCACAACCTCTTGCGCAACCCTCTCCGCCCGCTTGCCTCTCTCACCATAGCCAGTGAAAATCTCGCTCCGCTCTTTATTAAAATATCTTAGCAAAATGACATTGCCGGGTCCGAATTCTGAAGACAGAAAATTGAATTGAACCCGCTCCGGGCTTATGCCCAGGCGCTTTACCAGCTCTGCCCTTTCCCGCTCCGCAATATGACCCGCTAAATTAGCTAATAAAATCTCCGCAGATGGTCCCTCCCAATCTGCCGGTTCACTAAGTTGAAGATATTTCCCCTCTCGCTTCCAAGGATAAATTTTAAAATGAACCTCTCCCCCTCCTTTTGGATAAAAGCCGTAGCTCAATAACTTTGCTTCTACTTTTATTCCCAGCTGAGAAAGCAGAGGCAAAAAGCATTCTTTCAAGAAATCAAAGCAGGGGCTTTTCGGATTATGAGTCCCGCCTTTAAGCGTAAGCTCGCTCTCCTGGTCCAAACATAAGAGCACTGGGAGCAGGGTCTGAAAAACCAGTGCGGTTGAGCCAGCAGTGCCAATGTCTATTTTATATCTTCCGGGTTTTGCCCGCTCCGGGGAAAAAATAATCTCTTTTGAGCCAATCTCATCTCCGCTCACCTTTGAACCACTGATTTTTACCGCGGATTTTACCGCGCTTAAATGTTGAGCGCGAAGACCAGACTTGGCTCTCTTTGCCCGGAGATTATAAATCCGAAAGCCCTTCCCAGTAAGCAGACTCAAGGAAAGAGCAGTCCTTAGAATCTGCCCTCCTCCCTCTCCAAAACTTCCATCTATCTCTATCTCTGGCATTCCAAATTTATTCTATATCTAAAATTTGAAATCTGAAATCTGGGATTTGAAATTTAGATTCCTTCTTAAAAATCAATCTATTTCACCTCTGCATTTTTTCCCTTGACAAAATAATGGGGGGGGTATAATGAGGAAAAAAGATAAGGAGGGGAGTATGTCAGTAAGAGCTTTAACATGCGATAAGCACGGCGGGGGGCAACACGGCTGGGGGCAAAAGAATGAATGTGTAGTTTGCGGAAAATGGCCAGCAAAAAACCCTGCTCTTCTTTGTGATGAATGCGTAAGGGAGAATACAAGAGAAGAATGTTGTGTCTGTGGTGCTCGGCCTGCGAGAAATTATGCTATGGTGTGCGATGACCATAAAGGAAAATGTGCAAGATGTGGTAATTCTGATATCTAACAATTGAAAAAATCTTTTCCCCTTTGCGGTAATGGGTTCAAGCGGGGCATGCCCCGCCACTACAAAGCATTGGGCATCGTGCCATAAATCTGTTTTAATGCGCTCATAAAATCTCCCCCGCCTGAAAAAAATTGGGTCAAGGGCTTTGCCCTTGTCATTCCCGCCCCGCGTTCCGCGGGGGAATCCAGGTTTTTGGCGAGGCCTGCGCTGACCACTACAAGGGCATTGAACCCAGGTGTCCCTCTGCGCCTTTGCGGTAAAGGGTTCAGGAGAAGGTTATTTTTCTTCCAGTAATTTTGTAATCTGATTTTTTAGTTCTGGGATATGGCTGGTTATGGTTTCCCAGACCAGGTCAAGGTTCACTCCAAAATAATCGTGAGTAAGCTTATCTCTCATTCCTGCCATTTTCTTCCAGGGTATTTCTGGATGCTGAGATTTCAACTTGAGGCTCAGTTTTTTAGACTCCTCGCCGACAATCTCCAGAGCTTTGACACTGCATATTGCTTCTCTTTGTTTTTTAAAAAATCTTTTTGACTGATGCCAGTGGTAAATTTTTCAATGTCAGAGATGGCTTCTCTGATATGTTCTAAATAAACTCTATCGTTTTTCATAGATTACTTTCATTTCTTTTTGGACTCTGGAGATGATATGAGGGTCTAGGTTATGGAAAATTCCCAAGTCAACTTTTTTTCTAAAAATTTTACTGAGCTCCTCCTCCAGGTCAATCAAATCAAACAGGGTCTTGCGCGCATCTTTCTCATATTCAATGACAATATCCAAATCGCTCCCCTGCTTCTGCTCCCCACGCACATAAGAGCCAAAAATCGCCATAAAAGACACATCATTGCTCTGGCAGATTTGCTCCAGCTTTTGCGCAATGCCTTTTTTCCTTAACCGGGCTGGGATATTTTTGGTTTTGGTCATTTAAGTCTCTAATAATTTATATACTGAAAAGCAGAGGAAAAATCAACTCAAGCGTAATCTCGGTCGCCAGCTTAAATAAAGTTCTCCACAATTTTCTGGACTAATTCTTGGGCTTGGGAGGGGGTTTCTAAGCCTAACTTATTGACCATCGCCTCCACTTGGCTCCTCAAGTCCGGATTCTCCAAATCTATAAGTTCCTCAAAATTATTGGTTCTTCTGCCAATAATAAAAATCAACTGTTCTTTTGGAGAGAGCGCTAAGAATTTATCGCAAGCGCGGAGCAATTTTTCTTTACTCTCTGGGAATTTTCCCTCAAGCTCTGGAAGGAGATTAAGAATATGGTCAGAAACTAAATAACTCGTGATACCCTCCAAATTTTCTACCAAAAGCCTTATCTCTCTCACCATTTCCACATCATCCAGCGGTTCAAACTCTTTGGTTTTCATCATCTCATAAAGCGGAGCCCGAGCCGGGATTGCAAGGGTTCTCAGCCGGATAAAATCTGGATTTATCTGGTTAAGCGCCTTTGCGGTCTCAATTGCGTGTTCCTGCCAGAGTTTTTTCCCGCCTAAACCCGGCATCACATATTCACTTAGCTCAAACCCTGCAGACTTTGCTTTTTGACCAGCAGTTATCTCCTCTGCCTGAGTTGCGCCTTTTTTCACCATTTCCAGAACCGCATCTGAGCTACTTTCCATTCCAATATGAATTCGGTTTAAGCCCGCGTCCCGAATCTCTTTTAATTCCTCCAATGGCTTTTTGGCAACGGTCCTGGTCCGGGCATAACTGGTGATTCGCTCAATCTCTGGGAATTTTTCCCGAAAATATTTCAAAATTTTAACAAGTTCCTCAGTTTTGATGATAAGACTATCTGCATCCTGCAAAAACGCGGTTTTGGCTCCTCCTAACTGGAAAAGGACCATTGAATAAAGATAAGGATTGTCTGGCTCTGCTTGATAAATCGCCTGAAGCGCAATTCGGTCCAATCTGCCCCCAAAACCCATTCTCCAGCTTCTTGCCTTAAGCTCATCATACCAGGCGCGCATTGAATCTATATCTGCTAAGACCTCCTCCACCTCTCTTCTGGAAAATTTTTCAGTTTTATAAACCGGGCAGAACCGACAGCGGTTCCAGGGGCAGTTTCTCGTGACCCGAAGGAGCAGGCTAAATGCTTCGCTGGGAGGACGGATTGGTCCCTGCTCAAATCCTCTTAAAAGCGCTTCAGAGGAGTTCATTTTTGGGCTATGATTTTGGGATAAAGCTCAATTGCCTTTGCCAGCATTTTAGCGGATAAATAAAGCTGGTCAAGGTTCAGCCTCTCCTCAGTGGTATGCACCCGCTCCATCCCAGAGCCTAAAATTATGCTCTCTATTTTATGGGCATTAAAGATATTGGCATCGCTTCCGCCCCCGCCTTGTTTGGTAATTACCTCTTTTCCTAATTCTTTGCCCGCGTTCTTAAAAAGCTGAACCAAAGGACTATCTTCCAGAACCCTCATCCGAGGATATTCCAGAATAATCTCCTGCTCTAATCTCGGAATTTTTGAAAATTCTTTTCCGGGTTTTTTGGCTTTTTTGACCGCATTTTTAAAGCATTGCCTCATATGCTCCACCTGTGCCTTTAGCTTTTTTAAATTATGGCTTCTTGTCTCTCCTCGGACCTCCACCAAATCCGGGACGATATTGGTTGCGGTTCCTCCTTGAATGATTCCGATATTAGCAGTGGTCTCAAAATCTATCCTTCCCAATTTCATCTGGCTTATGGCTTGACTTGCGATTTTGATTGCATTGATTCCCTTTTCCGGGCTTACTCCTGCGTGTGCGGACTTGCCATAAACCTTGAAAATCAACCGATACGCCTCTGGCGCGCTTATCACTAATTCTAAGGGGCTGTCTGAGTCTAAAACAATCCCATATTTAGCTTGAATAAGCGAGTAATCCAATTGCTTGGCACCTAACAATCCTATTTCTTCTGCCACAGTAAAAATTATCTCCAGCGGAGGTCTTTTCAGTTTAGCTTCAACCAGATGCCTGAGAACCTCTAAAATTACCGCTACCCCGGAGCGGTCATCCGCTCCTAAAATGCTTTTTCCAGCGCTTTCAATATATTTTTTTCTTTTTCGGTATCCAAAATTTTCAATTGGTCCTACTGTGTCTAAATGCGCATTTATTAAAAGTCCGGGCAAGGAGCGGTCTCCGTTTAAGTATCCAATTAAGTTCCCGCACTCTCCATCTTTTGATAAAGCCCGGTCATAGCGGGTCTTAAGCCCAAGCGCGTTCAGGTGCTTTTCCACCTCTTTAGCGATTTTTTTCTCTTTTCTGGAAAGCCCGGGGATTTTAGCTAATTCTATAAAGCACTTAATCAATCTCTCTTTATTTATCATTCCTCTTCCTCATCATCTTCCAGGCTTTCTAATCCCGGCTCAAGCTCCTCAGGAACCTCCTTAAAAGCCTTATCCATTTGCGCCTGGACCTCCTCTTTCTCATAACATTCCTTGCAGGCAACCAGCGGATATATCTCCTGAACCCGATAAAACTGAATCATCTCCCGCTCATCCTTCTGGCTTTTCATAATCATCGGCACTAACTTTCCAGTCCAGACCAGGTAATAGTCCACTAAATACCCATTCGGGAAGGAACGGGAATGAACTGTGTCTCTTACCTCCCGATTACAAAAACTACATTTTAGTTTATTTTCCATCTCTGAATTTAATTGATTAGAAGAGCTAACTTGAATAACAATTCTATTAAAATTCCAGCTTAGCCCAATGTCAAGTCCAGTGCCTTGGTCCGGCTAAGCAGATACAATCAGCCTATTTTCAGGTTTGTATAAAATTTTCTGGATGGGGTTAAAATTTATGGAAAAACACATAAACTATTTTGGAAAACCTGGCAAGTGATTAGCTTACAATGGCGCGGCCGGCAGGATTTGAACCTGCGACCTGCGGATTAGAAGCCCTTTTTCAGCTTCTTCTTAAGTGGTTGAGTATGCGAGGAAATTGAGCTAATTGATTGAAATTAAAGGGTTTATGACTTTACTCTAATTTGTGATGCTTCTAACAATTTCAGCTAATTTTGATGTGTTATGGGCGCAATTTGGGCACAAAGTAAATAAAGATATTGGGGGCAGATGGAACTCATTGTCAACGCCATATACTTTGCTCATCATCCGTGCCCTTTGGATTATCACCAAGATTAAAGACCCACAGGAGTAAGTTGATGCATTTAAGAAACTCATAGGCAAGGATTATTAAGTAGAAAGGTGACCTGCCCCCAATACTTGTACCACTCTTAAGTTAGTGTCGTCCCCCCTTGCCACGATCTAAGCGTAGCTCGTTGGAAAAGCCCCCTGCCTCCGGAGCCGGTGGTTTATACCCAGAGAGCTATGAGGTCGATGCCGGTTATATCCCTCCTTCAGTCCACAATCAAGACCTTGGTTTCCTGTAAAGTCTCAAAAATCTCTCTGTTCAGAAGTTCGTCTCTAATCTTGCCACTGATTTCTTCCCCCTTAAAGCGTTTCCTGCCCATATCCACCTCCGTTTGGACCTAGTTTACCCTAAAGACTAACATTAGCACTGGCTCAGTTTTTGGGACAGGTCAATTTTTAGTTTAAATGAGTAAAAATCCAAACTATCCGCTTTAGAGATTTTATAATGACTTACTTTTCCTCGGTTTGTTGCGCGTGATTTTTTGTTGATATGAAACAATCTCTAATCTTCTATACCAGCTAACCTTTTAACCATATTTTTTCTTGCCTCAATATCATATTGTCCGTAGATAGCGATTTTTTCCATAATCGGCGAGCCACCACCATGTAACAATCCCAGCGCCGCGGCTCCGCCATAGGAGGAGCAGAGTATATCGGAGACAAGCCTGAAAAGCCGATGCTGGTTTTCTGCTGATATATTAGGATTTCGCTTGATGTATTTATTTAAAAAATTTTTGGTTTCCGGTGCGAAAAAATCCTCTTCATAGGGTAATGTGGCAGGAAGTCCTCCGGAAACATCTGCCAGCATTTCCAGTTCATGATATATTTTTTCACCAGCAAGGCATCTTCCTACATTACAGTAAACAGGATGCGGTATGTAAGTGCCTGGACCGACTTTTTGACCATTGATTCCGGGGCTGGCTAAAGCAGAGGCAGTGTAGCCAGAGGCATAGACTAATTCAACAATCATAATCATATCAGCGATTTTGTCCCGGATGTGTTTAGCGTTGGCGATTCCACTGTATTCTGCTACGAGTGCGGTTAAGCCCATAATCAATTCACAGGTCGCAGGTTTGCAACCGGTATAAGAATGCCGATGATAAAGTGCAAAAAGAAGGGCAAGCATTCCTCCGAGCATATGCTCGCCACATAGAAAAATTTTTTCCCAAGGCACAAATACATTATCAAATACAATCAAAGATTCACACATTGCTGGCTTAAAAGGCGAATGGAGATATTTTCTTGTCCGAGGCGTAGAAGCTCTGACAATGTGGGTTATTCCTTCCCAGTCACCGGGTATAGCAAACGAGACTGCCCAATCCCCCTCTTCTGGCGTAAGGAACCTGGTTGGCAAAACAAAGATCTCATCAGCCTGAGCACTGATGGTAATACTCACTTTAGCGCCTCGCACCACGATTCCGTCAGGTTTCTTTTCTACTATTCGCAGATACAAATCAGGGTCTAATTGCTGATGTGGACGCTTGCTCCGGTCTCCTTTAACATCGGTTTGCGCACAGCAAGCTACTAAATCCTCCCTTTGGAATCTCTCAGTAAACTTGAGGAAATTTTTATAGTATTCGGTATTATTGTTATTAAGTTTATCTGCCTCATAAGAAATCACTGATAGGGCATTGAGTGCATCAACTCCCATACATCTTTGGATACAGCCTCCGGTTTGCTGGCATAAGAACCTAATCATATCCTGTTTTTTATGAAGGTCCTGTTGGTTCTGGCTAATATGAGTGAAAAGGTTAATTTTCTCGTCAATGAGATTTGATTTAACCGTCATTAAATCTTGAAATTCTAATTTTTGGGCAAAGTCAAAGGTTGCAGATAAAGTGTTAATTACACCCATCATTCTTTCATCGTTTCGGTCTATTAACTCTCCTCCCATACGGACATTTCTTCTCATCTTGCTTAATCTTTCCCTGTATTCCTTGGAATTGCGCATTTTTGTAATCCTCCTTTCTTAATTTTAGGCAGAAGCAATAATTAGCCTCCCCTTATTGAAAAAGGCTTCTTGACAACCTTCTAACTTTTGATATTCTTAAATCAAGCGGGTTTATCCCTAAAATGACTAAGGCCTACATATTCACTCATAAGGTAACAGAGGCAGATATTGAAAGGTTCAGATTATTTTTTGATGAAATACATTTAAACCAAGCAATAATATTTAACGAGCAAGAATTTATGAAAATTAGAGAAAATTTTGACATTATAATTCTTTATGACCTGCCCAGTGATTCTGCTCTCCCGCTATTAAGAAGGCTAAAAGATAAATTATCTGTTCCAGTATTCTATTTTTCCTATGTCAAAGAGCCAGATACGATTTTAGAAGCTTTCAAGTTCGGGGTTGAAGATTTTTTTGTTCCTCCTTTCAATATCCGTGAATTCAGTGAAAAACTTAATAAAGTTATTCCTGGCGCTACCTTCAAAAGGTCAATTGCAGAACTCGCTAAAAAATATATTGAAATTAATTACAACCTTCCTATTAAGTTGACCGATATTGCCAAATCCGTAGGTTGCACGCCGGAACATCTCGCCAGAGTCTTTAAAGCCAAATATAATATAACGCCTCATTCCTACCTTAAAAAAATAAGATTAGAAAAAGTAAAAAAATATCTCATAACCACGAACCTGCCTTTATCTGAAATTTATAAAGCTACTGGTTTTTATTCCGCTCCTCATCTTTGTCGTGAATTTAAAAAACAAGAAAATATAACCCCTTTTAACTATAGACAAAAATACTCAAAACTTATGTAATTTTATGTTTGTTCCCTTCAGGGTCAATATAAATAATTTCAATACTATCTGAATTTAGGTCCGGCAAGTAAAAATGAAAAAAATCTGAATTCTCTAATTCTTCTATTGAAGAAAACTCCTGCTGGTCTATCATCTCTCTTTTGCCGTGCTCAATCGCAAACACTTGCACCAGTCCGGTTTTTTCAATCGGGGGCTTCTTCATTATTTTTTCCTTCATTTCATTTTCGTAATCTTGTAATTTTTCCGACAATTCTCTACACCTTTTTAATAATTCATTCGTGCGCAAAATCTCTCTTACGATATTATTCCTTAATTCTATTTGCAGTATTTCCTTTTGTTTTTTTTCATCATTAATCATTCGTTCATAATTTTCTATAACCCCATTAAATTCACTCACAATTTTATTAGATTTTCTATATTCATCTTTGATGGATTGTCTCAACTTCTCGTTCTCTTCTTTAAGCTCATTTATATACTTTTGAAATAATCTATGGAGATACCAGACCGTAGCTAAAGTGTATGTCATCATTTTTAATAATTCAAAATCTTCTTTCATATAGATTTTATTTCTCATAGAAGAGTCTAAAATTAAAAATCCTACAATCATTACTTTATCCATATTAAAAATTTGTAAAGGCAAGATTGCGTAAATATTTTCCCTTTCCATTGCTAATTTAAGATTACTATTGGATTTCAAGTCATCAATCACTAAGGAATCTTTCTTTTGAAAAAGACCCTCAGCATCAAAAGAACTTACACCTCTCAAAACCGGAAAGTGAGGAGGTATTACTTTAACTTCATTTGAACCAAAGGTATCTTTCAGGTTTTGGTCGAAATTTTCAAAATTTTTTAATAAGACCTCAAACTTTCTTGAAAGTTGTTTTCTAAAGGAATAAGTATTTGGTAAAATCCTTTCCAGCCTTTTGCTAATATAGGAATGTGATTTTTCAGAGACATAGACTGATATACCTAACATTGTAATTGCGCCTGCAGAAAGAATAAAAAAGAGGTGCTCCTTTTTATCAATGTTTAACATTATAACAAGATATAAGAACATAATGAATAATATTAAATGAGTCACAAAAAGCAAAACTGTTTTTGAAACTAATATATTAATATCTATCAATTTATTTTCAAAAGCTGCATATGCCCCGATCACTATAGCTAAAATTTCGCCTAAAATTCCCAAAGGATATATATTAAATCCATACATTGGCAAAGTGTTAAAACAAGCAAATATTAGAAACATTACACCTCCAAAAATAAAATATTTTGTTTTATGTTTTAAAAAATTATCAGCTTTAAAATGTGATTTGATTATTACATAGCATCCCAAACTGGCGAATAATAATAACGACCAGTACCATAAAATATGAAGAATTCCCCCTTGGGTATAATAGCCAAAGGAATAATATGTTGCGCCTTTATAGAAAAATTTGGAATGGCTTAGAAAATAAAAAATTATGCCACTTATATACCCAGAATATTTTGCTATCCTCCATCCCCTAGTGTCGAGCTTAACGAGTTCCAAGCAAAAGTCCAAAAAAGCAGGGGCAATTAATCTAATTCCGAGCGGAAAAAAAGATGCCCAGAAAATTGCTCTTTCCGGACTTTCTGCATTCCTGGTCAGATAGATAGCGATGCCAAAAAAGCTGATATTAATTGCAAGAAAGGCAAACTTTCGATTCAATTTTTTATAAAAATCAGTTTTCAGAATTAGAATAGCTAATAGGAAACCCAATAATATTTTAGCTATTATTTGAATATTATAGAAAAGCATATATTCCTCGCTTCCTCACTGTTTTTCAAATACTGAGAAATACGAATTCAAGGATAAAGTAATAGATGAAAATTTTTGATTATATTTAGACAATATACATTTCCACAGAAATTTTCTTACTGGACTATTAGAAAAATTGGAAACTAACAGAAGAAACAGACGAAATTTTGTTTTAAGAAAATAACCGACTCCATGGTTAGTCAAAACTCCTCGCGCCCAAGCTTTTATCAGCCTTGAAAATAATGAATCAAGATTATTTAATTTTTTAAGGATTTGGAGCTGAATTTCCTTCAACTTTTTAGCGGATATGTTTTTAGGTTTAATCAAGACCGGCTCCGAAATGTTTTCCTTATATTCCATTAAACCAAAGTTGTCAACTTCTAACCTATTCTCCTTTTTTAGCCTATCAAATAATGCGGTTCCGGGAAATGGGATTGGTGGTAAGATGGTAGAAAAAACGATATTATTTTTTTCAATAAATTCTGGTATTTCCATTATTGATTCCTCAGTATCAAAATCATTTCCAATCATGAAGAAACCATAAACCGCTATTCCTGCATTATGAATTTTTTTAATATATTTTTCATATTCCTCAACTTTATTTATATGCACTTTATTCATAGAGATGATATTTTCTTTTGATAGTGATTCGAATCCTATTCCCATGTAGGTGCATCCAGCCTCTTTCATTAAGTTTAAAATTTCATCATCATCTGCAATTTTGCCCGGACTTTGGCAAAACCATTTGGTTTTAAATGGCGTTATTGCCTTAAAAAGTTCCTTTGCAAAATTTCTATCCACCGTGATATTATCATCTACTATAAAGACCTGTTTGTTGTCAAGAAATTTTGTTAAATATTTAAATTCTTCAACGATATGCTCAATTGGCTTTCTGCGATATTTATTTCCATTAAACTTTTGAACCGAGCAAAACTCACAGGAATAAGGGCATCCCCGGGTTGTTTGAATTGTAAGAGCACCATAATTTTTAAGTCTTAACAAATCCCATCTAGGAATGATTAGTTTTTGGAGATTGGGTCTCTCTTTTATCACATAGTACTCTTGGAGCTTACCTTTTTGGAAGTCTCTTAAAATCTCTGGCCAAATTTCCTCTGCTTCTCCAATCACCACAGAAT
>Ga0123519_10012017_pt1 | contig 12668 bp, 5 predicted proteins | sample YelNatPaOPRAMG02_FD_87396 | JGI IMG/M metagenome (GOLD analysis project Ga0123519, IMG submission 87396) | Hot spring microbial communities from Yellowstone National Park - Yellowstone National Park OP-RAMG-02 (version 2) | ecosystem: Environmental > Aquatic > Thermal springs > Hot (42-90C) ...
TCCCACAACAGAAAAAAAATTTTGATTTATATTATAAACAAACAAGTAGTTAAATATTCAAAACCTAAAAATAATAGCTTAAATTAAAAATTGCGCAGAAAAGAAAAAAAATCAATGTAGGAAGCTCCTTTTACTTGAACAAATAATATTATTTTATCATTTATAAAATGTAATGTTAAAAATGAAAAAAATATTACAAAATTAAAATCAAAAATAAATAACAAAATCAGGAAAATATTTTCCAAAAAAATAAATATTCCTAAATGTAAAAGATATTTTCTAAAGAATAATCTTTGTTTGAATTTATTTTGAAATAAAAAGTATGTTTTTTTAAGTATATTAATAAAAAGAAAAAATGTATTCAAATAAAAATGATTTTAATAAAATAAAGTTTTGATTAATTATAAAATTGCAATTTTATAATTAATAATTTGTAAATATGCCATTAAATGTATTTTTTTCAAATAATCTTAATGCACTTTTTGACAAATTTATCACCTTGTTTAAATCTTCGTGGCAAGATCCTTTTGACGCTCCTTGTGTAATTGTTCCAAATTTTCAAACCGCAAATTGGTTGAAAACACAAATAATAAAAAAGCATGGAATAGATGCCGTATGGACATACTATTTGTTAGAAAATTTTATAAATGAAAGAATTAAAGAATATAAAAACCAGTTAAATATTGATGATGACGAACTTACATCTATAGAATCTCTTACTCTTTACATTATTAATTTATTGCTTAAGACAGAAAAAAAATTGTCATGGCTTTATGGAACACCATTGCAACAAAGCGATAAACCACTTGCGAGTAGATTGATTATACTCGCCAATACAATAAGTGGCCTTTTTTTAGAATATTTTTCTTCACGAATATTACTTGTAGAGGCTTGGGAAAAAGAAAATGATTTTTTTACAAGTGGGAGATCAAAAAGTGATAAAGAAGAAGAAAGGTTCCAAAGACAGATTTATAAAAACTTATTTGATAATAAAAAAATAAAAACAATTTCGCATGAATTGCTGCTTTTAAAGAAAAATTATAACAAAATTAAAACCGATAAAAAGTTACTACCTGTTTTTATTTTTAATATTTCTGGAATGGGAATGGCTTATCACGAATTTTTTTCTTTTGAATCAAAATTCAGAGATATTTATTCTTTTGTACTTAATCCCTGTTCTGCTTTTTGGGAAGATATTGTAACCACCAGAGATGAATGGATAGAAAAAAAATATTCTTTAAAAAAACTTAAGAATTTTGTTTATAATCCAGAAGAAAAAGAAAATTTACTATTAAAATCTATGGGAGATTTTGGAAGGAATATTGTAAAAATATGGAGTGAGCGAGCAGAAGATTATTCAAATACAGAATATATAGAAATTTTGCCATCTCAAAAAAGTGAACAAGAAACGCTTTTAAAAAAAATACAAAAAACTGTGCTATTTAGGATGCCTAAGGTAGAAAAAGGTTACAATAAAACCGATAATTCTCTTCAGGTATTTGCTTGCAGTAGTAAATTGAGACAATTTGAAATCCTTAGGGATTGGATTTTTGATCTTATTAAAGATAAAAATGCAACTGGCAATAAAATAATGTTAACCGATATAGGGATATATCTGCCCGATCCAAAAGACTGTTTAGCAGAAATATCTTACGTATTTGATTCTTATCCTCCAAAACATCCACTACATATTCCATGGGCATTAGAAGAATCGTACTCTTCTTTAAGCATTTATGCTAAAGCCGTTGAAAGTTATTTAAATCTTATGCATGGTCCATTTACGCGTAGTGAATTTATTGAATTTATTTCAAATTCGCTTGTTATGGAAAAATTAAATATATCATCAGAGGAGTTATCGGCTTATTTGTTATGGATATCAGAGTTAAACATAGTCAGAGGATATAACAAAGAACATAGATTGCAAATAGATAAATGTGAAGACGAAAGTTGTACTTGGGAATATGGAATAAAAAGGCTAATTTTAGGAATAATATCCAATGGTATTATTTTATTGGGTAATAATAAGTATTTAACATATAGAGATATATCCACTCAAGATAAAGATAGTCTATATAAATTTGTATGGATAATAGAAAGTTTATGGGAACAAAGGCAGACATTGCAAAATATTTTAGCAGAAAAGGATGGATGGAAAAAGGCTTCTTTGCTTATAATGGAAAATCTTTTGATGTGGGTGGATCCTGATGATGAAAAAGAAAATGCTGTTAAAAATGATTTTTATAATTCTTTAGGCGAGATTATAAATAAATTAAAAGATTTTCCAGAAACACAAGATAAAGATTTATTACTTGAATTGTTTTTAAAATGGGTTTTTTCTTTTTTACCAGAAAGAGTTTCTCATTTTTATGGTTCTTCTGGTGTACTTTTGTTTAGAACACTTAAGGTTGGCAATGTATTTCCTCATAAAATAACTGCTTTGGTAAATTTTGGTTCTGCAAATTTTCCGGGTGAAAAAGAAATTAGGCCACTTGATTTAAGGACTTTTAGACCTCAAGATGATGATGCAGATAAGATTCAGCGAAACAAACATGCATTTCTTGAGGCATTAATGAATACCCAAGAAAAATTGGCAATCTTTTATCCAAGTATTGATGAAGTAACAGGAGAAAAAAATTTTCCATCATCTGCGGTTTATGAGCTTTTAGAAACTGCTGAAATAAAATTAGAAGAAATTGCTATTAATACACCTCTTTACGCAGAAGAAGGATTTGAGTTTGAAAAATTACAGATACCAAAAAATCCTTTTTTTGTAATTGATCCTGTTGCAATTTCGCTTGCAAAATCAAATAACGAAATAGAGAATAAAAAAAATAAAGAGCAGATTGAATATGTAGAACAAAAAAAAGAGATTTTTATTTGTTCTGATGAAGATATTAATACAATAAATTTATTTTCTCTTAAAAACTGGCTTGATGATCCATTTACTCACAGAATTAAACAAATAATAGGCCAAACGCAGAATGATAATCTAATAGAATCCTTAATAGATGAAGAATATTTTTATAAAACAAATTTTGAACAGTTTTTATTGATCAAATCAATTTTAATTAAAATATTAAAAGATTTTGCAACAAATAACAAGATTGAAGTTCCTCCTAAAAATAAAATAAATTGCAAAATTAGTTTTATAGAAAAATATTTCAATAAAGAATATGAAATATGGAGTTTAAAAAACAAAACCATAGAAGGGTTCTGGGAAAATTTAGATAAAAAAATATTATTTGATAATACAATTAAATATGTAGACAATTTTTTAGAAGAGATTAATCAAATCAGCAATAATAGTTTTTGTGAAGTCCTAAATTTATACAGAGAAGATAAAAAAATAGGATTAAAAAGAGAAGGGATTACTTTTAATGATGTTCCTATAGTAGGAAGAAGAGTAATTATTAAGTCAACAGAACAACCCGTTATATGGGAAAACAATAAAAAAATTTTACATTTGTTTGAGTTTTTGCCCATCTCTGATATTCAAAATAAGAAAACAAGATATTCTTTGTTGCTTTGGCTTTTTGCTAGGGCTGTTTCTGTTATGCTAAATAAAGATTTTTTATGTATAATTCATTTGATAGAAAGTGAAAAGAAACATAAAATAGAAATTAAAATATCTGCCGATAATTCATATAGATATTTAAAAGAGCTTCTCTTAGATTACTTCATAATAAACGAAATAGAGCATCTTCCATTAAAAGTCATAGAAAATCTATTAAAAAATGATTCTATAAATAAAATTACCAAATCAAAAATAGAAAAAGAGATGCAAAGAGATCTGGATTCGGAATTTTCATATTTCTCCGAATATATAAAACTTCTTGAACCTGATATAAGCCCAAATGCTATACAATTAATTCAGAAAAGGTATATAGAATTATTAATTAACAGTTACAAATCAACTGTAGGAAAAAGTAATGTTTAAACAAATAGATTTAAACAAGCATGGTCTCATAGAAGCTTCTGCAGGTACAGGAAAAACTTATACAATAGAAAGGCTTTTTTTAAGAATTTTAATAGAGAAAGAAGCCGTTTTGGATAGCATATTGGTTGTAACATTTACCGAAGCTGCTACATTGGAATTAAAAAGCAGAATAAGAAATCTTTTAGAAAAGGCATATAATTACGGCCAAATTGATGATTATGATATTCCACAAGAAAAAAAAGAACATCTGCGAAATGCATTATTATCATTTGATTCTGCAAACATTTTTACTATTCACGGCTTTTGTAATAAAATTATAACTAAATATCCTTTTGAAACTGGTGCTACCTCTTTTAATGAAATTTACGATGAAAACTCTATTGCCGAAAAACTGATAGCAGAACAAATGAGAACAGAATGGAAAATATGGAACGACAAATCAAAGGGATTTTTAGAAGAAATGATAATTAAAGAAGGAATTAATAAACTAACAGATTTAATATGTAAAATTGCAGTAAGAATTTCTGATGATGTTGATTTAATTCCCTTACCAAACAAGAACATTCTCTATGAAGCAGGAGCATTATATTCAGACAATAAAATTACACAGGTAAATTATTTAGATATACATAACAAAGTTGTTATGTTTTTAGCATGGGATTTAAGACAAAAAATAAATTCATATAAATTAAAGGAATCAAAAATTACATATACAGATATGATATTATTGGTTGAAAAAACTTTAAAACAAGAAAAATCTATTCTGCTCAATAAACTTAGAAATTCATATAGATATGGCATTATAGATGAATTTCAGGACACGAATATATTTCAATGGAATATATTTCGCAGAATATTTATGGAAGGGGAGATGGGTAAACTCTATGTAGTGGGTGATCCAAAGCAGTCTATTTTTAGAGTTCAGGATGCAGATGTTTATGTTTATCTTGAGGCTAAAGGTTTTTACGAAAAAAAGAAAGAAAACAATGAAGCAGAAATTTATAATCTTAATGTAAATTACAGGTCTTCACAAGACATTGTAATCGCCGCAAATCAATTGTTTTCCCAAAATAACTGGTTTCTTGTGCCCGGAATTTTATATATACCTTGTGTGGCTGCAAAAAACAAACAGGAAGATATTCTTTCAAAGAGTATTAAAAATATTAGCCCTCAAAAAAATATTATATTAAGGCCGCTATATAATAGTCGGGAAGTAGAAACAAATGATAAGGGTAAACCCTATATAGATTCTCAGAGATTGTTTTATGCTAAATATATAGTACAAAAAATTATAGAATGGCACAAGCAAGGAATACCTTATAACTCTTTTGCTATTATATATCAAACAAGAACCTATGCAAAAGTTGTATTTAATTTGTTAAAAAAATCTGGTATTCCTTATACTCAATATAGAGAAAAAGGGCTATTTTCTTCAGACGAGGCTCAGAATTGGATTTACTTATTGGAATATCTTGTAGATAATTCAAGCTCAAATTTATATAAACTTTATTTAAGTGATTTTTTTGGTGTAACTCCTTTTGATCTGGTAAGAAATAATATTAATCCCTTATTTGAAAAAATAGTTTTTAAATGGTTAGAACTTGTTGGAAATAATAAATGGTCTTTTTTAATTAAATCTGTGCTTACAGATACTGCTTTATTGCTTAGAGCAAGCAAAAGGAGCGATGGTAAAAGAATAATTGCCTCATATAGACAAATAGGTGAATGGATATTAAAAAGAATTATTAATGAAAATTATTCTTTAAATGATGTTTTAAAATTACTTAAACTATATCATTCGCAGGAATTATTGCCATCAGAAGAAGAAGATAAGTTTAAAAAAGAAACAGAACAAGATGCTGTTTTGGCAACAACAATTCATTCTAGTAAAGGGTTAGAATTTAATATTGTTTTTTTGATTATTGGTAAAAAAACATCAAGAACAGACATACCTTTTATAATCAGGTCAGAAAAAGAAAAAAGAAGAGAAAAGATTCTTATTACTATAGATCAAAATTTTAAAAACCAAATTAATAAAGAAGAAGAAGAAGAACATAGGAGGCTTTTGTATGTTGCTTTTACGAGGGCTAAATATAAGGTTATTATCCCTCTTTGGGGACAAAACAGCAGCGCTTATTCGGAATACGAGAAGAATATTTACAAAATAATTGCAGAAAAAGATGGTAATAAAATTATTGATATTGATGATTCTCAATTAATAAAAGATACACAAAGATTAAAACAAACAATTTCTTATCAAAGACCCCGAACCGATTCGTTTATAGATTTAGATTTAAATCATATTAATACCGCCGAAAAAGAAATTTATGAAAATGTTATAGGATGCAATATAATATCTAAAAAGCAATTTGTGTATTCTTATTCTTCTCTTACTCATGAAGAAGATTCTGATAAAATAGACTATATCTCAGAAAAGCGTGAAGCCGATATTTTTGTTGATGCTCCTTTGGAATTTGTTTTGCAAAAAGAGAAAGTATTATTCGAAAAAATAGATTTTAATGATTCTTGGGCTATAGAAATAGGAGGAAAAAAAGTAGGATCAGCTCTTCATGAAATTATAGAAAATTTAGATTTTATGCAGGCAACAAAAAACGAATTAATTTTAGAAACAGTAATTTTTAATATTCTTAATTCTTATGGATTTTTTAATATTGATAGAAATAATAGAGAGATTTTTATCAATCAAATTAAATTGCTGTTTAAAAATTTATTAAGATTAAAGCTTCCTCTTATAAATGGTGAGTTTAAAAATATTTCTGATCTCAATAAAAAAGATTGTATTAAAGAAGTTGGATTTACCAGCGTAATAAACAGAGGAACCAAATTAATTGCAGAATCTGTTGATAATTGGTATTTTGACAAAGTCATTGGTTTTATAGATTTAATTTTTAAGAATAATAAAGATATTTATCTTGTTGACTGGAAATCAGACAATCTAGATTCATACGATAAAGAAGTTGTATGCGATACAATTAATAAAAGAGGATATTCTATACAGGCAGGGCTTTATTCAATAATTTATAATAAATGGCTCAAATCTTATTTTAATTCGTCGGGTTATACCCTGCAAGGTATTTGTTATGTTTTTTTAAGAGGTCCATCTGCAGTTACTATTCCAATTAATCAAGAGCAGATAGAAAAATGGGAAACGGGATTAAATAAATTATTTAGCCAAAAAATGATAGTAAAATAATTTAATGAAATTAGGAATGTTATGATAGATCTTATTAAGTGGGAAAAGATATCACAACAATATCATTTATCTAATCCAATAGATAAATTTATAATAGAAAACCTTACTAATTCATTAGATGATTCCGAAAGCGATAGTAAGAACAGTTTTAGATTTGGAGTAAGTTTATTATGTTCTTCCTTAAACAGAGGAGACACTTATTTACCATGTTTGGAATCCGATTTTACTGATACCATATATAACTGGCTTAAAATTGGAAGTACTTCGGGTGAAATTTATTTAGAAGATAAAAACGAAATATCAGAAAAAATATTTATTTCTGATGTAGTTGATTTTTTAAAAGAAAGATTTAAAATATTTTTAAATTATCTGTTTGAAAAAAAGTTTAATAGCGTAATATTTTTTTTAGAGCAACACAATAAAGATAATGTTGATGACATATTGATGCCAATAATATTTGATGATAAAAATAATCGTTTATATTTTCAAAGATATTATATTGCTGTAAACAAGGTTAATAGAATATTTCCTTTAAGATTAGGCAGTTTTCCTTTTACGATAGAACATCAAGATGAAATTGTACCTATTATAAATATTCTAAAATCAACACCCGCAAAAATTTTCCCCGACTTAAGACAAATATCTGCACTTTTGCTTGCACTACGCAATAAAACCCTTATTATTTCTGGAGGCCCTGGAACAGGAAAAACAACAATTGTTTTGCAAATATTAAGATTACTTTTACATGCTGTTCCATATCTTGAAGTTGAAGATATAAAAATAGCTGCACCAACAGGAAGAGCAGCGGCAAGACTAAAGGAATCTATAAATGCCGGTTTAGAACAAATTTTATTATCTGAATCAAAAAATAGTATTAATAATGAAAAAGCGCTTTTATCTATTAGAGGATCCACTGTTCATAGGCTTTTAGAATACAATTCATCAACATCATCATTTTTACGTAATCATGAAAATCCTATTGATGCCAAGGTTGTTGTTGTTGATGAAGTTTCTATGATTGATATAGAATTATTTTCATGTCTTTTAGACGCTTTAAGTGAACAATGTATTCTTATTTTGCTTGGAGATAGATTTCAGCTTCCTTCTGTTGAAGCAGGAGCTGTTTTAGGAGATTTAACAGATATTTTTGACAGAAAGAAAGGCAATACATTATCTGAAAAAACAATTAAAGATATAAAAAGAATTTATAATACTATTAGTCAAATTAATGATGTTAATTATGAACAAATAGAACAGGCAATACAAAAAGAAACAAATATTTTAACAGACCATGCTGTCATTTTAACCCAATCTTATAGAAGTGCTTTTCTGATACAAAAATTTGCAGATGCTGTTAATATGAACGAAAAGCCTTTAGATATTATAGAAAAACACCCTTTAAATTTTTCTTGGGAAAATGTTTTAAAAGAAATTCCCAAAGAAGGAAAATGTATCTTTATTGAATCTTATTCTCAAAAAGAAGATTTTCTCGCAATAGAAGGATGGATAAGATATCATTTTGGAGAAAGTTATAAAGATTTGCTTAAAAAAGAATTACTTGATGATAATGATAAACCTTTAATTGGAGCTCATTGTTTATTAGATGCAATAGAAAAATCCAGAATTTTAACTTTTTTACGGGAAGGTGAAAGGGGAGCCAATGGGATTAATCAAAAATGTTGTAATATTCTCTGTTCATATTTAGATTCACAGGGCTCTCCAATATTATTTTGTGGTATGCCAATTATTATTAAAGAAAATTCTCCCAATATAGGACTTTTTAACGGTGATTGTGGAGTAATTATAAGAAAAAAAACAGGAGGTTTTACTTCCCTTTTTAGAATAGGAAAAGATATAGTAACAAAGCCTTTAGGAATTCTTCCTGCTTGGGAAAGTGCTTTTGCCATGACTGTGCATAAGAGTCAGGGCTCAGAATACGATAATGTTCTTCTTATATTACCAAAAAAGCAAAATCCTTTATGCACCAGAGAAATAATTTATACAGCAATAACAAGAGCCAAAAAATTTGTTGCAATATTGGGAACTTTAGAAATCTTTCAGGCGAGTCTTGAAAAAATTATTAGGAGAAATACTGGAATAAATTTTTATAGTTAAAGATATTTTTATTTATTTAAAGAAATAAAAGATTTAATTTTTTTGTTAAGGCAGAATATTTTTAAAATATAATTTGTTCAATAAAAATATAAAACAAGAAGAAAATGAATCATAAATTAAAAAAAGCAGCTTTGAATTTTTACAATAAATTAATAACATTTAAAGAATGGCCAATACTAATTATCTTCTTATGTTTTGTTTTTACAAATGCAGTAAAGAATATAATTTTTTATAATTTGCTTATAGATTTATCTGCTTGTAATGCTTTGGGGTCTTGTCTTTTTAGCAAATTTTTTATATCTTTTGTTTTATACTTAATTTTAACAAGATTAAAAAGAAAATATTTATTTATAGTTTTTTATGTGTTGCAAACATTATATATGGTTATTAATCTTTCATATCATTTTAGTTTGCAAGGTTATGTTCACATAAATCAATATATACATTTATTTTCCGAAACATTAGAACTAATTAAACATTCTGCGTTACCTTTTAATGTTAAAGTTTTATATTCAATTTTAGATTTACCATTTTTTATCGCGACTTTATTTGTTTACAATAAATTTTATCAATTAAACAAGAAAAATTTATTTAAGCCAGTAATTTATGCGGCTTTAATTTTATTGATTATTATTACAATAAAATGGGACGTTAATAACTTTGAGCCAAAAAAATTTATTTATGATGCTTATTCGTCAGATTTATTTGTTATTAGTAAATATGGTATATTGGTTTATAATATTGTTGATCTTATAAAATTAGGCGATACAAAAAAACATATCAAATATATTAAATATGGCCCTGTAGTTTCAAAAGAAAGTTCAGACAGTATCAATTTTAACGTTATTGTTATTCAATTTGAGTCATTAGATGCATTTATTATAAACAGGAAATACAAAAATAAATATATTGCACCTTTTTTAAGCGAATTGTCTAATAACAGTATATATTATCCTTATGCCCTCAGTTACCATAAAGCAGGTTCAACCTCCGATTGTGAATTTTCTGTAATTAACAGTATAGAACCATTTGATGATATGCCATCAATAAAAATTAGAAATTATGAATATCCAAATTCAATTTGCAAGCAGTTTTGTAAAAATGGTTATACGGTAGAAGCATTTCACGGGAATATTGGAACATATTTTAACAGGGAAGTTGCTTTAAAAAAAATGGGTTTTTCAGATTTTTACGATATTCGCAGAATGCAACTTAGAGAAGTAGGGTGGGGAGCACCAGATAAAGCAGTATTTGATTTTGTTAAAACTAAACTAATGTTTCAAGGTAGTAATTTTTATTATCATATAATAACAATGAGCAGTCATGAACCTTTTATATTTGTGAAGGATATTTATAAGAACAATTTATTTTCAGATATTAAAAATGAAAAGAGAAAAGATTATTATAACTCAATTTCCTATGTAGATGGAGTACTAAAAGAATTTTTAGACTATGTTAAAACAAAACATCCCAATACATATATTTTTATTTATGGTGATCATACACCATTAATTCAAAAGGAAGATTATAAAAAAAGTTGTTTTATAAAAAATGGTTTTATGTTTGAATTTGTGCCTTTATTTATTATTACTCCAGATTCAAAAAAATATAAAGAAAAAGAACTTGCGATATCCTTTCTTGATATTGCTATAACAATGGCAGAGGCTTCTAATATTTCTTATAATTTTAAAACTCATGGTATAAATCTTCTTAATTATCCAATAAAAGACGGATTTATTCCTTATAGAGGTAATCTGTATTCTAGAAAAGATCTTTTTAAGAAAATAAAGCAAATTAATTATAAATAAAATTATAGTTTTAAAAAATTATAAATATGTTATATAGAAAGCTTTTCTATTTGCTCTAAATCTTTTGTGTCCCAAAAATATAATTTTGTTTTTAAATTAAGATAATCTTTAAAACCTTTAATTAAACATTCTATGAATTCATTTTTATTATATTCTTTTATAATTTCTTTTATGCAAATGCAATTATTTGATAAGAGAAATTTTTGTTTTTCACGTTCTGTATTTTCCAATAGTAAATAATCTGGAAGATTTCTAAATTCGGTAGTAATTGGAATAGAACCATGTTGCAAAACAGCAGAAGTTGATCTTTTTTGAGCAGAACCAATTAATTTTTTTCCATTCACCATAATCTCGTGACGATTAGGGGCCAAAAAACAAGGAAATTTTGACTTTTTGCTAATATTAATGAGAGGAGACTCGTGTTTTTGAGCATCTATTTTAAAGTATTTTAGACCCAAAATTATAGAGTTAGAAATTATATTATAAGTTTCCATTAATGTTTTACCCATAAAAGAAAGATCTGCCGAAAAAACGCAAGAATAAGTAAGATCATTGCAGTGAAGCACAGCCCTTCCACCAGTGGGCCTTTTAACCCATTCAATATTATTTTTTTTTATTGCATTAAAATTTAATGTTTTTTGAGGGTCCTCAGAAATACCTAAGGAAATAGATGGTGTTATCCATTGATAAAATCTTAAAAAAATAAAAGGATATTTTTGACATATAAGAAAAAGATATTTATCTGCACACATATTAAAATAAGCAGATTTAGGGTCATCTTTAATTATAATTAACCTAGATTCTTTTTCCATATTAACAAAGATAATTTTTTTATCCGCTTAAATGGATATAATTGTTGTTATAAAACCTTCATTAAATATAAATGTAATAACCCTATGATTTTTAATTAAAAAAAGGAAAAAATTTTTTTTAGTCTCATTAAAAGTGGTCAATAAACTACATTTTTTAAATTTAAGAAAGTTAGATTAGGTCTATTAATTTATAGATAAATTTCTTTTTTTTCAAGGTAAGCATAAAATTTGCTAATAATTATTAAATATTCATAAAATTTCTTATTAAAGAAAGGGGGTGTTATATAAAAAAATTTTTAATAGAAGTTTTTTAATTAACTTTAATTTTTTTCAAAGGAGGAGATTAAATGATAAAAAAATTACTTTTTATTTTATCAATTTTTTTAATGAGTTCTTTATCGCTGCAAGCTTTAACAATTACAGGAACAGTAACCAATGCAAATAACAATAATCCAATAGTTGGAGCTATTGTTACTTTGCAAACAATGGGAGGTGGAGGAATAAATACTTATAGAGATACTACTATTGCAGGAGGAGTTTATTCATTGTTAAATATTCCAGTAGGTACTTCTGGAGTTTTAACTGTAACGGCTACTGGCTATACACAAAATCAGCAATTTGTACAAAACCTTAGAGCAAATGACACTATTGATATACAATTAATACCAGCAGGTACACAAACAGGCGCAAAGAAAATATTAGGAACTGTATCTGATGCAAGTAGCTTAAATGCTGTTTCTTCTGCAAGGCTTATTCTTCTTCTTAATGCCGGTGGTACCGCA
>Ga0123519_10012018_pt1 | contig 12667 bp, 10 predicted proteins | sample YelNatPaOPRAMG02_FD_87396 | JGI IMG/M metagenome (GOLD analysis project Ga0123519, IMG submission 87396) | Hot spring microbial communities from Yellowstone National Park - Yellowstone National Park OP-RAMG-02 (version 2) | ecosystem: Environmental > Aquatic > Thermal springs > Hot (42-90C) ...
CCTCCTGAACTCCCTGCTTGATAGCAGAACAATAATCAAAAGTCAATATTTTATTGATATACTCCCAATTTTGGTCTATCTTTATCCTTCACTCGTGTTATGGATAAAATATATAAATTATCTATTAATTTTCTGATTCTCCTTATTTCGATATTGGTGGGCTTTATTATTGCAGAGGTAATTTTCAGGACAACACTGAATATCAGATACCAATTCAAAGAAAGGCTCCCGGGGATGAGGATCTATCCATATCCCGGACTTGCATACGATATGGAGCCGTGTAATCTATGTACACCCAAAATAAACTCGCTTGGACTCAGGGGGGAAGAAATCAATGAAAAGAAGCCCGCTGACAGCATCAGAATCACAATCATTGGAGACAGTGCAACATTCGGTGTAGGAGTAACCAGGGATGAAGATACAATCCCGGGCAGGCTGTATAAGTTGATAGAGAAGAATCCACCTATCGCAGGAAAGAGATTCGAAGTAATAAATGCCGGCATCCCCGGATATGATATCCAGGAGATTTTTCTACACTATAAATATAAAATTGGCAGACTCAATAGCGATATCGTCATCTACAATTTCTTCCCAAACGACTTCTTAAACTCTAAATTCACTGTCGAAAAGATCGATGGCAGACCAACACTCATAAGGTTTGTCGATGCAAAGATGCCCGGACTTCAGGTTCTGAGTCTCTTTCCTGAAAGTATAAACCTGTTCTTGAACAAGAATTCGATGCTATATAGATACTCCCTCTTCTATATCTCCCAGCTGATGAAACCTGTGAAGGTAGAGGAGTCAACATATATGGACAAATATCAACAGGCAAATGTAAAATATCTCTATATGCTCATTGATGAGATCAAAAAGGACGACGCAAGACTTATTATCAGCAGCGAGATATACTCATTCTGTGCCAATTGCAAAGAACCATTAGATAGATCGAGATGCCCTGAGGACAAGGGCTGTATTGCCGCCTATAATGTGGTTAGATTCGTCGAAAATGAGGCGGTTAGACTTGGAATTCCTTATATAAACCTGTCTAATACTGTATCCGAAATGAACCCAAAAGATGTAATGGTAGATGACTTTGCACACTACACAGGCAATGCCAATATAATTATGGCTGAAAGACTCTACGAATTTTTGGTTGATTTCATCAAGAACGGCAATTTGAAGTAGTCTATCAGAGACTCTTATACCAATCCTTATCGAGGATTAAATTGGATATCCTATCGACCAGTATCTGCAACAAAATTGCACTCTCCTGAGAGATTCTGGTCCTTTCGGAAAACCATATGAATCTAAGGTTCATATCCACCGATCCTAACAACTCCTCCTGTCTGTCAATAGTCAGGTCCTCATCTTTCAACGGTTTCTCATATTTCATAATAGGGAACTTTGCCATTACAGTTGGTCTATGTTCCTTTACATCGTAGTCCTGATTCGTTATGTTCAAGAGAGGAATCTCCCTATCCTCTGCCCTCTTTGTTATCTCGAAAGAGTATATCTCTGTCTTCCTGATAAAATCCTTCATCAGCTCTTCAAAAGCACCCTTATCGGATACCGCCTCCATTCTATTCAAAAACTCGGGTAGATAGAATCTGAATAATTCTGCGTGGTGAGAGTGAAGTGGTTGTGAATAGGACAAAGCATACTTTATATAGGCAAATCCACCAATGAATCTTACTATTCCGATAGTGATAATCAGCAAAACCAGCAAGGCAATTCCAACCTGCAACGAATCCCCAAAGTACGAAAATATGGCAACGAGTGCAAAGAATATGCTAATTGAATATAGAATCAGTACTGTCTTCTTCTGAGAATATCCCTTCTTGAGCAATCTGTGGTGAATATGCCCTTTGTCAGGAGAGAATATTGGCCTTTTAAGGATAAATCGTCTGAACATAGCCACGAATGTGTCCATTATCGGGAGTCCGAGGCTTATAATAGGGATTAGCAGGGCGACTGTCGTCCCCTTCTTCATAGAGGACCAGAGGGATGAGGTGGCAAGGATATAACCTATGAACATAGACCCTGTATCACCCATAAAAATAGATGCAGGATTGAAGTTGTAGTATAGGAATCCAATTAGAGCACCTCCAAGGGCCGCAGATATCAAACATATTATTATGTTGTTGGAGGCAAAGCCAAAAATGAAATTAGTTGCACAGACGAAGAATGCCACGCCAGCCGCCAGTCCATCTATCCCGTCAACGAGATTTATGGCGTTGATTATTCCTACTATCCAAAGCAGAGTTATCACAGGAGCAAAGACACCCATCTCTACAACCCCAATAAAAGGGAGAGATAGGGATTTTATCTGGAATCCCATTGCATAACTGAATATCGCCACACCAGATTGCAATAAAAATTTGTTTCTGGCTCTTATGCCTTTCAGGTCATCAACAAGTCCAATGGCTGCCACCATAAGACCACCGGCAATGAGAGAAATAGCCATTTTCAAGTCGGAGGTAAATACCGCACCAACACCACTCTGCACAAAGAACAACCCAACGAGAGGGGTAAGAAATGCCAGCATTATACCAATCCCGCCCGTTCTCGGAATCAATCTCTGATGTATGGTTCTATTGGACCTGCCTGGGTCATCCAGAAGGTTGTACTTTATAGACATATTCCTGATGATCGGAACGAGGATCAGTGACAATAAAAGGGATATGAAGAATGCAACTGTATATGTTACCGGAAATGTCATAATTGGATTATCAGACTATTTTCATATATTTTCAAGATAAAAAACATACATCCTATTAAATAACCCAAATCGAGCGATTTTCCAATCGCAGTGGACTCTTCAATTTCATAATTTACATCATTCTTCGAATTGTACCTCTCCATACAGATCATAACTGTCTGCTCTAATTATCTTGCAGTTGACAAAACCACTCAAACTCTTTTCGGGTTTTTTTATATAGACCACTCCATCTATCTCCGGCGCCTGTCCATAGTATCTGCCAATATAGTATTCATCATCCTCATAATCTATAAGCACCCTGTATGTCTTACCAATCCTCTCCTGATTCAAATCTAACGATATCCCTTCCTGCAATTCATACATCTCTCTGAACCTCTTGTCTATGGTCCTCTGAGAAATCTTTTCCTTCATCCTGTAGGCATCTGTACCTTCCTCGTCCGAATACTTGAAGAATCCCACATTGTCGAGTCTGAATCTCATCAAGAATCTCTTCAACATATTTATATCGCTTCTCGATTCTGAGGGAAAACCTATTATGAATGCGGACCTTATAACCACATCGGGTATATTCTTTCTAATCTTATCGATAAGTCGCTCGATGAACTTAGAGTCGTGCCCCCTCTTCATCCTCCTCAATATATCGTCGCTTATGTGCTGAAGTGGTATGTCCAGATAGTGGAGAATCCTGCTGCTCTGATTTATGAGTCCCAATATCCGTTCATCTATGCGACGGGGATAGAGATAATAGAGTCGTACCCAAAAATCCCCATCGATCTCCTCTATCCTCTCGAGAAGTCTGTAGAGATAATCTCGACTACCGAGGTCCAACCCATAGGCAGTCAGATCCTGTGATACAAGCCCGATCTCCCGGTAGCCCGATCTCACCAGATTGGAAATCTCTTCTACTACATCCTTGATCTGCCTGCTCCTGTATTTACCTTTTATAGCTGGTATAGCACAAAATGCGCAACTGTTCGAACAACCATCTGCAATCTTTACGAAGGCATAACTCCTCTTCACATTTGCCGTATCTCTGTCTCTACCTCTATAGATGAAGCTGCACGAACGACTGCTCCCCCAGTACCTCTCTCTCTCATCTCCTCCTATGACCCTCTTCAGTATCGTTGCAATCTGATTATAGGCATCGGCTCCAATGAATCCATCCACCTCCGGTATGAGAGATGGCAGTTCACTCTTGTACCTCTGAGCGAGGCAACCAAGCACTACGATCTTCTGATCTGTATTCTTCGTTCTGACATAATCGAATATAGTGTTTATCGTCTCCTCTTTGGCTGACATAATAAATCCACAGGAGTTAATGAGTATTACCCTTGCATCTTGATAATCCTCCACCTCTACGAATCCGCTTTGTTCAAGGATGGATGAGATGACCTCGCTGTCCACCTCATTCTTTGGACAGCCAAGCGTATGGATATAGAAACCCAATCTGGTCTTCATAAGAATATCTATTTGAACATATCCTTTGGAATTGGAGATACCTCCACACCATCCGGGATCTTGAAGTTGAAGAATGATTCCTTGAGACCGGTATCGAATACTATTTTTTCGAAGTAGAATACATTTCTATTGTTCAACCTGTCTGTTATTTCGAGTTTTTCTACATTCTTCTCCTTCTTCCTCAAATGTATTATCAGCCGAGCCACCTGAGAGGATGATTCTTTTGGTGTGAGCAGGATCCTCACGAACTCCGTCTCTTCTTCGACCTTGTCGATATTGAACTCCCTTTCGATGCTCCCCTCTCCATATAGGAACAAGAGTACGAGCTTCATCTGTGAGGACTTGAAGTCCTCATCGACATATACAATGCTGTCATCTTTCAGATAAACGAATAATTTGTTGCCTTTGACAATGAACTCCTTCTCCTTAGGGGTCTTATACTCCCACTTGAACATACCGCTCTTCTTATAATAGAGGTTCCCGCTTGACTCCATAAGGAGCGTACCATTTGCAGAGTAATAAGACTGTTTGAACTCAGTCTTGAAGTCCTTTATCTTATCGTATCTGTTCTGCAACTCACCTACTATATCCGCCTTCTGACTAAGTAACAGATAAATAAACGATATGCATATCTCACTTATCATCTCTTACTACCTTTCTCTCTAACTTATATGTCTTATCGTCCTTGAAGATAATATTGAAGAATTGATAGTCGAATATGACGAGTCTTTCCTTGGAGTCCCTCACAAATTTGATGCTATCGGGTTTCCCAAAGATTACATATACCTCATTCTCCGTCAAACCCTCTATGAATTTCTTATCGAAGATAGCCTCCCTCTTCTCCTGACTCAATGTCTTCAGAAAGGATTCATTGTTTTCTGTGGAGAAGATATCATTGAAGAGTGAGATAAAATCCTCTCTCTTGACGACATTCGGTCTTATGACAACAATACAACTCTTGTATCCCGACAATTTGTCTACCTTCAAATATACCCAGGGATAGAATCGAGGTGTCAGAAGAGGTCTGTTGGCGGGTGGAAATTCCACTCTTTCTATGAGAACCTCCGTATTGTATGGGATGATCCCCTTCTCTTCGCCCGGCAGAATCGGCTTTCCATCGATCCCTTCGAGATAGATAGTCTCGTTGAATCTCCTTGGAGACAGGAGGCAGACCTCGGGACTCCCATAGAAATCCCCATAGTAAAATGAGGACTTCAGGAAGAATCTCTTGTTGGATAGTTTATCTGTGATGACCCTCTGATTCTCCGGGCTCATAGTGATATTTTGATTACAGGTAGCACCTGAAAGGACGATGATACCTATGATAGCCATAACAAGATACCTCATAATCACCTCACATAGTAATAGCCTTTGCGGGGTCGATCTTCGATGCCTTGATAGACGGGAGCAATGCCCCGAGTGTACAGAAGAATATCGAAAACAACATCGCAATTATAAGAATGTAAATATTCATCTCGAAGAAGGTGTCAGGTTTGTAAGGAAAGTCCGGGATCTTCGTCCTTGCGAGATAGTCAGTAAACCTGATGAACAGGATACCCGATACAACTCCAATTAGTCCGTTGAACATACCCGCAATCGATGCCTCGAGGAAGATCATCTTCCTTATATCCCCTCTCGTGGCACCTACAGCCCTCAGAATCCCAAGCTCCCTTCTCCTCTCGAATATCAGGAGTGCAAATGTATTGGAGATATTTATAGCAGAGAGTGCAACTATGAGGATGGAAAGTGTACCAAGGAACAGGATCGCGATGCTTATCACTCCTCCAATAGTCTTTCTTGTCTTGTCGATCTCGAGCCCCATAGAGGTAATCTCCTGCGTAATGGAAGGAATGATACTCGAGTTTTCGCCTATTACATATATCTTCTTGTATTTCTCCTTGCCCTCACTGCCCTCCACATCTCTCCTGAATTTTCTCACATATTCGATTGGCATAGTTATACCGAGCAGAATCGCCTTGTCTGAAAAACCTACCAGCTGACACTCATACTCTTTGACTTTCGATGTGTCCTTCGTACCTGCCAGAAAGCTCCTTCCCACTATCAATTTGAATTTGAAACCAATTATGGCATCTGCCGTAAGCCTCGGTAGTTTCATTGCCTGTGCAATATTCGAATTGTAGAGCTCGAGCAGATGTTTCGATACAATTATAGGAATTGGTCCATCCTCTTTGAAGGTAAACTTGTATCCCTCCTTTATATCCTCTCTCACCAGATCCTCGTCTATCCCTGTAGCCGCAAGGTCGGTAACGATTCTCCTCGAATAAAACTCTCCTCTTGCCTGAATTGGGACATCCAGCACCAACTCCTTGTAAATCTCTCTGACACCCTTGATCGATGAGATGGCATCTACTGTCGCATCATCTATACCCGTCGAGGACAGCCCACCAAAGGAGAAGATCCCGATCGTAGAGCTCTTGGGAGTAACCTCTATGACATTTACGGGGAGATTCGAGAGTATCTTGCCAAAGACGGCAGACTTTATCCCATTCCCGAGGGAGACGAAGAATACAAAGGAGGCTATTCCAAATATAATACCCACAGACGAGAGGAGTATCGCCTTCTTGTTCCTTATTATGTTCTTTACAGCAAGTGAGGATATCCTGCTCATACTATACCCTGAAGAGTCCTCCATTCCTTATTGCATATATCTCATCGGCAATCCTGGTAATTCGTTCCTCGTGTGTTACCATTACGAAGGTTACATTCATTTCGGATCTTATCGAGAGAAAGAGTTCGAGTATGGCATTCGCAGTAGAGTCATCCAGATCCCCCGTTGGTTCATCACACAATAGAACGGAGGGCTTCATCAAAAGTGCCCTTGCAATGGCAACCCGCTGTCTCTCTCCACCCGAGAGCGTAGGCGGATATTGTTTCATTCTATGAGTGAGTTTCACCTTCTCGAACAAGAAATCTACCCGCTCCCTTATCCCACCAAAATCGGGATTAGAAGAAAAGTAACAAGGGAGAAAGACATTCTCATAACAGTTCAAATGGTCGAGGAGATTGAAATGCTGGAAGATGAACCCGATCTTTTCGTTCCTGAATCTACTCAGATCGACATCGGGCAGGTTCTTCAACCTCACCCCATCGATGACCGAATCACCCTCGTATGAACTATCGAGCCCACCAATTATATTCAACAAAGTGGACTTGCCCGAGCCCGATGGCCCGATTATTGCTATAATCCTGCCCTTCTCTACCCTCAAGTTTACCCCACTCAATATGGTCTTGCTGACACCATCGAACAAGAAAGATTTTCCTATGTTTGTTAGTTCTATAATGGGCATAGATGGCTATTTGGCACCTCTGACATTCACATCGACATTGAATACAACTCCGTCTCTTTCGGGGAGAAGGTAGATCATCATCCCATCCAGTCTGTTCAATATCTCTTTAGTAAGGATGAATGCAAATTTGTAGATCCCGGTACCCGATACAGAGCCTATCTTCTCCTCATCGATATTGTCAACCACCTTCTTCAATGGTTGCAAATTTATATATAGTACCTGAGAAGAGGGGTTGGTGAGGATCTCCCTTATATCCTGCCTTATTCGTATATCCGTCTTCCCCTCCTTTGCACCTACGAAAGAGAGGACGCTCTCGGGTTTTTTATCTCCATAAAAGGCATAGAAATTCTCGTTGTTCAGAAGCCAGAACGAATCGTATGCTGCACCGAATCTCGAAGAATTGACTCTTGTGCCCTTTACATCGATCTCGTCCACCTTCTGCCCTTTACTCTTCATACTATCGGTAAATCTATTCAAGAATTCCTCGGAATTCTTCTTGTCTCTCAGATTCATAGCATAATAGACATTGAACAACTTATTGAATGCCTCTCCCTTGAACCCGCTCTCGATCGCAGCATTTATACCACTTACATCACCAGGTGTAACCGCATAAACTATTGCACCCTTCAGAAGCGGGAGAATCTCCTTCTCTACATCTACCTCCATATACTTCAATATTGGACCAAACATCCGTTTGTTTATTATCATCATCTGATAAGGATTTTCTTCCTTCATCAGATTATAAATCTCCTTGTAATCAAGGCTGAACTTGGTGAGTATGAAGATGTCCTCCGGAACAATCTGGAGCAGACCCTCGATCTCCCCCTTCGGGGTAGGTATTATGTATTTTCTTACATTATCCATAGACTTCGAGGATAGACCCGTAAAAGACGCCAACCCAATCCCCTTGCCAGAGACATTCAAGGACAGCATCAAGCCATTGAAGTTCTCTTTGAGAGAGTTCAGGAGTTCAGCCATATCCCTGTTGAGAAGCATCCTGCCTGCCTCGATATTCTTGCCGCTATTAACAAAGAAATATATCTGCCCTTCCCGTATTTTACCCTTCAAATCCGTAAAAACAGGTTGCCTGAGAATAGAATTATTCTCTTTTGTATCGATCATCTTCTTGATAGCCGCCTCTCCCCTCTCAGGAATACCATAAATGACATATCCCTTATATAGGGCGTAGATCAAAACGGGTTTTTCGCCCTTTGGTCCCTGTCTGATTGCAGTAATTATCTTTGCATCGAGGTAGGACTTGGTCTTGAATATCTCTGTCTTCTCTTTTTCCCTTGCGAGTCTGTTCAATGTGTTCTCTGCCTTCCCTCTATCGGAATAGGTCATAATCAAGAGATTTACATTCTGTGTCTTGCCATCTATAACTACCGGTAAAGATATAATAGACAGAGGACCCTTGGGGTCGAAACCCGCATCCGTAATGCTCTTGGGGTCCATCAGGTTTATTCCCAATTTCTGGGAGGCTATATCTATCTCCTTCTTCAGTGCCTCGAATGCAACCCCATTTTCGAACAGCTTGAAAAACTCATTTATACCCATCATAAGTGCACCGGTACTCGGGACCAGAACTATATTCTGAGTATCTTGAGGTATTATACTCAGGATATCCGGCCTCTTAGTCTCACAGCCAGAGCAGCTTACGACAAATAGATATACCGCCAATAGAAGGCACATAAAATATTTACGATTCATTCTTCCACTCTCCTTAAAAAAGGCACTTCACTAATATAACAAAACATCAGAATTATAAAGAAAAATCCACTATGCTCATTCAGTATCGATCAGATCAGATACCCGTCTCAAAATTTTCAGAACCCTTAGATTGTTATTCAAAATATATCCACCCTTCTTATATGCCCAGAAGCATATATAGTCGAAAGGCATTATAGAATCTATTATCTCTTTTTCGACAGATATAGTGCAATCGGGCTTTCGCAGGCTACCCGAAAAGGCACTTCCCATCCTGAGTTTCTCATTGCCTATGAATCGCCAGCAGGGATAGATATCTCCATTTATATCAATTGAAAATATCCTGTTGCATATCTCACAAAATGGTGTTTTATCATATCTGCGTCTCGTTGGACTAATCCCTTCGGCTATTATCCTATCCAGCATCGGTATGGAGAGAAGCTCATCATTACTCTTCTTCTTCGAATACCACAAAATACATTTTACAAATATATCTACTATCTCATCTTCCCCAATCTTTCCCATATCTCTATCGGTATAGTCGAAGCCGAGACTTATGCCCTTGAACCCAGCCCCATAAAAGTCGGATAGTATCCTGCCGAGATGCCTTATATTCTTAGAATTGAGTGTACTCCTTATTCTAATTTCATCCTTGGGATATCCCCCGAAAATCGATAGATTGTCCTTCTTGGAGATGAATCTGTCTATGGATAGAACTATCCTGAATCTGTTATCGAGTAGAAAATCCAGTCTATCTCTATTTAGCAGCAAACCGTTTGTATTGATGGAAAAGAGGAAATCATATCCTATCTCCCTTACATACGAAACGGCGCTCTCTATTATTTCGAAATTCAAGAGTGGTTCCTTCCCAAAGAATCCTACCTCCGTCCTCCCTCCTATCTTATGGCTCTTCTCGTATATGAAATCCAATATCCCATAAAGACTCGATGAATCTATAACTCTATTTTCATTTAGGTAATCGAGGTAGCAATAATCACATCTTAAATTACACCTGTGATTAACAAAGAGTGCCCAGAGGATTTTATCTCTTCTTTCCAATTTTCTTCATTCGCATTATGTCTTCTGCGGCTGCCTTCCCATCCAGAATGGCATCCTGCATAGCCGAATATTCCCATCTGCCATATCTCCCGATACTGAATATCTTTTCTCTCTTCAGGTAGCCGAATATCTTCGATGTGGCATTCTGATAGTATCTGTCGAATATTACATATGCACAGTCGATGAAGAATGGTCTTATATCTACGACATCTGATTCATCGAATATGAATCCAAGCCTCTTTAGAAGTGGAGGTATCCTCCTCTCGAGATTGGCAGAATCACACATCACATCAGACCTATACGAGTATTCGATATAGAATGTATTGTAATCATCTGTGGTGAGCCCTCTCGAGAATGCGGAGTATGAGCCTATACGATAGAAGGGGATATCCCTCTCGGGGAGATATACCCAGTGCGGGATACTGTTGGAACCTCTCTTTGCAACTACATTGAAATAGCAAACAGATGTATTATCGAGTCTCTTTGCCTCCCTCTTGATATCTTGCGGGGCATCTTCGATGAGATTCACGAGCGCCTTTAGCGGAATCGTGGAGATGAGATGATTGAAGTGCAATGTAGTATTGTCAGACAGATAGACGAGCCTCTTTTTCAGGTTGATTTTGTGAGGCGTGGTCCTATAAATTATATCCGATTCTATCCTGCTCAAAAAACCTCTTATTATCGATTCTATTCCTCCCCTTTCGGGATAATAGAACGAGGCATTATATCCAATATCCCTCTTGATTATTCCGAGGGCACCATTGATGACATCTTCGATAGCCGGGACGGGAATATATTTCTCACAGAAACCTGCCGACATAGCTTCGGGCTGAACAGTCCATATCTTGGTGTTGTATGGTATCAGAAATTCCTCTGCTATACCCTCTCCGAATTCGTTATATATAAAATCCCTGAATGTCCTGTATCGTCCTCGCTTCCTCTCGATTCTCGCCATTATGAAGTCTCTGAGGCACTTTGCTATTACCTCACGCGGCAGACCGAAGAGATTTACCTGAAAGGGATATTCGGTAAAGACATTGTGAATGAATATTCTGGAGTTTCTCTCGATCTTTATCAGTGGAACCCCAAGCTCTACCTCTATCAGGCGTTTGAGTTCATCACTCCTCAGGTGCAGGAGATGCCCCGTCTTGTCGAAGTAAGAATGGCTGTAGAAATCGGTCTTCATCAGTCCGCCCGCCCGATCTTCCTTCTCGACGAGGATGGTCCTCCTCCCCTTAAGGAAATAAGAGGCTGACAATCCCGATGGACCTGCACCCAATATCAATATATCGGTCTCTATCATATCTTCACTTCTGATTCAGTATCCTGTTGGTTCTTGTAAGTCTTCTGGAGAGCTCGCTCGAAAACATCTTATATATCTTATAGGCAAACTGCACATCGGATTCGAGCAAGCCCATAAACCTACTCCTGTCTATTACATATGCCCTTACATCAGAGTGAGCCACACAGCTCGCCGTTGGCGCCTCGTTGAGTATCATACTCATCTCACCTACATAGTCCCCATCTTTCAGATTTGCCACTATATTGCTGCCCACGACTACATCTACAATGCCCTCCCTTATTACTATCAATCCATCTGGAATTACACCTGCCTTGATCAGTACATCGTTGGGTTTGTAAACCCTGTCTTTGCACATAGAGTAGACGAGCTTGAGTTCGTTCATATTGAGCATATCGAAGATCGGTATCTTTCTGATCTTGTCTGCGTCCATCATAACAGAGGTGTACGACCCCTCCTCCTCCACGAACTGTGAGAGTTCCGGGAGTTTTACACCACCCTCTATGAATGCCAGTCTATCCTTTACATCCCTATAATCAGGAGAGACACTCTGGATGATCTTGAAGAGTTTGATCGCGTGGTCCTTATAGTTCAGTTCGGTAGCGAGTACCCCTGCCTTATAGAACATCTCGAGTGCCTTCTGATTTATGCCCATCATCTTGCACCCCTCTATCAGGAATTTCAACGCCATAGCCGAATTGCCCTTCTGGATAAGCAGATTGGCAAGTTTTATTCTGGCATCTGCAAACCTGTCGTCGGTTGGAGGAACCTTCCTCAGCATCTCCATTGCATCAGCGTTCATATTGCTGTCGATGGCATAATCCGCGGCATCAGAGAACTTCCCTATAGCCCTCTCACAGGAGATCACCTTCTCTGTATTACCGATCTTTCGATACAGATCTATCGCCTTCTCATACTGCTTTGCCTTCTCGTAATTCTGGGCTGCCTCCTCGAGCATATTGAGCTTTTCATACATCTGAGCAGCCTTGTCGAACTCGTAATTCTTCTCGTAGAGTCTCGCAACCTCTTCATAATTCTGAGTTATCGTGAAACACTTTATTGCCATATTATAATCACGAGATTGCTTGAACATCTCTCCAACGGTGCGAAGTGTAA
>Ga0123519_10012019_pt1 | contig 12667 bp, 12 predicted proteins | sample YelNatPaOPRAMG02_FD_87396 | JGI IMG/M metagenome (GOLD analysis project Ga0123519, IMG submission 87396) | Hot spring microbial communities from Yellowstone National Park - Yellowstone National Park OP-RAMG-02 (version 2) | ecosystem: Environmental > Aquatic > Thermal springs > Hot (42-90C) ...
ATAATTTTTTGCTATTTCTAATGTATTATCTGTACTTCCTGTATCAACTATTATTATCTCTGAAACAACATCTTTTACACTATCAAGGCATTTTTTTATATTTTTCTCTTCATTTTTTACAATCATACAAAGAGAAACTGTAGCTTTATAATTATCAAGAAGAGATAGTAAATAGTTATATTTACTATGTTTATTATTTTTAAGCTTTAAAACATACTCTTGTTGTTGCAAACTATTTTTAATCTTAATTAAGTTATTTAGGGAAGCTTTATCATTTTTCTTTAATTCAATAAATTTTTCTAAAAATATTTTAGCTAGCCTTAATTCTTTTAAATTTATTAATGAGACAATAAGAAGATTTAATACCTCATAATTAAAGCTTTTTGTTTTATCTAAAAACTCATAGCAGTATTTTATGATAGTTTCATAATTATTTTCTGATATTAGCTTATTTACAATATTTTTAAAATTTTCTATATCAATATCTAATTTAAATTCATTATTTGAAAAAACTTCTTTTTCTTTATTATAATTATTTAAATTATAACTATTATTATCCAATTTTAATCCCCTTAATTTATTAAAAATAAAAAATCTTAAATTGTTTTCACCCAAAATAAAGAGCTATATATAAATTATTTTAAAAATTTAAAAATTAAAATTTGGAAGAATATTAATTTTTTAATAAATAATATATAAATAATATAAGTTATAAGTTTTAGTTTACAAAAAAGTTTAAATTTAATAATTATAAATTTAGGGAGCTCAAAGTTTGAGCTCCCTTATTATTAAATATTGCTAAGATAATAATTTTAATACCATTTGCGGTGAAACATTTGCTTGGGCAAGCATTGCTACACCAGCTTGCATCATTATTTGGTTTCGAGTATAACTAGTCATTTCAAACGCCATATCAACATCTCTAATTCGTGATTCAGAAGCTGATAAATTTTCTGACGCTACATTCAAGTTATTAATAGTATGTTCAAGTCTGTTTTGCGCAGCACCTAAGGTTGATCTCTGGCTTGCTACTTGTGTTATTGCATTATCAATTAAACCAATTGCAGTATTTGCACCTTCAACTGTTGAAATATCTACAGTATTGATTCCAAGAGATGAAGTAGTCATTGGATTAATTTCAAATGACATAGTTTGATTAGCATTTGCCCCAATATGGAAACTAAAAGATTGTGCAGTTATATATGGAGCCGTAGCAACTAAAACAGCGTTACCTGTTGCAGTAGAAGATGCAATTGTAAATTGTATTCCATTAACAGTAGCAATTGCTGCAGTAGTTAAGTCAGCTCCGGTTGCTACAACTGTTGTACCATTTAAAATTGTATAATCAAAGCTATTGCTTACATTAGTTACAACAACTGTGTATGTTCCAGAGCTTACTGAACTAGCGCTAACTATTGTTGCACCTACACCAGTTAATGAACTTGAAAACTTTATGTATGCATCTACAGTTTGTCCTGAAAGTAAAGCTTTGGTATTAAATTCCGTGGTTTCAGCAATTCTGTTTATCTCTGACAATAATTGATTAGCTTCAGATGAAATGTTTTGTCTATCTGCGTCAGTAATTGAACCATTAGCTGCTTGAACTGAAAGTTCTCTTAGTCTAATAAGGATACTTGAAGTTTCTTGTAATGCACCTTCAGCAGTTTGAATTAATGAAATACCATCTTGTGCATTACTTACAGCTTGTGAAATACCTTTTATTTGAGCCCTTAATTTTTCTGATATACCAAGACCAGCAGCATCATCAGCCGCTCTATTAATTCTTAAACCAGAGGAAAGCCTTTCAAGTGACTTTGAAATATTGTCATTTGTTACTGCTAAATTCCTATTCGCAATTAATGCAGAAATATTTTGATTAATTCTTAAAGACATTTTAATTCTCCTTTCTTCCTTGAATTTCTAATTAAGTTTTAGCCTCCATGCCATATAATAGCTCTTTTATTAATGTTTATAGTGATACAAGAGCTAAATATCACTTATTATTTTTTCATAAACCTCCTTTCATTTATTATTTTTTTAAAAAAATATTTAAGTATGTTATTTCCTAAAAATTTCATAAAATATTATATTTACAAATACTATCGGATAATAATTATTAAAACTTTAAAGTTTTCGAAGAATTTTTATTATAAAAATTAAAATAAATTAGGGTATTTATGGCAGGGTATTTATAGATAAGAACTTTTAAAAAATTATATAATGAAAAATTATCAGTGCAGTTATTAATAAATAGTATTAAATTTTAAATAATCAAATATAGTTTTAAATATTTTTATATAACTCTTGAACGAGCAAATCATTTATTTCTGAAGCTTTAATATTTTGCTGCGCAACTTTAGTATAAAGTTCATCTCTTAAAATTGTTACATCATCAGGGGCTAATATCCCAATTTTTACTTTATCGCCATTTACATCAAGTATTTTTATTCTTATATTATCAGCAATAACTATACTTTCATTTATTTTTCTACTTAATACTAACATTACCTTTTTTAATATGACTTTTTATTTTAAATTTAAATTATAACTATTTATAAACTATTCTATAAATCTTATTTATAAAACTGAACTTATTATAATAAATAATAAATAATTTTAAAAAATAATTTTAAATTTTATTAACACCCTGATTTATATTATTTTCACTATTTTTATCTTTTAGTTTTATAACGTTAAAGATATAATGTCTTGTGCTATATTCACTGTTATAAAGAATCAATTGTTTTCCAATTAATTTTGTTGAATTTATTATTATGGGACTTAATAAATTTAAGCTAGTTTTACTTATATCAGAAGGAACAGACACAATAGTTAATAAAACAAGTTCATCTTTAGAATCAACTTTTAATTCTTTAATTTCTTCTTCTTTTATCTTAGGGTCATAATCTTTAAAAAAATACCATGGATCGCATATTACAAATGCTAATGAAGGATCTGTTATAGATTGCAACCATTGTAAAGGAGAATTTTCTAAAAAATTAAGTATAATGAATTGGGTATTACTTTCAAATCCAATAATACCATAAGGGAAATTTATAATCTTTTCATTTGTTAAATCAACTTCACCAAATCTACTTGTATAAACTTTCATAATTTTTTCCTTCTAATAACCTTCTAATAAAAAATATTATTGAATATTTTAATATAATTTTAAATATTAATATATTTTTAAAAATATTACTTTAAAAAATCTAATAAACTTGGTGGTAAAACTCTACCCGCTACACTTAATGAGGTAGAATAAACCATCTCTGCTTCTTTTAATTTCATTATTAAATCAGTAATATCAACATCTTCTATTGTAGAAACACTTTTTGTAATATTTAAATTATCATTTTCAAGTTGCGTTTTTGTAAGCTCTAAACGGTTAACTTTTGAACCTACTTCTGAAATTAAATTAAATACATTGGTATTTGCTCTATCGATTTGTGAAAGTATTTCACTACTTATTTTATTTACATCACCATTTTTTAAAGCCTGCTCTAAGTTATTTATAATCTGGAAAACATTTGGATCATTTGAAACTTCATTATCAAAATTAAAAACTCTTTTACCATCTATATTTATCTCTATATTTGAATCATATGATAAATTTCTTAACATCGAGCCATTATCCCCATTATAAACTACAATATCATTTACTTCTTCAAATGGTTTTTGCGTTGTTTTTAAACCAGCAAAAATATAATTATCAAGATATTGAGAGTTTGCATCATTTAACATTTTAGATTTTAATTGTTTAACTTGAAGTAATAAAGAGTTTAAGCCATCTTGATTTAAAGTTCCATCACCAGCTTGGATACAAACTTCACGAAGTGATACAAGAGTATTGCTGATTTCCGACAAATTATTTTCAGTTGAATCAAGCCAAGCTAAAGACTTGTCGATATTTTTTATATATTGTTCATTTTGATTTTTTTTAGTTTTTAGAATATTTAATTGAGCAACATTTATGGGATCATCAGATACCATATTAATATTTTTACCACTTGATAGTTTTTGTTGAAAATCTTGTAATTTCTTTAAATTTGCCTGAATACTATTTGAAACAGTATTAACCAAACTATTATATGTTACTTTCATAATAAAATATCACCCTTAACCAGTTTAAAATACAATAAAAATACAATACTAAAAAAAATAATATTTTAATTAACTTAAATCCTTTATTATTGTTTCGAATAAACTATCCATAACATTTATTATTTTTGCTGCTGCATTATAAGCATGTTGATATTTAACCATATTTACCAATTCTTCATCTAATGATACTCCAGAAACACTTTCTTTTCTTTCATTGATTTTATCTAAAAGAAGTTGTGAATTTTGTCTTTCTCTCTCACATTGCTGTGCTTCTACTCCTATTTTTACAATCATATTATTATAATAATCATCTGGCTTTGTTGTATTGGAATCTAAAATCTTTTGATTCCTTAAATTTAATATATCAATAATATTGCTATTATCACCAGGTTGATTAGGGTTTTTAGATGCGGCTATTAATGTTATATCTGAATCAATATCCGGATTAATGTTAATATCAGCAGCACTTGAACCAACAAAATAATCATATCCAGTAGAGGTGCCATCTAAACCAAAACCTGTTTTATGGATATTATTTGTTTGAATTATAAAGAAATTAGCTAAATTATCTAATTTATTCATGATATCTGGTATATAAACATCTCTAAAATTTAATAAAGAATATAATTCGCCATTTTTTACTTCCACTGGTCTATTAGTATCACTCCATTTAATATCATAAAATCCTGTTTCTGCATTTAAAGATGCATCTACCATAAAATTATTATTTTCCCTAACAATTGCAGTCCCACCTATAAATATGTCAACTTGATTAAAAGAAGTCTCTTTAACATCTATATTTATTATTTTATTTAATTGATTTATAAGTGAATCTCTTTGATCCATTAAATCATTAGGATTATCTTGACTAATTGATATTTCTTTAATTAACTTATTTAAATCTTTTATTTGACTTGCTAAGTTATTAATATCTTTTATTTTTAGTTCTATCTCTGTATTTATATCTTGTCTTAGTTTTTGTAATTTCTCATATTTGCTCCTAAATAAGCTACATAAACTTTTTGTATTCTCTACTAAACTTTTTCTTACAGAATAATTTTCAGGAGAAGCTCCCAGATCCTCCAATGAATTCCAATAATCATCCATCATCTTCCTAAGACCGTTATCTGAAGTTTCATCAAGTATTGTTTCTATTTGCTCGAAAGATTTTATTCCCGCTTCCCATTTACCATTATTTTGAAGTTCATTATTTAATTCACGTTCAATATATTGATCATACATTCTTTTAATTTCAGAAACAAAAACTCCAGAACCTAATTGACCTGCAGAGATAGACCTATTAATCTGAGGAATTCCTTCAGGTTGTGTTGTTTTTAAAACAACATCCTGTTTTTTATATCCATCAGTATTAATATTAGCAATATTATGGCTAATAACTTCTAAAGCTTTTTGACTAGCTGTTAATGCTCTAACGCCAATATTAAAGCCAAAAAAAGATGAACTCATTTTTTTATTTCTGTTTTAAAAGTTTTTTAAATATTTTTAAAAATAACTTCATAAATTTTATAAAATTCTATAATAATTATTATAGATTAATTAATAGATTAATTAACCCGATTATTAAATTTACTAAATTATAGAATTTTATTTATTAATAAATTTTTATATTGATTATTTTGTAAAATCCCCTCATTAGAATATGTATTCTTATTTAACTGCTTAAATAATAAATCAAAATATGCTTTTATATTTTTTTTACCTTGGTTTATTAAAAAAATATTTGCATTATTTATTTCACTTATTTTTATTATTAATTCTTTAATTTTTTTTGTTTTTATTATGATAATTTCAATATAATTTGTAGGAATATTTTTTAATTTAAAATTTAAATTATTAGACTCTTTGCTATTTCTTAAAAAATCATCATTATTTTTGATATAATTTTCTAACCAAGTAAGATTTTTATTTTGTATTCCTAATTCTTCCAATATGTATTTTCTTTTTTCATCTATTTCTTTAATATTTTGGGTTAGTTTATCTAATTCAATTATTAACGATCTTAATTCTAAATCCTTATTTTGGACTAAGAACTTTTGCTTCGTTAAAACTTTTTCCAGGATGATTTCATACAGTTCTGTTTCTTCATCTAAAATTTTGATTAAGTTTTCAGCTAAATTAATATCTTTCTTATTTGTTTGCATTATTTTTATTAACCTTAACTAATTTTTATTTATTTAAAATTATTTATAACTTTTATATTATTATCTATGTTACTATTATTACTTTCTTCATCAAAAATATCTTTAGATAAATATTGAGATGCTATTTGTTTATATATTGCATCAGATATACCTAAATTAAAATTTTCAGATATTTTTGAAGCTATTTCGTCATTAAAAAAATCTTGCCAAATTAAATTTTCATAACCATTATCTTCATTAAAAATTTCCACTGGTTTATACATATTATCAACTAAATATTTAATAAAAATTTTTTCGAATTCCTTCGAAGCTTCTTTAATTTTATTTAAATCACCAGAAAATTCAGAATATTTATTAATATAAATTTTATTAGATTTGTAAGTATTAGTATCAATATTTATATTATTATTACTCATATTTTTATATATATTTACTTTAAATTATTATTTGTTTAAATTTAATTTTTAATGCAAATTTATTTATTATAATTATTTATCTTAAATATTTATCTTAAGTTATTTCTTACAGACATCATTTCATCTGAAGTTTTAACTGCTTTAGAGTTTATTTCATATGCTCTTTGTGCATTAATCATATTTACCACTTCTTCAATCACATTTACATTTGACATTTCTTTATAACCTTGCAAAATTGTAAAACCATTATTTAATTCTTTGGGATTGCCTGATGCTGGGGTTTCAATATAAACATTATCAGATAAGCTTTGTAAACCTGATGGATTTGGAAAAGAAAACAAATTGATTTTACCAATATTTACTGCTTCATCTGAATCCAAGGGAACTATTGAGATATTGCCATCTTTTGATACTAATATTTCTTTAAAACCTTGATTTATTGAAATAGGGGGTTGCAATTTGAACCCATTACTATTGACAATATTTCCACTTGCGTCAACATGAAATGACCCATCTCTTGTATAACCTAATGTTCCATCAGGAAGAATTACCTTAAAAAATCCATCCCCCTCTATTGCTAAATCTAACGGATTCTCACTTTCTTGAATAATACCTTGGGTAAAAATTCTATTTATTGCATTTGCTTTTGAACCAACACCAATAAGAGAATCAAAATTTACTGTAGTTTTTGATATCTGATTTTGATCTTGTTCTTTAATTGTTTGTTCTGTTTGTTCTTGTGTATTTTGATTTTTTATACCTTGAAAATAAATATCAGAAAAATTAATTGCACTTTTTTTGAAACCAGGAGTATTTATATTAGCAAGATTATTAGATATAACATCAATATTAATTTGTTGGTTTATCATACCAAGAGCAGCTACGTATAGACTATTCATAAAAATTCTCCTACCTTTAAAATTTTATTTTTTATATATTTTAAATTATTGTAATTTAGCTATATTGTTTACTGCCTTCGAAAGTGTATCATCTTGCATTTTAATCATCTTTTGATTTATCTCATATGAACGCATGGCTTCTATCATATCAACCATTTCATTTATACCATTCACATTAGATATTTCTAAAAAACCTTGTTTTATATTTATTTCTTTTTTCTCAGGAATTTTTACATTATCTTTTAATATAAAATAATTGCTATTTGTAATATATAAATCTTGAGGATTATTTATTGAAGTAATTTTTAATTTATCTATAAATTCATTATTTAAAAAAATATTTCCCTGTGAATCAATTGTTAGGTTATCACAATTATTAAGTTTAATATAACCTTTTTCACCCAAAACTTTATATCCATCACAATTAACTAAATAATTCTCATTATCCAGCTTAAAAGAACCATTTTTTGTTAATAGGTTATTTTTTGCTAAATCTTCTACTACAAAAAAATTATAATCATTTATTGATAAATCTAGAGGGTTTTGAGTAAACTTTAACGAGCCATTTGTTAGATCAACTGAAATATCTCCTATAATAAGCCCATCAGAAACAGCTCCTAAAAAAGTATCTTTATTTAAATAATTTATTTGTATATCTCTATAATTTGTAAAAACAGCATTTCTTTTTTTAAATCCTATGGAATTAATATTCGCTAAATTATTGGATAAGATTTCCATTCTTTTTTGATCCACATTCATCCCTGAAGTGGCAAAATATATTCCACTAATCAATTTCTTATCCTAACTTTTAATTTTTAAATTTCAATTTCACTTTCTAAATATAAAATTATTAATTTTTTAATGAATTATTTTTTACTTAATACATCGGATCTTTTTTAAAAAATCTTAAATTAATTTTTTTAAAAATTAATTATTTTTATGTTGTTTAATTATAATTAATAGCAGAGGGTTTAAAATTTTATTTTTATGATGGAAATAATTGGATATAAAATTTATGAAGACTAGAGGGTCACTTTTTATAATTTAATAATAACTTAATTTTTAATTAAAGTATTTAAATATTTTATTAATAAAAATCCTTAATTATTTTTCTTAAATTTGAAAGTGCTTTTTTATGAATTTGAGAAATTCTTGATTCAGTTAGATTTAAAAGTTTTCCGATTTCTTTAAATGTCATTCCTTCAAAATAATATAAATAAACAATTTTCTTTTCAATCTTATTAAGTTTTAAAATAAGTTTTTGAATACTTAATTTTTTTACAAGTTCTTCAACAAAATCAACATTAGCATTATTAAAGTTAACTTCTTCAAAATTTATATCTGATATTTCTTGAGAATCTAAAATAATCTCATTTAATGATATAACATCATTATAAAAATTTCCGTTATAAAAATTTGATTCTTTACATAACTGCATATTATCATCATTTGAATCCTCAATACTTAATTCTTCCATTTTACCTCCATTCATCTCAATATCTTTTTTCTCTTTTATAATCTTTCTTATAGATCTTGGTAGCCAATCTTGTCTTCTTATTTCATCAATTATTGCCCCTTTTATTCTTATTTTCGCATAAGTTTCAAATTCTATACCTCTCTTATAATTATATTTTTCTATTGAATCTAAAAGACCTAAATTAGCATAACTTTCTATCTCTGATAATTGGATTGTATTTGGAAGTTTTGAATAAACATACTTGGTAATTTTTTTTAAAAATGGAGTATAGTATTCAATTAATTTATCACGACTCGAAGTATCGTTATAATCTTTATAATATTTCCATAATAATTTGATATGAGGATCCATAATTATTCCAATTAATACAAATATTTATATTAAATTTAAATTTGGAACATTATGGTTTAGTATTATAAATAATAATAATTATTTTTGTCAATATAATTATTATAAATTTAATAATTTATTTTTATAATATAGTATTTTTAAATTCATTATAATAATATAATAATAATATTTTAAATTAATTATAATATAATTATAATAATTTTTTAAATTAATTATAATAATATTTTAATTAATTATACATATAAATACATCAATGATTTTCTATAATAAAAAAATTATAGTTAAAAAAATTGAAAGATTTTATAAAAAAGATTAATTAAGAAAAATAATTTTAAATAAGGATACTTATTTAATCAAATATGATTTTAAGCTACTGTAGTCTTGAAAAAAACCAAAATATCTTATCCTTTTATTCCTTAATAGGTTAAATATATTTGATTTTTTTAGTTCATACCATAACATAGGATATTTTTTATCATCAAAAACTATTGAAAAAGAAGTTTTAAAAGAATATACATCTAAAATATCAAAGTAATAAATTTTTATTAAATTTTTAACTTTAATTAAATCATCAATTGAAATAATATTGATATATTTTTTAGTCTTTTGGTTTATAACGAAATCAAAACTTTTTTTATCTCCAGATTTACTATTAATTAAAGGATTTTCTAAAAAATTTAGATTTAAACTTTTTAGAAAAAATATGAAATCTTTTTTGAAGTCCCTTTCCTTGATTTTATCTGATTCTAAGTTTTTTAAATTTTCAATATTTTTTAAATAATAATTAAATTTTTTTTCTTTTTCTTTCTTATATTGGATATCATTAACTTCTAATAAATTGTTTTTTTTATTTTTTATTTCATTAAAAATTTTGGCAAAGCTATAAACTTTTTGTAATATATTTAACATTTTTTTAATTTCTATTCCTAAACTATCAAAATTTGTACTTATTTCATATCTAGTAAAATTAATATAACTATCATCAACATTTTTATAAATTTTATTATTACATTCAATATTATAAATATTGTTTTTATAAATATTTTCTTTATTTAAATTACTTTTATTACCAATAAATGATGATTGTGCTATCGTAGTTATATTTAAATTACTAAAAAAATCTTTTAACCATAAATATTTTGTTTGTTTTTCTCTAAAAATTCTTTTTTCTTGTAAATTTAGTTTAGGATTATTTGATAGATTATAATTAGGGATTATAGATTTAAAAGAAGAATCACTTGAAATATATTTATTGTTGTCATAATAATATTTTTGATCTTGTTTGAAATTTGTTTTTATTTCACTGCAAAATAGTTCATCTAATGCAAATAAACAATTTTTAATTTTACCAAAATCAGTAATGATAATTTTTGAAGGCTCTTTGATTAAAATGCCAATTTCAATTAAATTATTTTCATTATCTAAAAAAGGTGTAGTTAAAATAAATTCATTACCATTTAACTCTATTATTCCAAATTCTAATCCAGCACCATATATATTTTCTAAATTTTCTTTTATTAAAAGTCTAAAATTTTTATTACCCACTTTATAGACCTTTTATATTTTAAAAAAATAAATTAACTAATTTATAATGACTTTTAAAATAGATTATTAATAATTAAATATTAAATATTAAATATATCTTTTAGCATTTTATTTAATACTATAAATTTCTTTAAGTCTTTAAATTTCTTTTTATCTGAATATTTTATTGCTAAATTAACAATTTTTATAAGATTATTATAATCAGCTCTTGCTCTATAAATTTTTATTAATAAATGGTAAGTATTTTCACTAGAAGTTTTTTCTTTAACATTTTTTAGTAATAAAATTTCAGCTTTTTTATATTCGTTATTTTTTATATATGAATCGGCTTCTTCTTCATTTATTTTAACATTAATATTTTTTTTATAGCTTTCATCATTATTAATATTCATATTTTTTCTTAATTAATAAATTTTTCTTATTTAATAAAAAACTAAAGTGTGTTGTTGATGAAATCTGTTAGCACTTAATTTCTATTTTAAAATTCAAAATAACTTTTAGTATTTTCTAAAAAGTAATAACCTATATTATTATATTTTATATCAAAAATAATAATTTTTAAATACTAAAAATAAATATTCGAAAAAAAATTTTAATTAATCATAATAATTTAAATATTTTCTAAACTAATTTTTAAATAAGGCAATGAATTGCTTTTTTCTTCATTCTCTTCGTTATTTATAACATTTAAAAAAGCATTAACTACATCTGGATCAAATTGGTGACCTGACTCTGATTTAATAATTTTTATAGCTTCTTCTTGGTTTAATTTTGCCCTATAAGGACGTTCGCTTGTAAGTGCATCATAAGTATCAGCAATTGAAATAATTTTTGCTTCAATTAAAATATTTTCGCCACTTAAAGACATCGGGTACCCCTTACCATCATAACGTTCATGATGTTGCATAATAATCTTTGCAATATTTTTAAATTCAGGAATATGCGCTAATAATAAAGCTCCTTTTATTGGATGTTTTTTAATTTCATCAAATTCAACTTCGTTTAGTTTACCAGGTTTTTTTAAAATTGAATCTGGTATACCAATTTTTCCAATATCATGTAAAATTGATGCAATTGAAATATTTTCTTTAATTTCATTAGAAAGATTAAGTTCATTTGCTATTAATAAACCTATTTTTTTAACATTACTTGAATGCCCAAAAGTATATTGATCTCTTATTTCAATCAACGACATTAATAATTCAAGAATTCGTGAAAGATTTTTTTCAAATGAATTATTAATTTTTATTAATTCATTAAAGGCTGCATAATTATCGATAGCATGAGAGATTAATTTAAAAATATTATTTAATCTCAAAACTTTATTGTTAACTAAAAAATTATTACTCTTTGATAATATTTCAATAAAAACCTCAAAATTGTTTTGAGTATAAAATTTTTGAAAAAAAATTCTTTTTAATTCTAATAAATTTTCATCATTTTTAGAATAATCTTTATTTAAATAATCTTGTTTTAACTTATCATAAAATATTTTTTCTTTTTTTAATTTGTTGTTTTTTATATTTAAAGAATAATCATTATTTAAAATAAAATTAAATTTATCGTTTTTTAATATATCATTTCTCTTTTTATAAATAATTAAATTTTCTAAAAAAATACCTTTTTGCTTTGGAATTTCTAATATAATTACTTCAATACTTTTAAATATCTTAAAAATATAATCGAAATAAATATTTATTGAATCAAATAAAT
>Ga0123519_10012027_pt1 | contig 12656 bp, 12 predicted proteins | sample YelNatPaOPRAMG02_FD_87396 | JGI IMG/M metagenome (GOLD analysis project Ga0123519, IMG submission 87396) | Hot spring microbial communities from Yellowstone National Park - Yellowstone National Park OP-RAMG-02 (version 2) | ecosystem: Environmental > Aquatic > Thermal springs > Hot (42-90C) ...
CTAAAAACAGTATAATCAGTATTGCCATCAGTTTGCTGGAGCAACCGAGTTTACTCACTGTCCTGCTCCTTTTTTAAGTTCGTTTTTGCTGCTGACTCTTTGTTTTCATTTACAAATTGCTTTAGCATTTTATAAAGTCCGTAACCGGCGGTCGTAGCACCCAAAATAAATCCTGTTAGCGTGCATAATGGTCTGCTGTTAAATCTCTCGGGAGCATCCAACCACAGACCAATTGCTGTTGGCACGACAAGGCTTAATGCTACAAACCAACCTACATTAAAAAGAAACCAGAGGCCTTTTAGCAGCAACCTTTTTTCCGGTTTCTCTTCCTTATCCTGCTTGAGCATAGGCATTATAACAAGTACTATTTTACCGCGTCAACGGAATTTACAGTGATTTTAAAATTTGTTCGATAAGTGTTAGCCATTACGCATTTTAAGCAATGCTACCAATTACAATAGTAAACATGGACAGGACGAGAAATTATTTCATGAAGTCAATTCAGGATTTTCTTTTACCGAAATCATCCAGATCGAGAGTGTTTATGAAATCGTAAATCGCCTGATATTTCTTTAATTCCTGCTCGTCAAATTTGTCCTGTTGTAAAGTATTACTATCTGTAGTTTTGGCCTGAGTGGAGATTTTGCCTGATTCTGAATCGAGTATAATACCTGCTTTATCAAGTACCGACTCTTCGGCGTAAATAGGAGCTGTTACCCTAACTGCCAGAGCTATAGCATCGCTTGGTCTTGAATCGAGCTTCAATCTGGTCAGCAACCAGCGTTTGTTGAGTTCATCGAAAAAGACTTCGAAGATCCATCCTTCACCACTGTCGATTTCCATAAAGCGCTTATTATTCTCTTCCCATTTGCGCATAATAGTAGATGCAAAAGCCCTTCCCTGCCATTTCAGAAAAAGGCTGACATCTTTATCAAATTCTCGGGTGGGATGGGCTTTATTTCTCGGTTCGAGTTCGACTATAGGAGGTCCCTCAACGAATTCAAATATTATCTGGGCATAAAAGGTGTCGGAACGTAGATCATTAACGACAACCCTGCTTATGCTCGTGCCTGACAGGGACTCGAGTGCGAAAATTGTGTTTTTCAGCAGGTCATGTGTCATGGGCCGGGCTACATCAACGTTTTGCAATTTCATTGAGATAGCGTCGGCCTCTGCTGGTCCTATCCAAATAGGCAGATAACGGTCAGTGTGCCTTTCTTTGAGAATTACTACGTGCTGATAATTCATAAGGCTGACCCGTATGCTGTCTATTTGCATTTCTCTCATGGAAGTCCTCCTAAGCAGACGGCTCACTTGTGATTTTAACCCAAGTATCAGAGTTAGTCAATTTACTGTAACCCTGCTCGCCTGATTATTAGTTTGGTCGGTGTAATTTAGCTATGCTACAATCCTTAAAGTTGTGACGTATGTAATTCATGGCTGCTAAGTGTTGATTGAGATGAACATATTTTTTTTGACCGACATTCTTAAGGATAAAGGCGACTTTAGAGATATCATCGGCCTTTTAAAAAAGGATGTAGTTTCCAGAATATCTCTACGCATGGAAGAACAGGCATATGGTTATTTTGCAGCGGCAGTTCATGAAGTGATGAATTACCCGTCTTTATTGGTCACGGCTCGGCCGGAACTGGCCCAAAAATATCTCGAGCAGTTGAAAACATGGCTAAGGAATTCCGATAATCTGTATCTGTTTCCGGAGATCGATTTATTGAGAAGTAATGGGAAATTGGACTCTTATGTGTGTTCTGAAAGGATAAAAATCCTATCCTCACTGATCAATGACCAGGACAATCAGGGAAACTGTAACAGTATGCGGCCTTTTATAGTAACCAGTATTCTGGCTTCAGCCAGCAGGTCTATGGAAATTAATGATTTTAAATTTCACACCATCTATATTCGATTGGGGCAGGAATTAAAACAAGCAGATTTGATAGGCAAACTGGAATCTGCGGCATATCAGTACGATACACCTGTTGAATTGCCGGGTACATTTGTAATCAGAGGTGGTATTATCGATGTTTTCCCTTCTGGAAGGGAGAATCCGGTGAGAATCGAGTATTTCGGTGATAAAGTAGAAAGTATCAGGGAATATGATGCCAGAACACAGCTTTCGAAAGGTCAACTGGCTTCGGTTACAATACCGCCTGCAAAAGAGTTACCCGCAGAAAGGGGTAGCACTATATTTGACTATCTGCCGTTTAGCTCGATTATTTTTATGGATGACCCAGCCAGAATTGCGGAAGAGCTGGATAAACTTGGTAAGGAATTTGCAGAGTCGGATTGTCGGGAAGAAAGCCGAGCAGATACCAGATTGAAGTCTATACTTGAGTGGACTGTCATCAATCAGAAAATAGATTCTGTCCAGAATGTAATTAGACTGAGCCCCTGGTCTGCTGCCGAAACAATTGATATAGGGGATATTTCTCTAAAAGGTGCTCCGAATTTTGCCGGCAGATTCTCGGTTTTTGTGGAGAACCTTCCTGCCCTGAAGCATGAAATCGAACGGATTGTTATAGTCAGCCAGCAGGCGGATCGAATAAAAGAATTATTGCTCGAGTGGGGTGTGGAGACTGAAAAAATTACTTCGCTAGAAGCCGTTCCTCAAAAATCTTCGTTTACACTGGTACAGGGCGCGGTAGATGGCGGATGGCAGCTCGGCAATGAATTGCTGCTTCTCACAGATAGAGAACTTTTTGGAATTGTTAAACAGCGGAGATCCATTAAAAAAAGGCCTTTTCGTTATCACTGGTTCTTGGATGATATAAATACTGGGGACTTGGTCGTACATATGGAGCATGGCATCGGCCGATTTGCCGGGACTGTGAAAAGAACCGACTCGGGTATAGAAAAGGAATACGTGGTACTGGAATATGCCGGCGGCGATGTACTTTATGTCCCTGTTGATCAGGTGGATAGGATAAGCCTTTATATTGGTGGGGGTGAACGGCCACCTTCTCTCAGTCGTCTCGGCAGCCAGGAGTGGAATAGATCGAGACAGAAGGTTAAAGAATCCGTGGCTAATATAGCTAGGGAGTTGATAGAGATTTATGCAGGCCGACAGGCAAACAGGGGGATTAAATATTCGCGTGATACATTGTGGCAAATGGAATTGGAAGCTTCATTTCCATATGTAGAAACACCCGATCAGCTTGAAGCCGTTGCGGCAGTAAAACAGGATATGGAATCCGATAAGCCGATGGATAGATTGGTCTGTGGAGACGTGGGCTATGGTAAAACGGAAATTGCCATTCGTGCCGCGTTTAAAGCCGTGATGGAAGGTAAACAGGTGGCGATGCTGGTACCGACTACCATACTGGTGCAGCAGCATATGAATACTTTTAAGGAACGCATTGGCATTTTCCCGGTTAAAATTGCTGCGCTCAGCAGGTTCTGTTCCGCAAAGGAAGAAACTGATATTATCCGCAGGCTGGCAATTGGGGATATCGATATCTGCATAGGTACACACAGGCTATTACAGAAAGATGTCCAGTTCAAAGATCTGGGTTTGGTTATTATTGATGAGGAACAGCGTTTTGGCGTTATTCACAAGGAGTATTTTAAAAAAATCCGCAAATATGTTGATGTTCTTACGTTAAGTGCTACTCCTATTCCAAGGACGATGCATATGGCCTTGTCAGGTATCAGAGATATGAGCACTATAGAAACGCCACCGGAGAACCGCATGCCTGTAGCTACATTTGTGGGCGAGTTTAATAACCGTCTGGTGCGGGAGGCTATATTAAGGGAACTTGAAAGGGATGGTCAGGTCTTTGTGGTCCATAATAGGGTTAACAGTATAAGGGAAATAGCCTTCAAGATAAAAGAGCTTGTACCCGAAGCGAAGATCGAAATTGCCCACGGTCAAATGGATGAAGCCGAACTTGAGAGGATAATGACGGATTTTGTTGAAGGAAGGGCAAATGTCCTTGTATCAACCACTATAATTGAATCAGGGCTGGATATCCCCAATGTCAATACTCTTATAGTTGACGGGGCGGACAGACTTGGATTAACACAGCTTTACCAGTTGCGTGGCAGGGTTGGACGAGGAACAAATCTGGCATATGCCTATTTCCTTTTTGATTCTGATAGAAAATTGACCGATCAGGCCAGAGAACGTTTAAAAACTATTGCGCAGGCTACCGAATTGGGGTCAGGTTTCGCTATTGCAATGAAGGATTTGGAGATAAGGGGTGCAGGTAATCTGCTGGGTGTTGAGCAGAGTGGCAATATTGCTGCAGTAGGGTTTAATTATTACTGTCAACTGTTAGCCGAAGCTGTTGAAGAGATAAAAGCGGGGCGAAGCGGAATAGAAATCAGAGAAAAACCCGAACAGCCACAAGTATCCATTGACCTGAAATTAAGCGCTTATATACCCGAAGGTTATATCGAAAATACGAGGACAAGATTCAATTTCTATCAACGGCTGGCGAAATGTGATACTCTGCAATATGTTCAAACTTTAAGGGAAGAAATGATAGATAGGTTTGGCCCTCTGCCCGAGGAAGTAGTTAATCTTTTATTTATAGTTGAGATGAAGATAATGGCAATAAAAACTGGCGTTGAATTTATATACAGGGATGATAATGAGCTTGTAATTTCATACAAAGAAGATTTGAAATATGGAGATATATCCCTGCCATCTTCGACGAAAAGTGTTTATAAAATCGGGAATAAACAAATAAGAATCGACCTGGATAAAGCAGCTGATAGATGGCAGGATTTATTGCGGCTGTTACTTGAAAATGTAAGCAGAGTCCCCGCCTGATAAATGAAGTCGGTGTTTAATCGTCGATACCTTTATCCTGTAGATATTCGATCATATCCTGTACATTAACTATATTGTCCGATTCATCATCGGGTATTTCGAACTTATTGCCGGGCGTGCTAAATCTATCTTCTATAATGGTAAAGAATTCGGCCAGATCGTCGGCATCCATGTTCAGGTCATCAGTAAATGAAGACGATGGCTGGATGATGGCTTCATCCACATCAAACTCGTCTATCAGGATTTTTTTTATCTTATCAAATAGTCCGGCCATTTTTAAGCTGTCTCAATTATACGATGTTAAAGAAAAATCTATCAATTAATCTGTCTTATTGCTTTGACTTATATTGTTCATTACCGATCCCAGAACGCCGTTTACAAATTTGGGTGATGTTTCAGAGCCGAATTCTTTTGCAAGTTCTATAGCTTCGTTAATAGCCACCTTTGGCGGTACCGTTTTATACAGGTAGATTTCATAGAGAGCCATGCGCAGTATATTACGATCCGTAGGTGCCAGCATAGATACAGGGAATGCGGGTGCAAATTTACCGATAATACTATCAAGGAATTCTTTATTGGCTATAACGCCTGTTACAATATCTTCAGCGAATTGCGAAGCACTTTCGCTCAGTTCTTTCTGCTGGGTTGTACGCTCCACAACGTTTTTGGGCGGCTTGGCTACAAATTCCAGCTCAAATAATATTTGCAATGCAGCAATCCTGGCGCGATGCCGTAGACCTTTTGGCATATTATCGGTAATTAATGATCTATATTTGAGAAACTTTAGAGTTTGTTATCTTCCACCTTTACGCCATCTGATTATTTCACCAGTGGTCTGTGCATTGCTTATGTTAAAGGTGAGCGCTCCCGGGCTAATGCGCTTTATGTATTTACTGAGATTATCGCCCGGCCCCACTTCGAAGAAAGTAGTGATGCCTCTGGCAAGCATGGTCTCAACCGATTGCTGCCATTTGATGCAGTGAATGATCTGGCTGATTAACTCCTCTTTAACAGCTTCAACAGTATTCATAGGCTGAGCGGTAACATTAGCTATTATAGGGATGCGGGGTGTCTGGTAAGTGAATTGTGAAACGGCATTGATCATGCCTTCGAGCGCCGGCTCCATAAGCGATGAATAGAAGGCGCCACTTACTTTCAGAGGGACCATTCTACGCGCACCTTTAACCTGAGCAAGCCGCTTAGCTTTTGCCAGCCTGTCATTATCGCCGCTTACAACTATATAATCGGGAGCATTTATTGAGGAAATCTCAACACCGGTGGTTATGCAGATGTCATCCATCGTATCCTTATTGATATCCAGGATGGCCAGCATTCCGCCGGGTTTTCGTCGTCCCGCTTCATTCATTAACCTCCCCCGTTCGCGGATTAGGCGTACAGCATCCCCGAGTTGCATCACACCGGCAGCTACCAGGGCGGCGTATTCGCCCGACCCGTGACCGGCCACTAATGCCGGCTGGGGTAATGTGCCTTCGCTTATTTCTTCTGCCGCTTTAAGACATGCGATGCTAACGGTCAACACAGCCGCCTGTACATTGATTGTCTGCGAAAGATCTTCATCGGGACCCTCGAAGCAAAGGCGGGACAGCGGAAAGCCAAGAGTTCTATCGACCTCGTCAAAAACTTCTCTGGCAGAATTATAATGGACGTAAAGGTCAAGGCCCATTCCTACCTGCTTTGATTCCTGCCCCGGGAAAACATAGGCCACTTTAACATCTTCGACCATTTACTTCCCTCCTTGATTTTCCAAATGGAAATATTTTAAACAACCTTATTTCTTTTTCTTTTTGGTGGGACTCTTGATTTCTAGAACTTCTCTGTCATCATATGTTCCACAGGAAGGACAAACCTGATGGGATAATTTAGGGCTATGACATCGGGGGCAATCCATAAGTGCTGCAGCCGATTTGGCTAAGTGACTGCGTCTCTTGCCCTGACGTGCTTTGGGATACTTCTTTTTAGGTAATGGTGCCATTTATATTTTATTCTCCTTTTCTAATTGAATTAATCTGTCCCAGCGGTGGTCATAAGTCATATTTTTATGCTGGCAATTCCCTGTTGCCATATCTTTTCCGCAAATGGGACATATCCCCTGACAATCCGGTTTACACAGCATCTTTGTTGGCGTCGCTGTTATTATATATTGTCTTAGTGCCTCATCTAAGTCAAGAACATTATCCTCGCCTATCATAAACTCATCCGGTAGTACCGGTAACTGTAAACCAGTGTGGATATCAATGTGCGGAAAATATTCATCTTCCATATAAAAGGTTACCGATAAATGCGCCGGTTTTAGGCATCGGGAGCATTGCCCGTTTATATCAGTTGCAATGTTACCCGTAACCAGTATACCACGATTAGTGCGGATAAGTTTTACCTCTCCTAAAACGTGATTTTCATCATTCTCGCCGGCAAATTCATCAATTTTATATCTACGCTTAGCCCCGACCGGCTCTTTCAGGAGCTGTGCAACGTTGATTTGCATTTAACCAGATTGAATATGAATTTGGCTCATTATAAGTTGACACGAATTTAATGTCAAGAAAAAGTACTTACCAGCCAAGATAGTGTATAATACAGCTTATTTACCGTATTTCATAACCGGAGTATCCAATGCAGAATAAAAGGATAGAGCTGTTTCCGATTACTGCGAGCGTTAATAGCAAAGATCATTTATCTATCGGAGGGTGCGATTGTGTTGATCTGATAAAACGCTACGGTTCACCGTTATATGTTTTCGATGAGGATACTATACGTGCCCGATGCCGCGAGTTCAATCGGGAATTCAGGGGTCGTTACGATAATACAGTCGTGGCTTATGCCTGTAAGGCGTTTATCAGCAAACCAATTGCAGCAATAATGGATCAAGAGGGGATGGGACTCGATGTGGTATCAGGTGGGGAACTAAGCGTTGCCCGCTCAGTAGATTTCCCTCCAAATAGGATCTATTTTCATGGCAATAATAAATCAATGGAAGAACTGAGGATGGCCACAGAATATGGAGTTGGTCGAATAATAGTGGACAATTTCTATGAATTAAGACTATTAAATGAGATTGCTGGCCAGAAGAAGGTTAAAATAGATATTTTGCTCAGATTGAATCCGGGTGTTGATCCACATACTCACAGGTATACCACCACTGGCAAACTTGACAGTAAGTTTGGATTTCCGGTAACCACCGGTCAGGCAGAGCAGGCGGTGAAAATATCTCTGTCTTCGAAATTACTGAGACTTAGAGGATTGCATTTTCACCTAGGTTCGCCCATAAGTGAGACCGATCCGTATGTGCGGGGACTGGAAGTAATTATGGATTTTGCCCGCGGTATGAAGAAAATTTATGGGTTTCAAATGGAAGAATTAAGCCCTGGAGGTGGCTTTCCGGTAAAGTACATCTCTTCTACCGAACTACCTTCAACTGCAAACTATGCAGAAGTAATTGTGAATAACCTTGTTACCATGGCCGATGGTTTTAATCTGGCCCGACCCAGATTGATAATTGAACCAGGGCGCAGCATTATTGCCAGAGCAGGTGTAGCTATTTATACTGTGGGAGCCGTTAAAGATATCCCCGGGATAAGGACGTATGTGTGTGTAGATGGAGGAATGGGTGATAATATCAGACCAGCCCTGTATGAGGCAAAATATGAGGCAGTGGTTGCAAACAGGGCCAATGCTTCGAATACTAAAAAAGTTACTATAGCGGGTAGATTCTGTGAATCTGGAGACATCCTTATAAGGGATATAGAATTGCCAGAAATTGAATCGGGTGATTTGCTGGCGGTTCCAGTTTGTGGAGCTTATTGTATACCCATGGCAAGCAATTATAATATGGTGCCATTACCAGCAATTGTAATGGTTAACGAAGGACATGCCAGAATTATCCGCCGCCGGCAAAAGTATGCAGATTTGATTAAATACGATTTAATGTCCAGAGCTTAAATGTGGCAAACCATAGGGCAAGATCATATTATTGCTTTTTTAAAAGATGCGATAAACCATGCAGCCCTGTCGCATGCATATCTTTTTGTGGGTCCTCCGCATGTTGGTAAAATGACGCTGGCGTTGGATCTGGCCAGGGCATTAAACTGCAGCAGCAGCGAACCTCCTTGCGGAACGTGCCGTATCTGTGAACGTATTTCAGAAGGCAAATATAGTGATGTGGTAGTCATTGATAAGAACACCGGGCGGGATTCCAAAGATAGGAAAAAAGCTTCCGAAATCGGTATAGATGCAATCAGGGAATATCTGCAGAAAAACTCGAGTTTGCCACCGTATGAAGGCAAATGTAAGGTATATATTATCGATGAAGCCCATATGATGTCGATTGAAGCTTCCAACTGCCTGTTGAAGACGTTGGAAGAGCCTTCGCCAAATGTGGTAATTATCCTTCTCACAGCCGAAGAGAAGATGCTTTTACCAACTGTCATATCTCGGTGTCAGCGTTTAGAGCTTAAACCGGTAAAGATAATTCAAATTGAAGAAAGACTCTCGCGCAACCGCGATTTATCTCCTGAGAAAGTTAGTCTTCTGGCAAGGCTGTCGGGTGGATGTATTGGTTGGGCTATATCAGCCTCTGGTGATGATACTTCTCTGCAATTGCGTAAGGCAAGGCTTGAATCATTTAATTCGCTAATTTATCAGGGTTGGTATGAAAGGTTGAACTTTATTCAGCAAATGCCTTCAGATCGTAATTCAGTGGCAGATATGATTCGGCTGTGGACATCATGGTATCGGGATGTTATGCTGGTAAAATATGGATGTGAATCTCTGGTGATCAATATCGATTATATCCCGGAATTAAAATCTCACGCTGACATATTGACTATATCGGAAATAACCGATTTTCTCGGATGCATGAATGATGCGATGATTAATCTGAATTATAACGTCAATCTCCATCTTCAACTGGAACTGTTAATGCTGGATATGCCTAAAAAGGAGAAGAAGGCGGGTGTGATGTTTTCCGCTGTATAATATATAACATGACAAAAGTTGTTGGCGTCAGATTTACGCAGGCCGGCAAAATATACGATTTTGAAACTGCCGGACTTGATATTAAAGTTAATGATCTCGTAGTTGTGGAGACCAGCAGAGGTATCGAACTGGGCAGAGTGGTTATAGGAGCTCGTGAGGTTACACCGGCGGAAAATGCCGAACCTTTTAAACCTGTAATTCGCTTGGCGACATCTGAGGATATTCAGCAGGCGCAGCATCAGAGGGAGCGTGCCCGAAAAGCACTGGCAAAAAGCAGGGAATTCATCACAAGCCTGAATTTACCGATGAAGGCTATCTATGCCCAGTATAACCTTGATGGCAGCCATCTAATAGTCTATTTTTATGCCGATAAACGCGTTGATTTTCGTGAACTGGTACGTAAAATCAGTCACGAGTTGCACACTCATGTTGAACTGCGCCAGATAGGTGCAAGAGATGAAGCCAAATTGGTTGGTGGTGTCGGCAAATGCGGATGTCAGCTATGCTGCATAACATTTCTGAATGAATTCATGCCTGTTTCGATAAAAATGGCAAAAGAGCAGGAAATAGCTCTTAACCCCATGAAAACATCGGGGTTGTGTGGAAGGCTTTTATGCTGTCTCGGATATGAATACGAGCAGTACCATGATATGAAGGGAAAACTCCCGGACATTGGACAGGATATTATTACTAAAATAGGAAAAGCCAGGATAGTAGGACGTAATGTAATCAAAGAGACCTTAATCGCAGAGCTTGAATCGGGTGTTACACTTGAAGTACCTGTTAGAGATGTCGTAATTGTGAACACACGCAAAGCATCGGAGTAGCGATTTACCGCGTATGCGGCAGATACTTTTGCCATTCTTTTCTGGTACGCAGGAATTGGTGGGGTATATAGAAGCCTATATTACCGGGTGCTCGGGGTTGCCTTAACAGCGGCATACCGGCTTCTGCCGGTGTTCTTCCCGCTTTTTTTCTATTGCAGGGGATGCAAGCCGTTACTACATTTTCCCACGTATGCTGGCCGTTTCTGTGTCTGGGTATAACGTGGTCAAGTGTCAAGTCTTTAACCTCTTTTCCACAATACTGACAGGTAAATTTGTCCCGGTTAAATATTTCAAGCTTGGTCATCTTACGGGGCTGGTATTTTTTGTGTACCAGATAAACCAGCCGGATTACCGAAGGTATCTCGAATTCGCCATTAGCTGATAACACATAGCCTCTGCCATTTTCTATTACCTCGGCTTTTCCGATTAACACCAGCACCACTGCCCTGCGCACTTTGCATATATTTAGAGGCAGGTAGTTCTCATTTAATACTAATACAGGTTCGTTAATAATGGAACTATTCACGGCTCAATTAAAACTTATTTTATCAGGAAAAATCATGTGTCTCAAAATATTTATGCTGAAATCGGCTATCATCTGGAAAAACAACCGTCTGCAGATATGGTTGTAAAATAGCTTTTTCAACAATTATCGTGGATTATATGAGATTGTTTATCAGTAAGTGCCTCTATTACTGATTACGATAAATGATAAATTTTATATAATTGTTATTTCTGGAAAATATCTTTCTTATCATGGCTTTTTATGTTGGCGATAATCATGTTTTTTTGCTTTTAATTTGGGATGGTGTTGGGCGAATTGACTTTACATCTCCCCTGTAGTCAGGTGCAATAATATTGAAATTCAGACTTATGCTGGGATCGACCATGCGCGAACTTATGCTATTGTCGATTTCATCAAGAGACAGACATGTGGTAATTACCGTAGCGAGGCGCGCATTATAGCGGTAATTGATTAGCTGATATAACTTTTCCTGTGCCCATGGCGTTGCCGAATGCTCACCGAAATCGTCAAGTACCAGTACGGGCACTTTCTTCACCCTTTCGAATAATGCATCGTAAGAGACCCTGCTTTCGGGACTGAAAGAGGAACGTAAATGGTCGAGTAAATCCGATACAACAATAAATAAAACGTCTTTGCCTTCTTCCCTCAGGCTGTTAGCGATAGCGGCAGCAAGATGGGTTTTACCACAGCCGTTAAGCCCTTGAAAAATCAACCATCCCTGTGGTGATCTGGCAAATTCGCGTGCATTATGCAGCGCCTGCGCAAGGTTTTCTCTTACATTACTGGGTAAATTGAGACGTTTTACATCAAAGTTTTCAAACCTCATATTTTTCAGTAATTCGAGATCGAGGCTATCAAGGCTTTGCAAACTCGAAAAATTTTTATTCAATATCAATATATGGCTGATATCCGGATCGTTAATATGACCGGCATAGTCTGAACTGAACTCCTCCACCGGAGTACTGGTTGTGATAAGGGTTGGTAATCTGCTGTTGAATCTATATTCCAGTAATTGATCCAGCTTGCTCTTAGACCATGCGGTAGTACCCGAGTAGCTTAAATTATCGAGTATTAAGAGGCTGGTTTCTTTGATCTGCTCGAACAGTTCATCGTATTCTATTTCGCTTGCAGGATTGAACGAAGCCCTGAGATGATCGAGAAGCTCTGCAACTGAAATATAGAAAGCGGGGTACCCCTGATGAATGCGGTAATTTGCTACCGCACATGCAAGGTGTGTTTTTCCACTGCCCACAGGACCAACGAGTACTAACCAGCCCTGAGGATTTTCGGCAAACTTTTTACACTGCTGATATGCTTCATAAAATAGTTTTTGTGATGCAGGATCGTAGCGCCTCCCTTCGGGTAGTAGATTATCAAAGGTTAGATTTGTCAGGTTACCCAGATTGCTTATCGATTGCAGGCGGTAAATATGACGTCTTTCAAGTGTGGGGCTACTGCATCTGCAGGGAACCAGGCGACTGTAATCCGGTGCACCGGAGGGCAACAGTGGATGCACAAATCC
>Ga0123519_10012033_pt1 | contig 12651 bp, 10 predicted proteins | sample YelNatPaOPRAMG02_FD_87396 | JGI IMG/M metagenome (GOLD analysis project Ga0123519, IMG submission 87396) | Hot spring microbial communities from Yellowstone National Park - Yellowstone National Park OP-RAMG-02 (version 2) | ecosystem: Environmental > Aquatic > Thermal springs > Hot (42-90C) ...
CTGGAAACACGATGGTATACAAGCCATCGCACACCTGAGATCCGCGCTACTCAACAATAGAACTAAAAACATACTGGAGGCCGCCAAAAAAGTTGCATAACCCCCACAAGTGACATGGACCCTTGCGTTTTGTTATCACGCCTCCTCACATAACGTTGGGTTGACAAGACATTGCCAGTGTGTTTAGAATACATTCGCGCGCTTCACCTCCCCGTCCTCGGACTGGCTAGCGCGCCGACAACCGAATAAAAAACCGAATATGGGAAAAACACAGCGCCTAATCTCGTGCAAGAGAGCGGAGGACCCGTACAAGTGGGGCGAATCGCAAAGCCGAGAGGTACTCTTCCTAACCTTAGCCCGACAGCTAACTCCGTAGGCGCGGCAGGAAGACACTAAGTCCAGCCGGAACCATTGAGCACGATGTAATCCTGCATTGGAAATATTCTAAATCCATTACTCACGGCATCCGCCTATGCGCTTTGTCCAATTTTCCGATTGCCACCTAGGTTCCGCTGGAAGTAGCTCCCTTGCATTGCCCGACGAAAAGAACGCCATCCTTCGCGATGATATCCGTGACTCGGTTAAGGCGGCTTGCAGAATAGCCAAAGAAAACATGGCTCACCTCGTTTTGATCCCGGGTGATGTATTTGACTTCGAACTGCTCAAACCCGAAATAACATCCTTCCTGATAGATCTACTTGAGAGCTTAGCACCGACTCCGGTTTTTATAGCGCCCGGTAATCACGACGGCCTGCGCCCGGGAAGTCCGTATATGCCGGCTTCGGACATCAGTTGGCCAAATAATGTGCACATATTCACTACTCAAAACTTTGAAAGTGTCGCCGTACGAGAGCTAGACTGTACGATCACCGGCGTAGCACATGTGCATCGCGGAATTACTGACCGTTTATTGTCAGAAAGAATCTCACGCGCTGATGCGCCTATTAATCTGCTCATCTTTCATGGTTCTAGAGAGGGATTCAGGCCCAGTGACAAGGAATACGTTATTCCATTTTCCGATCAAGAACTTGCCAACCAAGGTTTCACATATGCAGCTATTGGGCATTACCATTCGTTCTCGACCATCACGAATAGAGATGGACAAATCATAGGTGCCTATTCTGGATGCACTCAAGGTCGGGGTTTGGACGAGACGGGTGACAAAATAGCCATACTCGGCGAGATCAACTCCAGTGGCTCAGTCTCCTTAAAACCAATAGTGATCTGCCGTAGGCGAATCATTTCTGTAGATGTAGACGTGACCGGCGCCAAGTCGGACGAGTCCGTTCTGCAAAGAGTGGCTCAGCGCTTGGATAAGAGTGAAGCACGCGAGGAAGATATAGTTTGCATCTCACTTATTGGCACCTTGTCGCCATTGGTCGAACTGAGCGCGATTGACCGCGAATTTTCGAGTAGATACTTCCATGTCCGAATCAGCAGGTCGCGATTGACGCCGGACTACGACATCGAAGCGTTGCTCGTTGATTCAGCTGCGGCTCCGCTTCGTTCAGCGTTTGTGCGCAAGATGCTGGAACGCAAAAATTCGACGAGCGACCCAGAAGAGCTTGCCACAATAGATGATGCAATATACTACGGTCTGTCCGCACTGGACGGTCGCCCTTTGGAACCGCGAGATGTGGATTGAGTCCATTACAATTCAAGGATTCGGTTGCCTTATTAATAGCCACTATAGGTTCCCAAAAGACCGACTAGCTCTGATCATCGACGAAAACGAGAGGGGAAAATCGACGCTGGTAGCAGCGATAATCGCTGCCCTATGCGGGTTCCCAGCCAAATACGGTCGGGCAGGCATAATGAAACCTCTAGATGCTTTCAGACCCTGGGGCGGTGAAACATATGCAGTAGAACTAGAACTTGAGGCAGGTGGATCGCGTTACGTAGTGCAGCGTGATTTTAACAAAAAGAACCCTTTCCTAGTTTTAGATTCGCGTACTAACCAGGACGTGTCTGCCCAATTCCCAACCGACCTCGCCCATCACTTTCTAGGCTTACCGCGAGAAGACTATGAACGCATTGCTGTAATCAGCGGCAAGGATGTGGGACAGTTCAGTTCATCATCCACTATCAGAACCAGGCTTATAGCAATGGTAGAGGGTTCGAAGGATTCCCAGAGTGCCGAAATCGCCATAGAATCGCTGAAAAACGCGGTTTACAAGCTGGATTCGAGAACGATACAACCCGAGACAGCTATAAGTCGAATCAACAGGGGCATAAGCGAAAAACTTGACGAGATCTCGAAGTTAGACGAGGCACTAGAATCCTCAAGCAAAGACGTAAAAATACTCGAGGATCTCAAAGTCCAGAAAGAACATCAGCTCAAGCTACTAACGGATCTTGACCGCGAATACGCGCGCAGTAGATTGGCTGAAGTTCGAAGAAAACTGGAAGATGCTCGACGGGACGCGGAGCAATGCAAAACCCTGCGCCAAGAACTAAAAGAGCTTGAGCCCTACGCCGACTTCCCGGCCGACCGCGAGGAAGAGCTTTCGAGTGCAGTCACATCATTGAAGGAAATCCGGAATCAAATTCAGGAACGCGAGGCTGAAAATCAACGGCTGACTGTTGAAGCCCAGGCACTGCGAGCACGCATTAATGAGCGAGAGCATTTTACTAGACTCGGTCGCGACAGGCTTATGCAACTCTACGGACTGATAAACGGAATTAAGGACAGCCTACCACACGCGCAAACAACCCTAGACTCAGCACGCAGAAGACAAATTCACGATTCTTCGCAAGCCAACCGGTTTTTGCGAAAGGCAGTAGCACTTCTTACGGTTGCAACCTTACTATTCTTGGCTTCTATCGCGACTCTGGCACAGGATTCCGCCGTGAAATATTTGGGCGTCGCAACTCTATTGGCCGGAGTAGTAGCAGGAACTGCCGGGGCACGACTGTGGTTGCGCGGTCGTGAAATGCGCGACGCTGCTTCGGAAGCCCTGAAGGAGGCCGAGGATGTCTTCGAACAAAACAAGCTAGCGGCGATTCAATACCTAAGGGAACTCGGAGTGTATGTGAGCGCCCAATCAGACTTAATCGAGCTTTTGGACGAAACTTGCTCCGAGATCAAGAATTATCTCGCAGACGAAGACCAACTTGCGCAGCTTAGCAACCAAATCGAATCTAATCGTCGAAGCATTGAAGAGATTCGTAAACGCGAGAAGGAAAATGACGATATAATTCGCTCGATTCTGAAATCCGCAGGCTTAGACTCTGTCGACTCTATCGAACAGGCTTTGCTCGCGTTTAAAGAACGGTGCAAGAAACGCGACAGGTACTGGCAAATCACAAACTCTGAGCTTCCAAGCCTGGAGAATCGTTTGCTCTCGGACGCTGAGCTTTCTAAGCTCAAAGCCGAGGCAGATGAGTTGTCTGCATTAGTAGGTCAGGACACCGCGGCAGGCGATGAACAATCGCCTTTTGATGTAGACCGTAAGCGACAAGAAGTGCAGCAGAAATTGCGAGAAATCGAGGAGCAAATCAGCAATCTAGAGCGCGAAGTGGGACTTGTTGTTGAGCAATACAGGCGCAGGTATCCAGTAGTGCAAGAGGAATTAAAGGCTTTAAGACAGGAATTGCAGCGAGCGACTAGATTCAATAATGCAATTCAAAGGGCTAAGGAAGTTCTCGAAGAAGTTGCATCCGACATCAGGCGTCGGTGGGCAGATGCACTTAACCGTAGAGCTTCGAGCATACTGCCACGCCTGAACCCAGACTACACGGATCTTCGGTTCGATGACTCCCTAAATCTGACGATTCGCCGGTCCGGTGACGGTCGCATACTCGACAAGCTCGTTATAGATTCTTGTCTTTCCACCGGAGCCAAGGATCAGATTTATCTCTCTGCGAGGCTTGCCTGTTGCTTGGAATTGTCGGCGGCTGGGGAATCTATGCCCATTGTGTTGGACGATGCGCTGATGGCATTTGATGACGAGCGCTTCGAAAATGCTTTCAGGTTTATAGCTGAGGAACTGGCACGAAATCAGCAAATAATCGCGCTCACGTGCCACCGCGGCAGACATGAAAGACTAGCAAACCAAGACTGGTTCAAAGATCACGTGCAGGTTATGGAAATCAGGAAAACCTAGAACCGCGAGGATAGACCTCTTTTTATGGTGTTGGGATAGATATCTAGTTATTGACGACAAAGTTCAGCTTAGATAGAATCAACCCGTGTCAATCTACGCGATATCCGATCTACATCTCTCGCACGCTACGCCAAAGCCCATGGACATATTTGGTGATCACTGGCGAAACCACGTCGATAGAATTGCGGAAAACTGGGATAAGACAGTTGGACCGGACGACGTCGTAATCGTAGTCGGCGACCATTCGTGGGCGCTGAGATTCGAACAAGCCAAACCAGACATCGATTTTATCGCCGCTAGGCCCGGGCGGAAACTGCTAGTGCGAGGAAATCACGACTATTGGTGGAGACGAGAAGCAACAAACAGACTAAGGAAACTAATGCCGCCAGGCATAGAACTCTTGCACGGCAACGCTGTAGTGGTTGAAGGAGTCGGCATAACTGGCACCCGCGGTTGGCGGGTCGAACTAGAAGAAGACCCTGATGCAGGTGACGAAAAGGTCTTGCGACGCGAGCTAATGTATTTAGAGCGCGGACTAAGCCAGATTCCACCCGAAGTCTCCAAGAAGATTGTTGCCCTACATTATCCACCCTTTAATGCTGACCTGGAACCAAACGCTTTTGCAGATGTAGTGCAGAAATTTCACGTGGACCTTGTAGTATATGGGCACGTGCACACCGGCTACTACCTGGAAGGTTACTTCAACGGTGTGGAATATAAACTGGTGTCAGCGGATCACGTTGATTTTACACCCGTAAAAGTCGCGTAAACAGTTCTCATCCAAGCCACTTTCTTAGCCAGCGGATCGCTTCCTGACGCATTGCATGGGTCTCAACATGACCACAGGGATAGCGCACCAATTTCCAAGCGTCTGGCGCCCCAGCCGAAGCGTATACTTTCCTCAACTCCGCGTCGATCCGATCCAAACCGTGTGGTGGGGTCAGGATGTCGTAGTTTCCTGCCAAAGAAAGATGCGGTCTTGGCGCTATGAGCGCGTTGATCTTTGCTGTAGTCCACTCTTTAAGCAGACCTGGCACATAATAATAGAGCCCGTGCGAATCAAGTCCGCGAACATCGATCAAAGCGTGGAAATCCGTAAGGCAGCAAATATCGACGCAGCAGGCAATGCGCTCGTCGAGTGCAGCAACCCACCAGGCCATCGTCGACCCCATGCTGATCCCGAGAGTACCGATGCGCGACTTGTCGACATCTTCGCGCGTGCACAGATAGTCAATAGCCTTGATGCTATCATATACCATCATGCCCCAGAGTACCTGCCCTCGCCAGAGCATTTCCTTGAAAACCGCGCTTTCCGAGCGTCCCCATCGATGACCAAAGCACCACGTATCTATGCACAAGGCATTGTAACCCATTGAAGTAAGCACCTCTGCGTAAGGTGGGCTCTGGAGAGCCGGTCGGCCAGCCACCAGTTCCTCCTTGCCAAGCTTGTATTCTCCTCCGTGGGCATGGTTATATAGAACGGTCGGACGCGGCGCTGACGTCGTCTTGGGCTTGACAAGGTAAGCTGGCACAGGCTCAATACCGTTGAGGTCTAAAGTAAGAACCTCAAGTGTGTAAGACCCACGGTCTTCTTCAATTACAAACTCCGACGCAATCTTTCGGTCCCGCGGAGGCAGATCTCCGAGGAGTGAATAAAGTGCGTTGCGGTCCGAATTCATTGCCTGGTCTCTCCTTTCTGAAAACTTATCTGAGCAAAGCAGTTGGAATCGTCTTCGATGGCGATGGCTCTCACGGGCGCACCGTCGGCACCAACTAACTTGATCGGCAGTAGTACCAAGTAGACACGCTCTCGGCTCAACTCATCAAGGTTTGCTAGTGATTCGACCAATGCAACACCGCCAGAAAGCAAAATCCTGTGCGTTTCCAGGTGCTCAGTTGGATGAGTCGAAGGCTGTTCTAGTCCCAAAAGCCGCACTTTGTGCGATACTAACCATTGAGCTGCCTCTTGTGTTATACCGGGAAAATCAGAAAAGAACCCACCATCACAAAACCGCTTGCTCCAGCCCGTACGCACGAGCAAGCGGGAACCTTCTGCAATCCGGCTTTCGAACTTTTGGAAGTCCTGAACATCAATCTCCTCGCCTTCACCCTTTTCGGACATATCCAAAACTTCCGCCCAACCAACCAAATTGTCTAGCAAAATCTGATCTACGGTTTGACCATCGGCAATACAGTGTCTAGGAGCGTCCAGGTGCGTCCCGGCATGAGTACCCAGCGTCACACGAGAAAGCCGGTACTGCCCCGCGTCTAGGGAGCGCAAAACCTCTATCTGAACCTGTGGATCCCCAGGAAACACGGGCATTGCGTGGAAAACTGGGTGTGTAAGATCTACAATGCGTGCCACAGTTTTGTTATGATAAACCTGGTGCTAGAGATTATCAAGAGAAGGGGTTTCAACCTTCGAGCTTTTAGGTATTTACTGCAAATGCGGAAGCTTTTACGAGGAGGTGTTCTCACATGGCGAAGGTATTGGTGGTCTATTATTCACGATCTGGCAACACCGAAAAAATGGCAAACTTAATCGCCGAGGGAATCAAAGCTGGGGGAGTAGATGCGGTAGTCAAGCGAGTACAGGATACGACCGCCGAGGAGCTACTCGACTATGATGGTATTGTAGCAGGCAGCCCGACCTATTATGGCTCTATGGCTTGGGAGCTCAAGAAGCTCTTCGACGAAAGTGTTCGCTTCCATGGAAAGCTGGATGGCAAGGTAGGTGCAGCATTCTCAAGCGCTGCAAATATCGGCGGGGGAAACGAGACCACAATTCTGGACATACTCAACGCAATGCTTATCCACGGAATGATAATCCAAGGTGATCCGCAGGGGGATCATTACGGCAGGGTGTCGATAAATGCTCCTGACCAACGTGTGGAGAGTCAGTGTCGTCGTATGGGCGAAAGAGTCGCTGCTTTGGTGAAAAAGCTGGTAGGGTAAGCGAGTAATGCTGAGGTTTTTGATTCTGTTTTTGCTACTGGCAGGAGCGCCTTCACGTCTGTTTGGTGGCGACGTTACTTTGGCATTCTCCCTGGATCAAGGCTTTGGGAATGGCGTAATTGTGCAAAGCAATTTGGCTGCCGTAAAGCAGATCGTGGAGGCGCTCAAGCCGCTTCAGTCGCGGTATAGGATATGCATGATTGTTAACCCCATGGTTTCTGACCGCGGAAAACTCGACACTATCCTTAATCTGCTAGTAGAACAACGAATGCCTTTCGTATTCGACGTCTACACATCGGATGCAATCACACTCGGAAGCTGCTCTGAACAGAATAAACCATACGACCCCAAACATGGGCTTTCCATTTCGCTAGAGGATTTGCGCGCCTATAAGAAGCGTTATGGAAAATGGCTTATTGGTATTCGGTTCGCCGAAGTGTTCGCTCAGGACTTCACCGTGCGTGCTGTCAAGACAACGAACCCTGAATGGGCGTTGCCATGTTGGAAGCTGCCTGAGGACTCCTATTTCCGTCCTGACCTCGCCGAGAAATATTTGAAGTTTGCAAGGGACAATGGTTTGTTCGTTCAGTGGTCAGATTGGCATTGGTATGAATTCGCCGATTGGGACAAGCCACAAAAAGAACACGAATCACAACTGGCGCGACTGCTCAGAAAGTATCCGAATGTGGTGACGGTCACGTATGCGAATAACGAACCCCAGACTGCGTCTGCGAGCCGACTAGAACATTGGGAACGCGCTGTGGCGAAGTTTTTGACCTGCGGTGCGGCTGGGTACGGTCTGTCTAACCAGAGTTGGCTTTGCTTGAACGAGCAAACCTGCCCCATTGAAGATATAATCCGATGGACAAAAAGTGCTCTTAACCGGGGCTGTAGGCTGATACAATTCGAGCCGGTCTGGTATTTCTTCAACTTGCCCAGAGGCACTTTTGAGATGCCGAAAAATATGGAAGGACCTTCAATCTCCTACACGGGAGCACCCACGAGCAACTTTCATCGTCTCGCGGAGGTTTTGATGACTTACTCTGCGCAACGCAAAGAAGACGGGTACCGCGGAATATGGTATTCAAACCAACCATCTGGAGATCAATACGGTTGGAAATACAGTGGTGGCATGGCCGTTTTTTGCGCAAAGCACCTGCCGATGGCTATATATGCACCAGATGCCCAAAAGACATTCTTTGTATACGGTGGATCGCCGGGGAATGAATCACCAGATTTACTCATAATGGCAAGCTACTATGATCACAAGACAGGGCAGGTTCCGATGCCGACAGTAGTTATGCAGAAACCAACTGGAAACGACCCAGGCGATGCCCATCATAATCCAACGCTAGCAATAGACAGTAAAGGCTATATATGGGTCTTTGCTCCGTCGCATGGGAAAAAGGATGCCTTTATCTTCCGAAGCATAAATCCCTATTCAATCGATGGTTTCCAACAGGTGCTGCAGAAGGAATTCAGCTATCCACAGCCGTTTTACTGCCCGGGCTTTGGTTTTATGCTGCTGTTCACAAAATATACGGCAGGCAGAGAGCTTTATGTGAGCACGAGTCGCGATGGGATTGAGTGGTCGGAAGACCAAAAAATCGCAGGTTTTGGTGGCCACTACCAAGTCAGCTGGATATGGCGAAACAAGCGCGGCACGGCTTTTGATTGGCATCCACCTGGAATAGGACTTAACGGCAGAACAAACCTGTACTACATGGAAACCAAGGACTATGGCCGTACCTGGACCAACGCGGCTGGGAAAGTGCTGGATATCCCCCTGAACTCGCCCGTGAATGATGCCTTGGTTCACGATTATCAAAGCGAGAGACGTTTAGTTTACGTAAAAGACTTGAACTTCGACGCACAGGGTCGTCCGATCATACTGTACGTGCTGAGCAAAGGTTATGAATCAGGTCCGAAAAACGGTTTGAGATTCTGGACAGTCGCGCATTGGACTGGCACGAAATGGGATATTAACACGGTTACCACTTCAGATCACAACTACGACACCGGATCGCTCTGGGTTGAAGAAGATGGCACCTGGCGAGTGATTGCTCCAACAGATCCGGGACCGCAACCGTGGGGATGCGGCGGCGAGGTTGTGATCTGGAAATCGACCGACGAGGGTAAAACCTGGACCAAGGAACGTCAGGTTACCAACAACAGCCGACTTAACCATAACAACTGCCGCCGTCCGGTAAACCCCCACCCCGACTTCTACACAATTTGGTGCGATGGCAACCCGTTTGAACGTTCCGAGTGTCGGCTCTACTTCGCAGACAAGCTAGGCAAACGCGTCAGAATGCTTCCGGAAAAGATGGCGGAGAACTACGAGAAACCAGTGCTTTTAGACTGAAGTACTGCTGACTGCTCCAGAATAGGCACACACTTTGGCGCAAGCCTAACATGGCAAGAAGTGATTTGTGCCCGCTATACAACGCCCATCGCTTTGAGATTTTGAAGTGATATTGCGAGACTTTCAAATGGGTCGCGCTCACAGGTGTCTTGCTCAACAATATACCACTCTACGCCAGCCTTCCTACACGCTTGAATGATTCGAGACCAGTTAAGATTCCCCTCACCCACCTCCGCCATGATCTGTTTTCCATCGCGAATTGTCATATCTTTGAGATGTACCAAAGGTATGCGGCCTGACAACTTTTCGATCCATGCAGCTGGGTCGCCCCCACCGTGTTGAATCCAATACGTATCGATTTCAGCCTTAAAATAGTTGGGATCGGACTCCTCGTAAAGTATCTGCAGACCAGTTCGCTTGCCGTATCTTTCCAATTCGAAACTGTGATTGTGGTAGGCAAAATGAAGCCCACCCTTTGCCAGCTTCTTTCCTACCTCGGTTGCTTCGCGTGCAAACCGGACGTAGCCTTCGGCGCTACGGTATTCCCCCGGCAGTCCTCCAATTGCTGGGTACTTGCACTGTATCAGGTAGTGATCCTCGATTACCTGCTCCGTTTCTTTGACCATTCTTTCGTAAGGTATGTGCGTTGCACAACAAGCCATTCCCGTGTCATCGAGAATTCTCTTAATTTCGGAATAAGGTATGGGTCCTATTCCAGAAATCTGAACCACGTCGTAGCCGATCTTCTTTAGCTTGCGCAAGCTCTGCTCAAAATCCTTGGCTGTCTGACAAAAGTCTCTCACCGTATAAAGCTGCGCCGCAATTTGCGTTGATTCTGCCATGTGCTTATCCTCCTGCGGTGCAAACCAGTTTACCAATGATTTTTAGCACAACAGCATATCCGATTCCTGCATCTCGGAGCAAAGTATAAGCGGTCGTCGTCCTATAATTAGGAATAAATTAATGAGAGAACCCACTTGAGCAAACTTGAAAGGTGGGGTAACATAGAAAAGGTGCGCAAATTAACCGAACGGAAAAACTAACTCCCAGAAGGGCTCGGAAACGATATGGCTGACAACAGGCTGAACTTAGACGAAAACTTGCACGAACTGACAGACAATCTGCTTAGAGACGTCCAGGAAGCTGCTGAGGCGGTGAAGAAACGCCACGCAGAATACAAGGAAGAGGAAAAACGCGCCGCCCAAAAGGCAGCTTCCAAAAAGCAGGTTGGCCTGATGGTAGCGATAGGAACAATTTTCGTAATTTTGCTTTCGTATTGGATAGTCTTTGCTAGACCGGAAACTAACAACCCATCCCAAACTGCAGCAGGACCTACAACTGTGCAAAGTCAAGAGGGTCCCAAGGTGAAAATCACTGTCCCCGCGACCCCAAGAGCAACCTCTCCAATGACAGCACCAGCGGCTGGATTCCAACCTCCTAAGGATGCCCAGGTTGTAGAACACCCTAGTGACGAATACGAGCCGCCGTCTGGGGATTCCGGGATGTAAACAACCAAGCAAATATCGCTATTTTAGCTGTTTAATCCGCAGAGGGAGCGATTTTGTGGTTTTCTTCGTAGTCACGAAGTTATCAGTAGAGGATACTTTTCTTGCATCTAAACATCGGCGCTCGATCTGCGCGCGCACAGTGTCAATGTAGTCTAATCCCCGTTTGAGCTTGGATTTCGCCTCGTATAATTCCACAAGATTCCTGCGCAGTTCCTCTCCAGATACCGTTTGAAGATCAATAGAGATCTTCCCTACGAGAGTTCTAGCTAGGGATAGTCCAGCAAGAATCTGTTCCTTTGCTCCTAGCAAACCTGCGGGCGTATCCAAGCGCTCTACGATTGTGCACACCTCCTCTAGCCTAGATTGCGCAGCCAGAGACATCAGCGCCGACTTGTCTCCACTTTTTATCGCAGATTCGAAGATATCGAGAAACTCTATCGCCCGCGCAACCTGTACACGTACGTCATTTCTATAATTTGTGACCGCCAGCAAGTGCTTATATAGCAATCCCGAGTCTTCTCTTCTAGTGGTCGAACCTTTCGAATGAGGTGGATCTACTGTGGCAAATCGTGAGGGTGCAACAGCGGCAATCCCAGCAAGTAACACCGCCAGCAGGACAACAATTAGCATGACGGCTTTGTCTCGCTTTACTCGCCTCTGAACCGGCTTTGGCAGTCTGGGATTGCGCAAAGCCGACGGCGCGCGTGTAGCTGGCTCAGCATGTGGTAAAGACTCGTTTTTGTTTTCAATATCAGCTGGTACCGCATCAGAACTCTGTGCCGACTGGTCTTGCTCATCCCTACCAACTTTATCAACTGGCTCTCGATTGGCTATCTGTTCGGCTGATTCGGAGGGCCTGGAAACGCTAGATGCGAGCATGTCGGAGTAAACCTCCTCAGCCAGCGACCTGCGTTTACGACGCGCACTCCCTTCCTCGCTCGCAGATTCGTAACTTGTTTTGTGTGAAATTGGTTCCTCTGAGCTAACATCGGAGTTCGCCAATGCTGTTTCAGTCGCCTCTTGGTTGAGTAGCTCTGGTTCTGCAGCAGTTGTTTCCTCGCCCGACGTTAAGGATTGCTCATCTAACTTATTGCGTTCTGTTTTCGGCACTACCGTGGCTTTATCCGTATCGCGAATGGTTTCCTCATCCGCTCTTTTGTCGGACGCTTGGATCCATTCAAGCGGTTTGCCAATCGCAGATTCTATTTTCGTCGCAATCGACTCGCACTTCGTCACCCGCTGCGGTCCTGTAAAGACCACAACGTTATCAGGAACAGCTCCCTGGATAGGAGTTGCCTTAGCCGCGGTACACACTTGTATAACTGCGCCTAGCGGACCCTTGCGTACGCTTACCGAGGTTATCACCGGAAACGGAAACTGACCCACAACCTCGCCATCCAGCTTGCCAGTGGCTGCAATGCCGACCTTGAGGATTAGTATTCTATGAGACGTTACCACGACTGCTTGGCCGTGATCAGCTTCCACTTGAGCAACAACCGTCTCATTTTCGGCGAGCACCCTGTCCCGCAACAAAGCAAGCCTTTCGTCCAATTCCTCCATCGAGGTTTTCCTAGAAGGGGGCATCAAAAAACCTCCAATAATCGGGCGCAGACTACAATACTTATTTCGGAAGCTTGGTTGCGTCAGATTAGGGGTTTCGAGGATGCATAAAGCTACTAGAAGCCAGTTGTGCAAATGGCAAGAAACGGCACGGAGC
>Ga0123519_10012037_pt1 | contig 12650 bp, 8 predicted proteins | sample YelNatPaOPRAMG02_FD_87396 | JGI IMG/M metagenome (GOLD analysis project Ga0123519, IMG submission 87396) | Hot spring microbial communities from Yellowstone National Park - Yellowstone National Park OP-RAMG-02 (version 2) | ecosystem: Environmental > Aquatic > Thermal springs > Hot (42-90C) ...
CTCGCTATATCTGACGTGGCCATTGCCCCATTGTTTCGGGGTTCGGGCACTAGGCTGAAAATTCTAGAATATCTCGCGTGCAGTCTGCCAGTAATATCCACAACTAAAGGAGTTGAAGGTTTAAACCTCAAAAATGGAACTAGCCTAATAATTGAAGATGACATAAACGAATTTGCAAAAAGCATTATAAAGCTTTTAAAGAACAAGGACTTATCCGAAAAACTTAGAAGAAACGCAAGAAAATTCATCTTGGACTACGACTGGAAAAAAATTTCCACTCAGTTGCATAAAAATTACGAAGATTTTTTACAAGTAGAATCAAGTTAAACATTTCGATAGTTTATTGCCTTACTGGGTTTTAGATATGATGCCAAAAGTTACCATAGGAATCTGCGTGAGAAACTGCGAACAGTATATTGAAGAAGCAATAAACAGCATAGTTGCACAGAACATTCCGCACAAACTCTTGGAAATAGTAATAGTGGATGACGGAAGCGAAGATAACACGTTGACTGTTGTAAAAAAACGTGTTTCTGGAATAAACATTCCAACGAAAATTTTTCAAACTTCTTGGAAAGGAATTGGCCACGCAAGAAACATTGTTATCGCAAATGCAAGAGGCAACTTTATTCTTTGGGTAGACGGCGATATGGTCTTGTCAAAAGATTTCATCAAAAAATTACTAGAATTCATGGACCAAAATCCGCGTGTTGGCATCGCCAAAGGAAAACAAGCCCTAATGCCCGGAAGTAACATACTGGCAACATTAGAATCTTATTCTCGTGCCGCTGGGCGAATGGTTGACTATACGTCAGATAAATGCCGTTTTAAAGCGCTTGGAACTGGCGGCGCTATTTACAGACGACAAATCTTTGAACAAATAGGCGGTTTTGACGAAAACTTGCGAGGATACAACGAAGATTGGGACTTTGAGATCAGAGCAAAAGCGGCTGGATGGCAGTTATCCACGGTGGACGCATACTTTCTCGACTATGAAAGGTTAGGCCTAACTTGGAAAAGCCTCTGGACTCGATACTGGACTAGAGGATATCACACACACTATTTTCTCCACAAAAATAGCGGGATGATAAAACATTATCGAATGTTTCCACCTGCCGCAATATTATCCGGTCTCATTAGCTCGTTAAAACTTTACAGGCTAACGCAAAAGAAAATAGTTTTTGCATTGCCGTTTCAGTCCTTCTTTAAAATGATCGCATGGTACGCTGGCTTTGTAAGAAGCCACCTAGATTCATACGCTCCGACTTCCGAGTAATGGAGAGGCTTTAGATGAATGTTGGAATAATAGGATGCGGAAGAGTCGCAAATATCCACATGAACGCTTATAAGGCTATAGACAATGCTAAAGTGGTTGCTGTTGCTGACGCTGACATCAACAAAGCCAAAGCCTTCGCAGAAACATACAAAATCGAAAAAGTCTTTTCAGATTGCAAGGAACTTTTTGAAATCAAAGATCTCGGCTTTGTCGACATATGCACTCCCACAGCTACACATGAGCCGCTTGTTTGTGAAGCTGCAAAAGTTGGAATAAACGTTCTTGTGGAAAAGCCTTTAGGCAGAAGCAGTCAAGAATGCGAAAGAATTGTTGAGACCGCGAGAAAGCATGGAATCAAAGTTTGCGTTTGCCACAACCAACTTTTTTACCCGCAGGTGAGACGTTTGAAGGCGATAGCTGACTCCGAGGACTTCAATTTAATATCCTTTAGAACATTCCATAGGGAGAATTTTGAATGGCTTGTAGCTCATGGTCTGGCGCAACCTTGGAATGTTAATCCAGAACATGGCGGGATTCTATGGGAGGTAGGCACGCATCTCGCTTATTTACAATTGCACTTCCTAAAAGATGTGAATGAAGTTTATGCTTTAGGCACTAAGGCAAAATATTCCGTGTGGGACGACTTCATAGTCTTATTACGGACAGTCTCTGAACAGTGGGGAATAATGGAAATTTCATGGGTTGCAAAAGAATCCGAAATAGTATACGAAATAGTGAGTTCAGACGGGAAAAGAGTGCAAACCTTTCTGCCTCATGGCTACATAATAGAAAGAATGCAGGAAAAAGCAGCAAACGTGGCTGGGGTAATAAGCAATTTCCTAACAGATTTGAGGAGACTTTACAGGAAATGGGCGAAATTCACAGCAGACCAAATCAAAAAACCGAACACAGGACACCCTGACCTCATAAGCGCTTACATAAAAAGTCTAGAAGAGAATGCGCCTCCACCAGTAACAGGCGAAGACGGCAGAAACACCATAAGACTACTTGAATGTATAGAAGAATCATTAAACAAGCAGAAACCAGTAAAATACACTCCATGGTAAACTTGTCCTTTTTGACAAGGTTTACCTAAGCGTCAAAGGATGCGGATACGGATAAGGCGTGTACGTGAAACCGTCTTGTTGTTGGTTGGGTGCACGTAAGAAATAATTAACGTTTTCCTGATAATAGCCGTCATAGTTTACGAATTGCCCGTCGTTGTTCCAAATCCAAAGGTTGTTAAGCGGTCGAAGAGGAGTGCCTTCAACATCTTTTAACACCCATATTGGAGAGCCGCCTGTGTTATTGAATATTACGCCTCCACCTCCTCTGAACCCTATGCCTATAGGCGCAATAATGTAGTTGTTGTAAACTTCGCCTCCTCGTCCTCCTGCAAAGTAAGTCCCAGAACCGTGGACGTCAACTCCGCTGTTCCATGTTTGATAAACTGTGTTATGGCGGAACACATACCATCCGAGCTGGTTACTTGCTACAGCATGCCTACACTTGTAGAAATAGCAGTCTTCAATGTAGGCTGTTGGGAACAATGTTGGTATTGTCTCGTATTTCCCAAGAAAATGTGTTATGTCGTCATCCCAGCTCCAGTAGTTTACAGATGAAACTACTACCCCGTAGCCCCATCCTCCTCCAATTGTGTCTTTATATAGGCATTTAATGTTGCAGTGGTCAATGACGCCTCTACATCCAGAATTGCCTCCAACCCATATAGCGTAGTTTGGAAAGTCTATGAAATCGCAGTGGTCTATCCTATAATCTATCACGTTTTCTACGTCAATGCATCGTCCTATAACATTATCATCCCCAGTTACTTTTCCTTTGAAAGTTATGCCGCTGATTCTTACAGGCTTATTGGTTGCACCTGTCCCTGAAATTGAAAACATCGTTTCAAACGGAGCGGAATTTGCTTGTTGCAGTATCGTTTTATTTTGTCCTGCTCCTATAACATTTACGCCTGCTGGTATATACACGGTTTCGTTACCGTTCCAGTAGAAGGTGCCTTCTGGAATGTACACGTTGCCTATGCCGCCGTGTGCCACAATCCAGTCTACTGCGTTTTGGATGTCTCTACAGTATCCGCTTGCAGCGGTTATGGTTGGAATTGATATTTTACCACTATTTCCTATAACGACACTGTTCATTAATGATGAGATTGCTGTGGAGAGGCCGAGAGTTCCGACAAGCACCGTCAAAGTTATTAGTAGCGCGTAAAACTTTGTGTTTTTCAATCTCCCTGCTCCTGTCTTAATTATCTGTAATCTTTGAGTTAAAATGTTTCGATTGTATGTCATAGTGGTCATGTGCTCTTCACAGAAACATACATTCAAAGCTTGTAATAAATATTACGTCTTACTACGGTAGAATCCGGTGCTATCAGATGAATTTTATGCCAACTAAGCAGAAGAAACGTTACTTTCTGATTGCTATAGTGTTTTTGCAGTTAATCGTATATTTCACAGTCTTCTTCGACATTCCAATTGCTAGACAGTTGCTAGGCTTTTTCTATTTCACTTTTCTTCCAGGGTTCGTTATTCTTAAACTACTCAAGTTGGACGAGTTTGGTTGGGCTGAAACGGTTCTTTTCTCGGTGGGGCTTAGTGTTGCGTTTCTGATGCTTGCAGGTCTCTTAATTAGTGAATTTGGTTTCTTGTTTGGTATTTCACGACCGCTTTCGCTAATACCTTTAATGATAGTTTTGAATAGTCTAGTCTTGATGGGTGGAGTTTCAGTCTATTTAAAAAGTGAAGATGTAGAAGTCTGGAAAAGCGAACCCGTCAAAAAATCTCACTTTGGGTTGCTTTTTCTATGTCTTCCGATTTTAAGCATTGTTGGAGCAATGTATGTAAATGTTTATGGAAGCAATTTGCTTCTTCTGTTTATGATTGTAGCAATCTCTGTGCTATTTATTGTTGGTGTCTTGTCCGAGAAATTTTTGTCTTCGAATTTGTATCCTTTTGCTGTGCTTATGATTGCTATTGCCCTTCTTTATCACTCTTCGCTTATTTCCAACTATATTGTTCCATTCGGCTCGGATGTGCCTGGTGAATATTTTCTTTTTAGAGTTACAGAGGGTAATGCGCATTGGAGTTCTGTTCTGCCCTCATTTTTTGGTGTTGGGTTAGGTAGATACAACACAATGTTAAGTATTACTGTTCTTCCAACGGTTTACTTGGTCCTATTGAAAATAGACTCAATATGGATGTTTAAATTGTTGTTTCCTTTAATTTTTGCTTTTGTACCTTTGGGTTTGTATCAAGTTTGGCAGATTTATGTGAGTAAGATGTATGCTTTTATTTCGGCTTTTTTGTTTATGGCATTGTTTACGTTCTATACTGAAATGTTGGGGTTGACTAGGCAGATGATTGGGGAATTGTTTTTTGTTTTGTTGTTGCTTGTCATAGTGAATAAGGGGATGAAGTCTGCTAGTAAGATGGTGTGTTTTATGGTTTTCAGCTTTGCTTTGGTGGTTTCGCATTATGCGCTTGCTGCGATTTTTCTGTTTTTTATCTCTTTTGCTTTGGTTGCGTTGTCTGTTTTGAAGCGTCCAAGTAGGAATATTACTGTTGGTATGGTTGTTTTCTTTTTTGTGGTGATGTTTGCGTGGTATATTTACACTTCTGGGGCTGCCACTTTTAATAGCATTTTAGATGTTGGGGATTATGTTTATCGGCAGCTAGGTGACTTTTTCAATCCTGCTGCGCGGGGTGAAACTGTTTTGAGGGGGTTGGGGTTGGAGAGTCCTCCAACTGTTTGGAACGCTATTGGCAGGTTTTTTGCGTATCTTACTGAGGCTTTTGTTGTTTTGGGTTTTGTTGGTTTGGTCGCTAAGCGTGTTAGGGTTCGTATGGAAAATGAGTTTTTCATTTTTAGTTTGGTTGGTATGGCTTTTTTGGCTATGCTTATTTTGGTGCCGGGGCTGGCGGAATCGCTTAATATGACGAGGTTTTATCATGTGCTTTTGTTTTTCTTGGCGCCTTTCTGTGTTTTGGGTGGTGAGTTTATTGTTGGGTTGTTTTCTAGACGAGAAAGGGAATTTGTTGTTTCAGCTTTGTTGTTGGTTGTTTTGGTGCCTTATTTTCTTTTTCAGACGAATTTTATGTATGAGGTGGTTGGGGGTGATAGTTGGTCTATTCCTCTTAGTGGTTATAGGATGAGTGCTTTGCGGTTATATTGGCATTATGGGTTTACGGATGCGTATAGCGTGTTTGGGGCTCGGTGGTTGTCGGGAAGTGTTGATGTTGAAAATTCGGCGTTTTATGCGGATGAGGCGTCTCGGTATTATGTGTTAACTACTTATGGCTTGATTGTTTTTGGGAAATATTCGCTAACTAATGTTACTGTGGTGGCTGGTAGCGGCGTTGTTTATTTGAGTACTTTAAATGTTGTTTATGGGGTTGTTCCGTCTGGGCAGCTTTCATGGAATACCAGCGAGCTTTCTTCTATTTTTGATGATCTAAGTTTGATTTATAACAATGAGCAATGTGTGGTGTATCAGAATACTGGATAAAAATCGAATTTTAGGGGATTTTGAGGTTTTCGGTTAAACATTTATCACATGCTGCGATGAGCGACTTTGTGGGCGGTTACATGAATTTAAAACCTATTATCCTTGTAAGATTTGGCTATTCGTCGCTTTCTGGAGGTTATAGAAGGTTATATGAAATTCTTAAGCGTGGAAAGTCTGAGGGAATTGATTACATTGTTATAACTGATTCAAAGAGTTGCGAGAATGCTGTTAAAATTTTTCCAGATTTTATGGAGATACTCGGGCAATATAAAGTCTTTAAGAAAGATTTTAAAAAGAATGGCTTTGCATTTCCTATAATGAAACAAGTATATTCCTATAAGAGAATAGTTGATTTAGCATTATTTATATCTAGAGTTGCTAAGGAAGAAGATGCCGATTTAATTATTAATCCGGGTGAAGGAACATTTGGAGTTTTAACATGCTATCTTGCTTCTGTTTTTTGCTCTAAACCTTGGACCGCAATCTTCCAGCCAACAGCTTACTTACTCCAACCATCTTACTCATTAGGACCATTAAATCCATTAAATGTTTTTAAGCATATGAACAAAAAGGCTTCAATAAACACTCAATCACTTATTTCCAAAGTTGGGCTAAGCATTGATTTGTTAAGCTTATTAAAGATTTCAGAAAGAACTGTTATATTAGCCGTAAGCAATTCCGTTGTTGAAGATTTTAGTTTTATGAACCCTAGAATTAGGTTTATAACTATTACTCCGGGTAATGGAATTGATGTAGGTAAATTTCCTAAAGAGCTAACCGCGAACTTTAATTATCATGGCGTTTTTTTCGCTAGATTAGTTCCTGAGAAGGGCATTTTTGATTTAATTGAAATATGGAAACCGGTGGTAAGGAAAATGCCCGACGCGAAACTTGCAATTTGTGGTATTATAGAAGAAAAAGAGATTGTGGAAAAATTTTTAAAAGAAGTAAGCGAGTCCAATTTAAGTCATAACGTAGAGTTTTTAGGTCAACAAGAAGAAGCTAAACTTCTCAACATTGTTGCAAACTCTTATTTAACAGTTTATCCAAGTTACGTGGACTCTTTCTCTTTAGTAGCTCTTGAATCGTTAGGGTGCGGCACACCAGTCGTCGCTTATGATATTCCTGCTATTAGACATAACTTCAGCAAATCTAAGGCAGTATTTAGAGTCCCCATAGGTGATAAAGAAGGTATGGCAAACATGATCCTTCACGTTTTAACAAAAATGGAAAGAAAATCTCTATCGATAGAAGCGAAAAAATTTGCTACTTTGTATGACTGGGATAATGTCGTTAAGGCGGAAAAAGAAGCATATTTCAAGGTAATTATTGAATACTCCAGATCTAAGAAGAGCTTGTTCTGAGCCGATTTCAAAACTGTTATTGAATCAGTTTGAGGGAAGACTATATGTCAAGAGAAGAGATTAAGGTCCTATATTACACTGATCCAACCGCTTTCCAAATTTTTGGAGGCGCCGAGATCCAGATGCAGAAAACGAAAGAATATTTAGAGAAGATGAACGGTAATGTTTGCGTGAAATTTTTTGATTTTTTCAAAGATGAATTGGATGAATATAATATTCTACATATTTTCCAAATGCGTCCCGAATGTTTATCATTATGTAAGTTGGCTAAGATTAAAGGGTTAAAAATTGTTTTATCGCCGATCTATTGGCCCGAGACTGAAATATGGAAATACGCATCAATAATTGAGAAAATGTTAAGCAAAATTAGAATTTTTTACTCAAATTTTAAAGACTATAACTATCTCACTTTTAAAACATTGTATCCGTATAAAGATTTTTTAGAAGCTGCCGACATTGTGGTACCAAATTCTAGAATTGAAGCTGAGGTTCTTTCAAAAGAGTTTAGGATAAATCCAAGTAAATTTTTCCCTGTTCCCGTTGGTGTTGAAGGAATTTTTGCGAATCTAAAGCCTGATTTTTTTGTGAAGAAGTATGGTTTAAAAGATTTTGTCTTATTTGTTGGAAGAATAGAGCAAACAAAAAATGTTTTGACACTTTTAAAGGCGTACAGCAACATAGAAATCCCTCTAGTCATAATTGGTCATTTTAACCTTTGGGAGCATGAATATTTCGTTAAATGTAAGGGATTAGTTGAACATAACCGCAATATTCACTATTTAGGTTTCATGCCTCCTTATTCAAAAGAGTTACTTTCAGCATATGCAGCAGCTAAAGTTTTTGTTTTACCAAGCTGGCATGAAATACCTGGTTTATGTGCTTTGGAAGCTGGATTAGCTGGTTGTAATTTAGTTATCACTGATAGAGGGTCTACAAAAGAGTACTTCAAAGATTATGCTTTTTATGTAAACCCGACATCAGTAGAATGCATAAAGAAGAAAATTTTGGAAGCGTATGAGAAACCAAAGGATAACAAGCTTAAAGAACATATACTCAAAAATTACACTTGGGAAAAAACGGCGAAAAGAACTCTAGCCGCATATGATCTGGCGCTGAGCCAAGCCTCGCAGAACTAAATCGAGTCGCACGTCTCATTTCGCTTATTGCTTCTGACTCTTCTCATGCCCTTTTTGCTAAAATATTGGGGGTAAAATCAACTTGATTCATTGCAAAAAGCCGAAAGTGTCTGTGGTTGTGATCACGAAAGACCGGCCAGCGTACCTTAAAAAATGTCTAAAATCGTTGTCAAATCAAAACTTTCCTATAGATCTGTTTGAGGTTATAGTGGTGGATGGTGGAGACGCTTTTGAAGTTATTCGTTCGGTCGATCGATGTTTTAACGTAATCTATGTAAAGCAGTTGGGTCATGGCATCCCTCAAGCTAGGAATATGGGTATAAAGAGGGCACATGGAGAAATCATAGCTTTTATTGATGACGATTGTATTGCAGATGAGAATTGGATAAAAGAAGGTGCCCAGCACTTTTCCAATAGAGAGATAGGAATAGTGCAGGGAAAGACGTTGCTCGGAAAAATTGATTTTTCTATTGAAGAATGTGTAAGGAATTACAAATTATTTTTTCTCGGAGTTAAAATTGTCACCCCTAACTGGAATTACCAAACCTGTAATATTTTCTACAGAAAAAAAGCGATAGACCTTGTCGGTGGATTTGACAAGGAATTAAAGGCTGGAGAAGATACTGACTTGGCCTTTAGAGTAAAGGTAAACGGTTATAAAAGCGTCTTTACTGATAAAGCCATAGTATACCATAGCGTTATTCCCGTAGATTTTCCTTCTCTAATTAAATACTGTTCTCAAGCGTATTATATGCCTTTACTGGTAAAAAAACATCCAGATCTGAGGAAGAGAATATTTCTGCGTTTTTTTTGGACAAGCCATGATTTCTTATTTACTGTAGCGCTATTATCATTAATATTTGCAATCTTGTTTTCACCTATTTTTTCAATATTTATTGCGGTATATTTTACGAGGGCTTTCTTGGGTATAAACCATATTACAAATTTCGTGAGTAAGAAATACCGTATCCTGTACAGAATTTTTATATTTCCGTTTTTCATAATAAAAGATGTTTACAATCTAGCTTTTTTTATTGCGGGAAGTTTAAAACATAAATGTTTAGTGCTATGAAACAGTCAAGAGGAATATTACAACAAGTTTATAAAATGAGTGTTGTATATTTGGTATGTGATAAGAAGAGTTATCGGGGTACATTTTCCGTCTTTTTATGAAAAAATTGATCATGGCTATTTTTAGTTCGCCTTTCTTCTTCGTTTATATTTTATTTTTTTCGTAGCAACTAACATAAAGCCTGCCCAATCAACTTTAAAGATTGACTTCGCTATCTTACGCCATAAATTTGTCAAATGATACTTCCTAAACAAATCTTCTAAATCTATCCCGAAACCGCACGGTTTTACTATGTATCCGGCGTTCTCAAAATCTTCTTTAGACCATGCACTTTTATGTTGCTCAAATTTGTTATTACGAACCACACTTTGGTCGTAAAATCCGTATGGTGTACTGATGATAATCTGTTCATTGCATAAATCTTCCAAGTTTGACAATAACTTTATTCCATCATATTTATCTAAATGTTCGATAATTTCAAATGCTATGACAATGTTTACAGAGCTGGAACGAAACGGAGGATTTCTTGCATCACATAAGACTAAGTCGTCGTAGGGGCAGTGGTAGCGAAGTTTTTGAAGGTAAGGTTTGAAGATATCGCATCCGATTAAATAAAAATTTTCATTTTCATTAATTGCACGTAACAAATGACCCCATACTCCAAAGCCACAGCCTAAATCTAAAACAATTTTTCCATCTAATTTTTTACCTCTAAAAACATCCATGAAAACGCCGATTAGCCTTTCAACGCTAGAACTCATGATTTCCTTCAACCAGTAAAAATGTTGCAAAAACTTATAAATCTTATGAGAAATAAAAGATTATTATCATACACATAAGTCAGTTGCAAAAATTTTGAAAGCGATATTATTACTAAAATGATCATTGTAGAACAATTAAAATTTTTTCTATAATTAACATTACCAAAAAGTAAATAATTCTTATTCATTCAAATAATAGTCGTTGTTGAATGTGCCAAAGCAAAGGAGGTAAGGGATTTTAGGCACGCAAATGGAGGGATAAGAAAATGAAAAGCAAACGAAAAATACGTAAGATGTTGAAATCAATTCCGAAGAATAAAAATAAAATGTTTACAGTTTGCATAGAAGCATTGTTGTTGGCAAGCATCTATGTAGGCATATGGCAAATCAAACCTGTCCGAACGACAAATTCAGGTTGGCTTAGTGATTGGCAGTATCGTAAAAGTCACGTGATTAATCCTGCGAGTGGTGCTGGAACAAACTATCATGTCAAAATTAGAGTGCATTATGGAAGCGGAACAGATAGTGGTGCTGATGTTTATCTTAACGGTCATTGTCGCGAAGATTTTGGAGATGTAAGATTTACAGATGATGATGGAGAAACGCTTCTTGATTATTGGATAGAATCTGTGCAAACCGGCTATTCTAATGGTTACATAACTAAAAGCATAACTGCATCTTATATCGCTCCAGATGGGACGCTTTACGCTGGAGCTGACGGTGGAAGCCTGTACAAGTCTGTTGATAGTGGGAAAACATGGTCAAATGCTTTGAAAACGATAGCTAATGCGGATGGGATTCGATGTGTTTTTGTGGATTCAAGAGGATACATTTACTTTTCACCTTGGGGTTCCGGAGTTTCTTCGTCTGACACTGGGTTGTGGCGTAGCACTGATGGAGGCATCAGCTGGAGCAGAGTTTTAGCTTTATCAACTGGTGAATGTATATGGGGTATAGACGAGGATACCAACGGTAAAATTTTTGCTGGCGTATATACTGTTGGAACAGCAGTCAATGGTCGAATTTATAAAAGCACTGATGGCGGTGCAACCTTTCAAAGCGTATATTATAATTCCAATTTTCGGCATTGTCATATGGTTAGGGTGGATAAGAAAAACAATTATGTTTACGCAACATTTGGAGATGGTCCTTATGGCATTTACCGTTCAACAGACGGTGGAGAAACTTGGAGTCAAATTTTGTCTGGTCTGCCACTGATGGTTGCGATATGTATTACGCCGACAGCAAGACTTTTTGGAACAGACCAGCCAGGTTTAGGTATGGTTTACCGCACAACTGACGATTCATCTGCTGAAATTGTTCTAGACCTCGGAGGCTCTGCTGATTGTTTTTGGATGGAAAGAGATGCTGATAATGGAGTGATTTTCGCAAGTTTCCTAAGTTCCAGTCAACCGAGAATCGTGAAAAGCGTAGATGATGGACAGACATGGAGCACTTACAAAGTATTTAATACGGCATCGCAATATGACGGTTCACAGTTTAGCAGCAATTTCGTGAATGGAAAAATCTACTACAACGTTGCTTACAATTTACAACCACAAAGCGGAGAAACACTGTTCGTCGACAATTACGCAGATGTATGGGTTAAAGTTGCAGATGACCTGAGCGCGACTGCACAGACAATTTACATTTACTATGGAAACCCGACGGCTACAACAACAAGCAACGGCGCTAACACTTTTTTGTTTTTTGATGATTTTAACGACGGAGTATTTGACACAAACAAGTGGGGTGTAGAAGGAACTGCTGGTTCCGCCGAGTCTAATGGGGTTCTTAATACGCAGGGTTCAGGTGAGGGTTTGGTTTATTCAAAATGGTATCCAAGTTCGGGCAAATATTGTCTTCGATTTAAGGTTGGAGGGACTGGATACAATTATTGGAGCTACACTATCGGTTCACAAAACGGGAAAATAACGAGCACATTTCTCGATGTTATGGGACCGACTATACAGTGGGGTGGAAAAACATACCGCTGGACTGGAAGTTGGACATCTGAAACTTCATATACTCCTTTCTCATTTTCAGTAGGCGACACTTATGATGTTTTTTACGAAGTAGGAAGTACGACTTGGAAAGTTTCCAAAAATATGGGAACACCAACATCCCACGCGCACATTGTCACTTTACCAAGTGCAGGGTTCGGTTTCAGAACATATGGCACTTGGGAGTATGAAATAGTAGATTACGTATTTGTTAGGAAGTATGTTGACCCTGAACCCAGTCACAGCGCATGGGGAAGCGAAGAACAAGCAGTCGCGCCGCCAGCTCCATCAATAAGTGTTTCTGACATAAGTGTAAACACCACAATAGCTGCAAAGCCATGCAATTTCAGCGCTGTATTTACAGCCCAAAACAGCTATCTCAGCCATTACATTTTCGGCACAAACAACACAGGAACATGGATAAACGACACAGCCGTATCCTTCGGAGAAGGAAAAACCCAAGCCCCAGCATCCATAATAAAAACCCTCAACAGCACCATAGGAACAGTA
>Ga0123519_10012043_pt1 | contig 12642 bp, 11 predicted proteins | sample YelNatPaOPRAMG02_FD_87396 | JGI IMG/M metagenome (GOLD analysis project Ga0123519, IMG submission 87396) | Hot spring microbial communities from Yellowstone National Park - Yellowstone National Park OP-RAMG-02 (version 2) | ecosystem: Environmental > Aquatic > Thermal springs > Hot (42-90C) ...
CGCAGAAATTTTCAGCGCTAATCTGCTTGTTATCCGCGTTAATCAGCGTTTCATCAGCGTTAATCAGCTTGCTATCAGCGTAAATCAGCGTTTATAGCGAAAAATGGAAAGCAGAGGTAATCTTTTATTAATTAGTAAAAGTGGAAACAATCTGGTGAAACTATACACTTAAAAATTTATGAAGAAAAAAATTATAGAAAAAATAAAAAATGCTCCTTTAAAGCCCGGGGTTTATCTTTTTAAAAATAAAGAGAAGAAAAATATTTATATTGGCCGGGCGGTAAATTTACGTCATCGATTGAAAAATTATTTAAATCCAACTGATCCCCGTATAAAAAAAATGGTTGCTGAAGCCGATGATTTAATAATAAAAACCACTAAAAACCTGCTTCAAGCCATTATTTTAGAGGCAAATCTGATTAAAAAATACGAACCTTTTTACAATGTTAAAGAAAAAGACAATCGTTCTTTCGTTTATATTATGATTCCTAAAACCAAATGGAGTTATCCAAAAATTATTCGCGGCCGCGAATTAAATAAATATCTTCTCTCTGACGCTTTTGTTTTTGGGCCAATAAAAAGCTATTCTTTGGCAAAGAATTTTTTGTTTTTAATCAGAAAAATTTTCCCCTTTAGCACTTGCAGATTAAATCAATCTCGGCCTTGCTTTTATTTTCAAATTTCGTTATGCGCTGGTAAATGTGTTGGAAAAATATCAGAGAATGATTACCAAAAAATTATTAATGCAATGATTGATTTTTTAAATGGCAAAATGAGAAAAGTTAAAAAATTTTTAAAAACTTATTATCCAGAAAAATTATCTTTTCTTGATCAAATAGATGATACCGCTTTGATGGTTAAGGAGGCAGAGATAAATTTTCAACAAAGAATCGAGGCGTATGATATCTCGCATTTTGGCGGAAAACAAACAGTAGGTAGTTTGATTGTTTTTGAAAACAATGATTTTAACCCTTCTTGTTATAAACGGTTTAAAATTAGAAACGCTTTAGCGCACGATGACCTGTCGGCTTTAAAAGAAATGCTTGAAAGACGTTTTAATCATCCTGAATGGGGTTACCCTGATTTAATTCTTGTTGACGGCGGGAGAACTCAGATAAAGGTGGCGGAAGAAGTTTTAAAAGAGAAAAAATTAAAAATTCCAGTGATTGGCATTGCTAAATTTAAAAACGATAAATTAATTTTTGGCAAAAACATCAAAAAATCAGTCAAAGAGCTTTTAGAAACATCTTTTGATACCTTAAGAAAAATCCGTGATGAGGCCCACCGTTTCGCCAACAGTTATCGCAAAAAGTTAATGAGAATTAAAAATCTCTATTCATTATAAATATTAATTGTTAAGTTTCACCACGTTCTTGCCAAAATAATAGAGAGTCATTGCGAGGGCTTTAGCCCGAAGCAATCTTACAATAATCTTACACCAATGTAAGATCGCCACAGCCTCACGGCCTCGCGATGACCCCCTTTGTCATTGCGAGCGTTAGCCTTTAGCCGCGAGGACGAAGTCTGTGGCGGGAAGTAATCTTACATTAATGTAATGAGATTGCCGCGGGGACTTTGTCCCCTCGCAATGACATGGTTGCCGCGTCGCTTCGCTCCTCGCAATGACGTGATTGCCGCGTCGCTTCGCTCCTCGCAATGACGTGATTGCCGCGTCGCTTCGCTCCTCGCAATGACGTGATTGCCGCGTCGCTTCGCTCCTCGCAATGACCATTCCATAACCGTCATTGCGAGGCGAAGCCGAAGCAATCTTTTAAGGTCGCCACTGCCTTTGGCCTCGCAATGACGTAAAAAAAGATTGCTTCGTCGGGCTTTGCCCTTCTCGCAATGACAATTTTCACCGTTATTGCGAGGTAACATTTTTTGTCATAGATACACCGATAATCTGCTTTTTCTTACCATAGAAGCGAGAATTCGCAGATAACAAGCAGAAATTCGCAAAAAACTTCAGCGTTAATCTGCTTGTTATTAGCGTTAATCAGCGTTTATAGTAAAAGTAGAAACAACCTAGTGAAACTATACAATTTATAAATATTATGTTTGCTATTTGACAGAAAATTTGTATAATAATAAAAAGTTGCCATATTGATTACCATTATTATGCAAAGGTCGATTAATTTACTCTCCCAATTTTTTGTTTGGGTTGTTCTATGAAAAAGATTGCTGTTTCTTTAATTGTTTTGGGAATGATGGCATTTGGTACAGTTGGCTTAGCCGCTTCTAAAGCAACAAGCACGCCTGCTAAGCCTGGACAGAATATTTTAGATGAAATAACAAGAAGAAATAGAATAATGAATAGGGAGGAGTTTGAGGCAAAAAGAGTAGAGATAAAAAATTTAATGGAACAGAAGCAAGCCGAGCTGCGAAACGAAATTCAAGCTAAAAGAGAAAATTTGCAGTCTCAAATTGAAGCCAAAAGGACAGAATTGAGAAACCGCTTGGCAAAAATTAAAGATGAGAATAAAAAGCAGATTGTGGAAAGAATTTATAATCAGGTGAATGAGCTGAATAAACGAATGACTGACCACTTTTTGAATGTTTTGGAAAGATTAGAAAACGTTTTGGAAAGAATTTCCAGCCGGGCGGCTAAAGCCGAAGCCAATGGCCGCGATGTCAGTGCTGTTAAAACTGCTATCACTGAAGCCACTAATGCTATTAATACTGCTAAGACAGCAGTTCAGAATCAGGCGGCTAAAGTTTATAGCGTGACTGTTAATACAGAAAGCACCTTAAAGAGCGATACAGGAAAAATCCGGCAGGCGCTTCATAATGATTTGAAGAATGTTTTTACTTTAGTAAGGGCGGCTCAGGAGGCCGTGAAAAAAGCGGCTACGACTTTGGCTCAGATACCGGCTGTTGATGAATTAGAAATGCCAGCTACACAACCAGCAACAACGACCCAACCAACACCATAATATGGACCAAAACATTGAACCAAAAATTGAACAAGAACAAGGCAACAAGAAAAATATTATTGTTTGGGTGATTGTTGGCGTGATAGTGATCCTGATTCTTTTAGGTATTTGGTATTGGTTGGCTCAGAAAAAAGTGGTAACACCGGTAGCGCCAACAGCCGTTCCTATGCCTGCTCCTCAAGCACCAGCGCCAACAGCTCAGCCATCAGCCCCTCAAGTTCCAGCCGCACCAAAAGAGGATTCTGTCTCCTCGATTAACCAAGAATTGAATAGTATTGATACTGGTAATTTAGACCAAGAATTTCAGGCAATTGATGCTGACCTTAATTCTTTATAAGAAACGCGGATAAAATAAAGCAAAAAAGAAAAAGCCTCCTATTTAGGGTGAGTTTATCGAACCCTTGCCGAGGCTTTTTCTTTTGATATAATTAAAATTAAAGGTCGAAAATATTAAGAAAATAAGTAATTAAATCTATGACTAATTTAAATGGAAAAGTCGCTATTGTAACCGGCGCGAGAAGGGGAATGGGTAGATCCCATGCTTTAACTTTAGCCAAAGCCGGCGCCAAGGTAGTGGTGGTTGATATTTCTTTAGAAGATTGCCAAAAAGTGGTTGAGGAAATCACTCAACAAGGTGGCGAAGCAATGGCAGTAAAATGTGATGTTTCAAATAAAGCCGAGGTTGATGAAATGATCAAGAAAACAATTGAAAGGTTTGGTAAAATTGATATTTTAGTTAACAATGCGGCAATTTGCCAATTTAAACCCTTTTTAGAATTAACTGAAGAAGATTGGGACAGAACGATTGATATTAATCTTAAAGGTTATTTCTTGTGCGCTCAGGCAGCAGCCAAAGAAATGGTTAAACAAAATTCTGGTGTGATAATTAATATCGCTTCAGTGGCAATGGGACAAGTAGGATTAGGTTTTGTTACCTTGGCTCATTATTGCGCTTCTAAAGGAGGTATTGTTGCTATGACAGAAACTATGGCTTTAGAATTAGCGCCTTATGGAATTAGAGTAAATGCCATTTCTCCGGGCGCCATTGAAACACCAATGATTGATCCGCTAAAGGCTAACTCTAAGACCTTAGAGACAGTATTGTCTCGAGTACCAATGCATCGCGTAGGAAGATCGGAAGAGGTGAGTAATTTAGTTTTGTTTTTGGCTTCAGATGAATCTTCTTATATGACTGGTTCGACAGTGGTAATTGATGGCGGCTGGTTAGCAGGGTAGGACTACTGACTACTGACCATTGACCACTGACTACTGACCACTGACTGCTGACCACTGACTGCTGATTACTGCCTGTCATTGCGAGGCGAAGCCGAAGCAATCTTTTGAGGTTGCCACGGGGACTTCGTCCCCTCGCAATGACATGGTTACTTCGTCGCCTACTGCTCCTCGCAATGACATGATTGCCACGCTCCCTTCAGTCGCTCGCAATGACAGTAAAGATGACAATGACTACCGATTAATGACTGTCGACTAATGAATACTAACTATTGACACAAACGTAATAAGTTTTTTATTACATTACAAAATGACAAAAAAAGTTCCCATTGAAGTTTCTGCCAGGCATATTCATTTAACTGCCGAAGATTTTTATTTTCTTTTTGGGAAAAAAGAACCAACTTTTTTTAAAAAATTAGGTCAGCATCAATACGCTGCCAAAGAAACAGTGGAGTTGATTAATAAAGATAAATCACTGAAAAAAGTGAGGGTCCTGGCACCTTTTCGCGATAAAACGCAGGTAGAACTTTCTATTACTGATGCTATTAATTTAGGTGTTAAACCAGTGATTAGGCTTTCTGGCAATCATCAAGGCACGCCCGGCATCATTGTTAAAGGACCAAAAAATAAATTAAAACTTAAAAAAGGCGTAATTGTTGCTTTAAGGCACTTACATTTAAATCCCAACGAAGCCAAAAAATTAAAATTAAAGCATAAGCAAATTATTTCTATTTTGGTAAAAGGCAAAAGATCTGTTTTGTTTAAAAATGTAGTGGTGAGAGTTCATCCAGAATATAATCTTTGTGTTCACCTTGATACTGATGAAGGTAATGCCGCTGGAATTTTAAAAAAAGGCCTCGGCTATTTAATCTACATTATTTGAAATATCCGCGTAAATCCGCGTCTAAATCCGCGTAAATCCGCGTTTTAAGTATGATCTTAGTTTTAAACTGTGGTTCGCAATCAATTAAGTGGAAGGTTTTTGATAAAAACCTGAATTTAATTTCCGAAGGGAAAAAAGATTGCTTTAAGAAAAGTTATTATGAACAAAATCTTAAAAAAGAATTAAAAAAAATTAAAACACTTTATCCGGAGATAAAATGGATAGGTCATCGAGTCGTGCATCCTATTGATGAATTAGCGCCTTTGCATAATCCTTTTGAACGTTTAGGAGTAAAAATTGCCGAAAAAGAATTTCCTCAAGCAAAACAAAAAATTATTTATGACACTGACTTTTTTAAGAATTTGCCAGATGTTTCCCAAATTTATCCTTTACCAAAAAATTTAGTAAAAAAATATTCTATTAGACGTTATGGTTTTCATGGTATTTCCCATCAATATTTAGTAGAAAAAGCGGCAGAAATTTTAAAAAAACCGCTTAAAAAATTAAATCTTATCACTTTGCATTTGGGTGGCGGCTGTTCTATGACAGCGATTAAAAATGGTCAGCCAATTGATACCTCAATGGGCTTTACTCCCTTAGAGGGTTTGGCGATGATGACGCGCAGTGGCGATCTTGATCCGGGAATTTTAATTTTTTTAACTAAAAAGATTGGCGTTGATAAATTAGAAGAAATTTTAAATCACCAAAGCGGATTAAAAGCGATTTGCGGCGAATCGGATTTTAGAAAAATTTTAAAAAGAAAAGACAAAAAAGCAGAATTGGCAAAAAGAATTTTTATTTATAGAATTAAAAAATACCTCTCGGCTTATTTTGGAATTTTAAAAGGTAAGGTAGACGCCGTGGTTTTTTCGGGTCAAATCGGCGCCGGTTATCAACAAACAAGAAAAATGATTTTAAAAGATTTACCTTTTTTACAAAAAACAAAAATTTTAGTGATTAAAACAGATGAAGAATATCAAATTGCCAAGACGCTGCTGACTACTGACTACTGACAATGACGATGGCGATGACGATGACAATGGCTACTCATCGTCATTGCGAGCGAAGCGAAGCAATCTCTTGAGATCGCCACAGCCTCACGGCCTCGCGATGACAGGTAAGGTTAGTCATTGCGAGGGCTTTAGCCCGAAGCAATCTCTTGAGGTTGCCGCGGGGACTGCGTCCCCTCGCAATGACATGGTTGCTTCGTCGCCTACTGCTCCTCGCAATGACGAGATTGCCACGCTCCCTTTGGTCGCTCGCAATGACAGCGATGAACAGTAAAGATGACAACGATCGATGACTTCTGACTTCTGACTATCGACAATCAGCGTAATAAATTTTGTATTTCAGTAAAAATATGAGTATGAAAGATTTTTTTCAAAAAAATTCAATTATCCCTCTTTTAGGAAATGAAGCCATTGTTTTAGGCGCTTTAGAGTCGGGCGTCGGTTTTGTGACGACTTATCCTGGCACGCCTGCTTCTGAGATTGGCGATTTATTTTACAAAATAAAGGAGAGCTATGGCATTTATATGGAGTATTCCACTAACGAAATTGTTGCTTTAGAAGCAGCGGCTGGCGCCGCTTATGCTGGAATAAGAGCTTTAACAGCGATGAAGGGTTTTGGCGCTAATGTGGCAATGGATGCTTTAATTCCTATTGCTTATACCAAACCACGCGCCGGCTTAGTAATTGTTATTGCTGACGACCCCGGTTGTCATTCTTCAGCCCAATCAGAACAAGATTCCCGCGTTTTTATTGAAAATTTAAACCTTGTCACTTTAGAGCCGGCTGATCCAATTGAAGCTAAAGAATTTACCAAATTGGCTTTTAGAATTTCGGAAAAGTTCCAAAAGCCAGTGATTATTCGAACCACTACTCGGTCGGCTCACCAAACCGCGCCAGTGAAAGTGGGCGAAATCAAAACGTCAAAGACAAAAGGAAAGTTTATTAAAGATTTAAAAAGGTTTAATACCGCGCTACCATTAGTTTTATCTCAAAAAAAACAACTTTTGGCTCTTAAAAAATCAATAGAAAACTATCTGAAGAAGACAAAGTTAAACCCTATCATTGATGGCCAGTTAAAAAATTTTGGCATCATTGTTTCTGGAGTTAGTTATCTTTATTGTCTTGAAGCGCTAAAAAATCTAAATGTTTCTTTGCCTATTTTAAAAATTGACACCTTTTATCCTTTGCCTGTTGGAAAAATTCTTCAGTTTTTAAAAGAAAAAAATAAAATTTTAGTGGTTGAAGAAATCATTGGTTTAATTGAAGAAAAAATTAGAGCCGAAGTTCAAAAAAATGGTTTAAAGACAGAAATTTATGGAAAGGATTTAATGGAGCCGGCTGGTGAATTAAATCCCGAAAGAGTAACTGAAGCATTGGCTCATTTTTTAGGAAAAAAATATAAAGGGCCAAAACAAACTCAATTAGATCTGGTAAAAAGAACACCCCGATTTTGCCCTGGTTGTCCTTATTGGTCAATTTTTACCGGCCTCAAAGAGATAGAAGATAAGAAAAAAGTTGTTTTTGTGGGTGATATTGGCTGTTATATGATGGGCTATTATCCGCCTTTTGAACTTCAAGATATTTTACTTTGTATGGGTTCTTCAATTGGCGTCTCTCATGGCATAGCAAAACTAACTAATCAAAAAGTAATTGCGATGTTAGGCGATTCAACATTCTTTCACGCTAGTTTGCCTGGGCTTTTAAATATTGTGCACAATAAATCTAATCCTTTAATAATTATTTTTGACAATGGTATTACTGCTATGACTGGCCATCAGCCGCATCCCGCTACTCCTTTAAAATTCAAAACCCATGATGGTAAATCAGAGATTAAAATTGAAAATATTTTAAAAGCAATAGGAATAAAAAATATTGCCATTTTTGATCCTGTGAGTCAAAATAAAGCTTTAAGGGATAAAATCAAGAAATGGCTTTTTCAAAAAGAAGCCGCTGTCATTATTTGCCGCCATCCTTGTGTGTATATTAATGAACTAGAAAAAGGCGCGGCTTAACACGGATGAATACGCGGATTAACGCGGATGAATACGCGTCCCGCAACTCTTCGCGAAGCCGAAAGGCTGAGCGATAAGAGTTGGCGCGATCCCGTTTATCTCCGAATGAAGATTAGTGATATCTTCATCGTAAAGAGTACAGGATCCTCGCCAATCTTTCCTCAGGCTTCGCCTTTCGGAGATTGGCGGGAGATATACGCGGATAATAAAATATGAACATTCTTATTGTTGGCGTTGGTGGTCAAGGATTAGTCACCTTAAAAAAAGTTTTAAGTTATGCCACAATTAAAGAAGGCAGTTTTTTTCGCGCCTCCGAACTTCATGGTTTAAGCCAAAGAGGCGGTTCAGTGAGTGTTCATTTTAGATTCAGTCCTTCGACAAGCTCAGGACAAGACCCTTCGAATTCGCTCAGGACAGGTCAAATCAATTCGCCTTTAATTCTTCAAAATGAGGCTGATTTAATTATCGGTCTGGATCTTTTAGAAGCCACGAGAGCAATTAATTTTGCTTCTTCTAAAACTGTTTTTTTGGTCAATAATCATTTTATTCCATTTTTTCAACTTCTTACTTTTACCAAAGAAGATTTTTTAAAAATCGTTCAGCCAATAACGAAAAATATTTTTATAGTAGAAGCGGCAAAAATTTGTCAAGAAAAACTAAAAAGCAACGTTTTTGAAGGAATTTTTCTTTTAGGTTTTGGTGCGAAAAAAAAGATAATCCCTTTTAATAAAGATTCGCTTGTCTTTGGGATAAAAAAAGCCATCCCTTCTAAATTTACAAAAGCAAATATTAAGGCTTTTGATTTAGGAAAAAAATATGGCCAACAATATTTATGATTTAATTATTATCGGTGGGGGACCAGCAGGAATGACTGCCGGAATTTATGCCGGCTATCAGAGGCTAAAGACCTTGTTAATTACAAAAAATTTTGGCGGTCAAATAAATCGTAAAGCAGTAACGATTGAAAATTATCCAGGCCTGGGAGAGATTTCTGGAGCCGAATTAATTAAAAGTTTTGAAAAACATTTAAAAAGATTTCCAGTGGAGATTCTTAATGACACTGTTGTTAAAGTAAAAAAAGAGAATGAAACTTTTACAGTTTTAACCGGAGAAGGAAAAAAGGAATTTCAAGCAAAAGCAGTGATTGTCGCCTCTGGTGCTGACCCTCGGCCTTTGGAAGTGTTAGGCGAAAAAGAATTTATTGGCCGGGGTGTTTCTTATTGTGTCACTTGCGATGGTCCTCTATTTCAAAATAAAAAAGTGGCGGTGATTGGTGGAGGGCACGCTGGATTAGAAGCAGCCATCTTTTTAGCTCAATGGGCTAAAAAAATTTATATTTTAGAGTTCCTACCCCAACTGCCAGCTACTCCTGTTCATATTCAAAAAATAAAAAATTTAGATAAAGTAGAAATTATCACTAATGTGGAAATTAAAGAAATTAAAGGCAAAGAATTCGTTGAGGCCTTGGTTTATCAAGGCAGAGATTCAAATGAATTAAAAACACTTGAAATAGACGGCATATTTATCGAAATTGGTTCTATGCCAGCGACTAATTTTGTTAAAGATTTGGTGGATTTTAATGAAAAAGACGAAATCATTGTTAATCCTTATACGGCTGAAACTAAAACCCCCGGACTTTTTGCCGCTGGTGATGTGGACAATGTTTTATATAAACAGATTGTAATTGCTTGTGGCGAAGGCGCTAAAGCCGCTATTTCAGCCATAAAGTATTTACGATCTTAAAAACAATATGGAACTAATCTTTTTCATCATTATCTTATTTCTTTTACTAGTTGGGCTGGGAGCAATTTTCTTTATCCTACAAAAGCATCTAACAAAGAAAACGGACGAGCAAGGGCTTCTAATGCTACAAAATCAGATTCAGGAAATTGCCCGAACCTTAGACAATAAATTAGGCGAATCAACGCAAATTCTTCAGCGTCAATTTAGCGAAAGCGCGAGAATCATTAGAGAAATTACTGCTGAGTTAACCAAAGTAGGTGAGGGCCAAAAGCAAGTAGTTGATATTGCTAAACAATTAGAGAATTTACAAGATATTTTAAAAAACCCTAAACAACGTGGAGTTTTGGGCGAATATTATTTAAAAACCGTTCTAGAAAATGTTTTGCCCCCCGGCACTTTTCAGATGCAATACGAATTTAAAGACGGCACTATTGTTGATGCAGTAATTTTTGTTAAGGACCAAATTATTCCCATTGATTCAAAATTCAGTTTGGAAAATTATAATCGGATTTTGGAAACTAAAGACGAAGCAGAACGGCAGCGTTTAGAATTGGCCTTTCGAGAAGATTTAAAAAGTAGAATTGATGAAACTGCCAAATATATCAAACCCAAAGAGGGGACAATGGAATTTGCTTTTATGTTTATCCCTTCAGAGGCGGTTTATTATGATTTATTAATTAATAAAATCGGCGCGATCAAATCTAATACCCGCGACTTAATTCAATACGCAGCGGGCGAGAAAAAAGTAATGATTGTTTCGCCTACCACTTTTTTGGCATATTTACAAACTGTGCTTCAAGGCTTAAAGGCCCTACAAATTGAAGAATCGGCAAAAGAAATTAGAAAAAGAGTCATTGAGCTAGGAAGACATTTAGCCAGTTACGAAACCTATATGAAAAAATTGGGCACTCATTTAGCAACCTCAATTAATATGTACAACTCCGCTTATAAAGAATTAGGTAAAATTGATAAAGACATCTTAAAAATTTCTGGCAAGGCAGCAGGTATTGAACCAATGGTTTTAGAAAAACCGAAAAGCGAAGAAGAGGAAGAAACAACAGAAAAACTATTCTAATATTCTTAAGAAGATTAGAATAGTTTAGCCCAGTATTTATTGGATTTGTTAAAATAAAATTAGAATGAAGAACAATATTTACAAAGCCAGGTTTATTGTTTTTGAGGGGCTTGATGGTTCGGGCCAGTCAACTCAGGCAAGATTATTAAAGGATTATTTAGAATTAGAAAAGAATCTTTCAGTGGTTTTAACTAAGGAACCGACGGATAAACCGCCGATAGGCGAGCTGATTAGAAAAATTTTAAAAAAAGAAATTTTTGTTAGTCCACTTACCTTACAACTTCTTTTTTGCGCTGACCGAAGTGAACATTTAGAAAAAGTGATTAAGCCAGCCTTAGAAAAAAATCAATGGATAATCAGCGACCGATATTTTTATTCTACTATTGCTTATGGCTCTTTAAATTTAAACCTCGAATGGCTAATTAAACTTAATGAACAATTTTTAATTCCCGACATTGTTTTTCTTTTAAAAGTGAGACCGGAGATTTGTCTTCAACGGATTGATCAAAATCGGGGTCAGCGACAATTTTTTGAAGAAGAAAAAAAATTAGAAAAAGTTTGGCAGGCTTATGAAATTTTAAGTCGAAAGTTTTCGAATATTAAAATGATTGATGGCGAAAAGAGTATTGAAGAAGTGCATCAAGAGATAATTAAAAATTTTAAATTTTAAAATATTAAATAGCATTGTTTACAACCTTAATAATTTTTTGTCATTGCGAGGGCTTTAGCCCGAAGCAATCTTACATTATTGTATGAGGTTGCTGCGGGGACTACGTCCCCTTGCAATGACGTGGGTGCTTTCTCGCCTACGGCGCCTCGCAATGACAGAATAAAAACAAAATTATGTATCAAGCCACCATTGGCTTAGAAATTCATATTGAACTGAAAACCAAAACCAAGATGTTTTGTCGCTGCCTTAATCCTTCGGCAGGTTCAGGATTAACCCTGAGCAACGCCGAACGGGTTAATGACCCAGATGAAAAACATCCTAATATTAATATTTGTCCTATTTGTTTAGCCCATCCCGGAACACTCCCGACTATTAATAAAAAAGCCGTTGAATCGGTTTTAAAATTAGGCCTGGCGTTAAATTGTCAAATTCCTGAAATTTCTAAATTTGATAGAAAAAATTATTTTTATCCAGATCTACCAAAAGGCTATCAAATTTCTCAATATGATAAACCATTGTGTGTTGGCGGATATTTAGAAATCAATAGCGGGATGCCTGATAATCAAAAGATAAAAAAAGTCCGTATCAGACGAATTCATTTAGAAGAAGACACCGCAAGGTTACTGCATTCAATCGATAATTCGCATGGGCGCGTTCGCATTGCCGAAGGCCAGAGGCCGGAGGCGCGCTATTCGTACGTTGATTTCAACCGCGCCGGCGTTCCTTTAATGGAATTGGTTACCGAGCCCGATATTGAAAATGGCGAAGAAGCAGTGGCTTTCGCTAAAGAATTACAATTAATTTGCCGATATTTAGGAATTTCTGATGCTGATATGGAAAAAGGCGAGATGCGTTGTGAGGTGAACGTTTCTATTCGCCCGAATAATGAACGAATGAAAACGAATGAGAAACGAATAATTTTAAAAGACGAAAGTTATCAATTAATGAAATTATTATTTGAAATACATAACAAACTTGGTCCGATTTATAAAGAAAAAAATTATCAAGATGCGATTGAAGAAGTCTTAAAAAGAGAAAAAATTCCCTACGAACGCGAGAAAAATATCAATTTAGAATTTGAAA
>Ga0123519_10012047_pt1 | contig 12637 bp, 10 predicted proteins | sample YelNatPaOPRAMG02_FD_87396 | JGI IMG/M metagenome (GOLD analysis project Ga0123519, IMG submission 87396) | Hot spring microbial communities from Yellowstone National Park - Yellowstone National Park OP-RAMG-02 (version 2) | ecosystem: Environmental > Aquatic > Thermal springs > Hot (42-90C) ...
CATCTTGGCCTCTAAGGCTAATTTTTTTAACTCCTCTTGCAACTCTGCACCTTTTTCCCCAATTTCCGCAAAGCCTGAGGCAAAAATAATTACGGATTTCACCCTCCGGGCGGCACATTCCCTAACTGCCTCCAGGACTCCTTCAGCAGGGAGACCAATTATTACAGCATCAATTTCCCCGGGGATATTAGCTAAAGAAGAATAACAAGGCAAACCAGAAATTTCTTTGTATTTCGGATTTACGGGATAAATCTTTCCTTTATATTTGTGCTGCAGAAGATAAAGAAGCGGTCTACCTACTAATTTATTGGTATCTTGCGAGGCTCCTATAATAGCTACGCTCTGGGGATTTAATAGGGGATTAAGATCAAAATGGGCTGAAAGATTCATTGTTTGTTTTTTTCCTCCTCTTGACTAAGAGATCTTTTATTACGAAGAAAAATTTATTTCCCCTTATATTGAGGTTTTCTCTTTTCTCGGAAAGCCCGCACTCCTTCTTGGTGATCTTCAGAAGTAAGCGTAATCGTCTCCATGGCCGCTGCTACTTTTAGAGCTGTCTCTAAGTCCATGCCCAAACCTTTATAAAGCTGCATTTTAGCTAAGCGGATGGCGATGGGCGGACCATCAGCAATCCGCCGCGCTAAACTCATCGTTTCCTTTTCCAAATCAGCAGCCGGGACTAATTTATTCAACAAGCCATATCGCTCAGCATCTTTAGCTTCCATAAAATCTCCCGTAAAAAGCATCTCCGCTGCCTTGGGGATTCCGATTATTCTCGGATAAAGCCATGTCCCTCCCCAGCCCGGAAAAAGACCAATCCTAGTGAAAGCCACCATGAAACGGGCCTTCTCGGAGCCGATCCGCAAATCACAGCTACAGGCTAAATCAAATCCACCGCCAACAGCCGGTCCGTTAATCATTGCTATAGTGGGCTTTTCCAGCTTATGTAAACCCAAGATGATAGCTTGAATATTCTTAAATCCTCGGCGAATTTCTTCTGCCCCTCTGATTCTTCTTTCTTCACCTTCCATCCTGGCTACATCCGCCCCTGTGCAGAACGCTTTGCCCGCCCCAGTTACCACTAAAACTTTCACTGCCTCATCTTTTTCTATATCTTGCAGAGCCTGAACAAACTCTTCTTCCATTCTTTCGTTGAAAGCATTCATCCGCTCGGGACGATTCATCGTTAAAAGAGCAACGCCCTCTTTCTTATCCAAGATCAGCGTTTCAAAAGCCATTTAGCCCTCCTTTCCTTTTAAAATAAGTTCGAATGACCTGGCATTTTTAGCTTTTATCTAATTTCTTGCCAAACACCTTTCTCTTTTAAAAATTTCACAGTCCCTGGATGGAAAGGAATATACTTGGTCGTATAATCTGCCCCGCGATAAATATTTTCTAAATTCCATTGCCTGGCTTGGGGATGAATGGCGTCCTTCTCTTTAGGATGCTCATAGAGGGCTTTCATCATTTTATAGACTAATTCTTCGCCCAAATCTTTTTGACATACCAAGGCCGTAGCAATTCCGCGGGTGAGTGTATCTGTTTCTACTCCTGGATAAGTGCCACCTGGGATAACCACTTTGACAAAGTAGGGTTTCTTAGAGATTAAATTATTAAGCTCCTCTTCTGAATAACCAATCAGCCGAATAGGTATTTGGCGAGCCAGATCGAGAATGCTGGCCACTGGATAGCCAGCCGAAACCACAGCCACATCGATTGTGCCATCTTTTATAGCGTTGATAGATTCCGTAAAAGATAAGTAGGCAGGTTTAATGTCCTCCAGAGTTAGGTTTCCGGTCAAACTTAATTCTACTTTAGAAGCCACCAAAGTCCCGCTCCCCGGGGCTCCTACAGCTACCTTCTTCCCTTTAAAATCGGCCACTCGTTTTATAGGCGACTCTTTGCGCACAATCCAATGGCGATCGCTGGTGTGCCCTAAAGCCATAAGGCGTACACCGCTCATATCTAATTTTTTCTCTACCGCTGGTTCAATAACGTTTATTGATAACATTCCTATATCCATTTTCTTACGCAAAAGGTAATGGAAATTTTCTTCCGAGGCTGCCGTAGATTCAGCGATTACCCGCACCTCGGACACATATTTGTTGATCAAATTGGCAAAGCCCGCACCTATAAAATAAAATGTTCCTGCTGGATTACCAGTCCCGAGAGAAAGATACTTCTTAGTTGCGCAATTACCTTCTTTATTCAACGAAAAAAGAAAAGTTATGAGCATTAGGCTGGCTATTAGAAAAATATAAAATTTCTTCATTAGCGATACCTCCTTTTTATTTTTTTAGTCCCCTGCTTCTTGGACCACTAAAGCAAACCCAGAAGGCAGGTCTTTAGAAAAAACTGGCCATTTGGAGATGAGCTCTTCATTCGGTTCCAAGGCTAAAGGTCTGCCTTTCTTAGCAGTTAGGGGATAATAGCCTGAAACAGGATCGCCATTTAGAGGATAGATGGTGAGTTTAAAACGGGTAGCTTTAGGCCCTATATTTTTAATCCCCACCTCAAAAATTAACATTTCTCCCCCTTCGGTTTTGCCCAAATAATAACTAACTTTTGTTATTTTAGCTGTAGGAATGACCTCGTAGGCAATTCCTGCAGTCCAATTGGCCGGGGGTTGGCTAAATACCGTAGAAACAAAGAAGATAGCTACAAATCCCCCAAAAAAACAAACCATTAATCTATTCTGCCTATTTTTATAACTCTCTTTTTTTGTCCCCATTTTTTTCTTGACCTCCTTTCATAATTTTGCCTTGTTACCCAATAGCGGCCTTCTAAGATAATGGAAAAAGCTTATAAACAAAGCAGGCTTTTGATTTAAAACGAGAAAGAACATAATCCCTAGGCCAAAAAGATCCGACTTCCACCCCGGCTCAATCAAAGATAAGGCAGCCACGAAGAAAAGGATTCTTTCATAAATTTTTGTCGGCCGCAACATATATCCTTGAATTCCACAAGCAAGCGCGTAAACCCCAATTAAAGCAGAGATAGCGGAAACGAAAATTTCTGTGGGCTCTCCCTTTAAAAGTAGAGCTTTATTATAGACAAACATGTAGGGAAGAATATAAACTACTAACCCCAGTCTACAAGCCATCCAAGCTGTGCGCATCATATCAGCACCAGCTATTCCGGCTGCCACAAAGGCTCCCGGAGCGACAGGTGGAGTTAGATCAGAGACTAAAGCAAAAAAGAAGATAAAGAGGTGAGCAGCCAAAGGATCAACGCCCATTTGAGTTAAGGCTGGAGCCACCAGAACAGCTAAAACCAAGTACGAAACAATGATAGGCAATCCCAAACCCAAAATGAGGGAAGAAATCATCGTTAGCACCAGCAGCAAAAACAAAGATTGACCAGATAGCTCTATAAGAATTGATGAGATTTGCAAACCCAATCCGGTGAGTGTGATCATCCCCACTAAAATATTACAACTGACAACCACACCAGCGATGGGCAGGAATCCTATAGCCCCTCGCTCCAGAGCTCTTAATATCTTCGGGAAGCTCATCCTGGTTGATTTACGCAAAAAAGAGACCAAAGGAATGGAGACAATAGCCCAAAAAGCGGCTCGACTTTCCGTAACATGAGCATACATAAGTAAATAGACTAATACTGCTGGAGGGATGAGAAAATGAAACCCTTCTTTCATTACTTCTTTTAATTTCGGGCATTCCGCTTTAGGTTGCCCTTTAAGCCCATGTTTTACAGCCTCGAAATCTACAATAAAGAAAATACCTACATAATAAAGGATGGCGGAAAGCAGGGCCGCTTTACATATGGAAAAATAGGAGACTCCTAAGATTTCCATCATCAAAAATACTGAACCACCCATGACCGGAGGCATAAATTGCCCCCCCACTCCCGAAGCAGATTCCACAGCCCCAGCAAAATGGGGTTTATACCCGGCCCTTTTCATCATGGGTATAGTTATCTGTCCTACTGCCGAAACATTAGCCATGGCGCTACCAGAAATCATGCCGAATAGCGAGCTAGCCACAACGGCTATTTTCGCGGGTCCGCCCCGAACATGGCCAAAAAGGCTGGAGGCCAAACCAAAGAAAAATGAACCAGCTCCCGCTTCTTGCATAAAGGTACCAAAGAGCACAAAAAGAAAAATAAAAGTGGCGGAAATGCCGGTAAGAGAACCGTAGATTCCTTCTGTGGTCATGAAGAGGCCACTGATAATGCGCTCCACCGCATAATTTGGGTGACCAATTACCTCGGGAAGCCATTCCCCAAAACGGGCATAAATTAAAGAGCCAGCACAAAATATGGGCAAAGACCAACCAGTGGTGCGGCGGCTGGCTTCCATCGTTAAAAGAATTAAAAGGCCGCCCAAAATCAATTCGGAGATAGGTGGTTCTAAACCCACTTCGTGGGCTCTGGCAATAAAATGAGTCCACACATAATAGCTTATATAAATAAGCAGCCCTACTAAGATAACACCTTCCCAACTCAGCCTATCCTTTCTTTGCTTCTCTCTAAAGGGATATATCAAGAAAATTAAAGTAAATGCAAAGGCCACATGGATAAGTCGTTGGTACATGGCAATCAAAGGAAAATAGCCCGTAACCAGTTGAAAAAGAGAAAAACTAATCGCCATAGCGGAGACAACGCGGGCAGACGCACCCTTAAGCTTCCTTTGCCGAACCTTTTCCTCTTGAGCACCTGGGTTAATTGCTAAATTTAATTTTTCATTTTTATCCAGCATACTCCCATTGTCTCTTTTAGGCTCTTCTTCTAATCCTTGCCTCCGGAAGGAGAATCAAAATTTCTTATCAATTCATCTTCTTTCCGTAAATAATATTCTTTTATTTTCATCCTTCTATGCTCTTTTCTAAAACCGGCTAAATGGATGAGAAACCAAGGGATTAAAATGCCCAAGCCTAGGACATCGGTAAGCCAGCCTGGTTTTATTAATAGTAAAGCGGCTAAAGCTAATAATCCGCGCTCAAAAATATTAAGACGAACCAATCCGTATCCTTGAATGGCGCAAGCACAGGCCATCACCCCCATCGTGCTGGTTATGACCACTAAAATTAGATTCCCCGCCTCTCCAATTAAAAGCAATTCGGGGCCATAGATCCACATATAAGGAACTATGAAAGCGGCTATACCCAGGCGACAGGCAGTAAAACCTATCTTCATAGGTTCTACGCCAGCAATGGGCGAGGCAGCATAAGCAGCGCCAGCCACCGGGGGGGTGATGGCCGAAATAATTCCAAAATAAAAAACAAAAAGATGAGCAGCAATAGGAATAACTCCCATTTTAATGAGTGCCGGCGCCGCCAGAACCGCCAAAAGAATATAACAGGCAGTTGTAGGGAGACCCATGCCCAAAATAATAGAGGCAATCATGGTAAGGATTAAGAGCGCCAGTAGCGAACCGCCAGCCAAATCGATCAATATTCCGGAGAGTTTTAATCCTAAGCCCGTCAAATTAGTAACTCCTATGATAATTCCAGCCGTGGCACAGGCCATAACCACGATCAGCGAACTGCGGGCAGCATCTTCCATTGCTCCACTTGTTTCTTGAAGTATTCTTTTCCCGCAGAGCCATAAATTCCGGCTAAATGATCTTACTTCATTTTTCTCACCTAAGAAAAATAAGACATTCTGAAAGGCAATAAGGATAAATGTGGCTACGATCGCCCCAAAGGCTGCCTTCATGGGCGTTACTTGTTCTATGGCCAAAAAATAAATGAGCACTGGAATGGGCAATAGCAGTAAACCTCGTTCCCGCAATATTTTTTTAGCTTGAGGTAACTCTCCTGCGGCAACGCCCTTAAGCCCTGTTTTAGCCGCTTCTAAATCAACCATCATAAAAGCACAAAAATAATAAAGAAGCGCAGGCAGAAGCGCATGTAAGCAAATTTTAATGTATGGAATGTTTAAAATCTCCGACATAATGAAAGCAGCCGCTCCCATTATGGGGGGCATGAGTTGCCCCCCTGAAGAGGCTACAGCTTCTACCGCGCCGGCAAAATGGGGACGGTAACCAATGCTTTTCATCAGTGGGATAGTAAATGTGCCCGTCCCAACCACATTAGCTGCCGCACTCCCCGAGATCGTACCAAATAGGCCACTAGCTACAACTGCTACTTTGGCTGGCCCGCCCCGCACTCTTCCAAAAAGGCTATAAGCTAAGTCAATAAAAAGTTGGCCTCCCCCGGAAACTTTTAGAAATGAACCTAAAAGAACAAAAAGATAAATAAAGGTAGCGGAAACTCCCAAAACTAACCCATAAATCCCTTCAGTAGTGAGGTACATTTGGCTTATTATGCGGTCCAGAGAATATCCCCGGTGAGCAAAAAGGCCGGGGGCATGCTGACCAAAATAGGCATATAACAAAAAAACCAGGGCTAAGCAGGGCATTATCGGGCCAATTACGCGCCTGGTAGCTTCGATCAAAAGAAAGATGGCTATTATTCCTAAGATATAATCGGCGAAGGTCACGATGCCAATGCGGGTAGTCAAAACTTCATATTCAATGAATATATAAATTCCGCCTAAGAAGCTTAGGGCAGCGAGAAAAAGATCAAGAGCCAAGGCCAGCTTGCTTTTCATTAATGTCCTGTGCAGAGGGAAAAGGAGAAAAATAAAAATTTCGGCAAACATAAGGTGTATGGCTCGCTGGCGCATGGCTACCATTAATTCAATTCCCCCAGTCCATAGCTGAAACAGAGCCCAGGCTATAGAGAGAGCCAAAACTAAACCGGCCATTGTCCCCCGAAATTCCCGCATCCCTTTGCCCCCTGTCCTAAAAGTTGCCCCTTTAAGGATTTGCAAAAAAAATTATTTAAAACGGGCCGGCCTCTTCTGCCACACACCAACCTCGGTTAAATATTTAATAGCCCCAGGATGGAAAGGAATACCAATGCCTTCGAAAACCCGATCCAAAGTATAAAATTTGCCTGCCGGATGAATCTCCGTTAATTCTTTATAATGTTCAGCTATTACTTTGCAGAGCCAATAGGCAGTGGTATCATCTAAATCCTTATGAACAGTTATAGTTCCTGCTGAGCCAAGCGATTTCACGGGGTAAGTTTGTCCTTTATAAGTATTGGCGGGAAGAACATTTGGAAAAAAAGCTGGGTTTTTCTCTTCGATAATTTTCATCTTCTCTTCGGTCAAAGAAAGAAATTTAACGGATACCGTTGTGGTTATGTCAACAATCGAGGAAGTAGGTACACCTGCAGTTATTATCCCCACATCTATGCTTCGGTCTTTAAAGGCATTAGCCTGCTCCGCAAAAGAAAGCCATTGGGGCTTTAAATATTTATAAGTTAGGCCATAAGCTTCCAAAATAGCTTTGGCAATTACCTCATTTCCACTGCCAGGAGCGCCCACAGCTACTTTTTTCCCTTTAAAATCAAGAATATCTTTAATAAGGGAATCTGCATAAACAAAAATATGGGTAAACATAGGGTGGCCAGAAAAGACTGCTCGGAAATCCTCTAATTTTAGCCCTGGAGTCTTAGCTACTGTACTGCGTAAAGTAGTTTCATCAATAAGGGCCACCTCACATTTTTTAGTTCCCAAAAGACGAGTATTTTCTGCGCCAGCTGCGGTGGTTTCTGAAGTAGCTTCAATGTTTGACGCATACTTAGTCATTAGTTTAGCAATTCCAGCCCCTATTAAATAATAGACTCCTCCTGTTCCCCCTGTAGCAATAGAAAGATACTTTTTCTGAGAGGCAGCGTCAGCCGCACCGATTAATGAAAAGGTCAACAAAACAACTAAAAAATTTTTAAAAATCTGCATATTTTTAAACCTCCTTTCTTATTTTGGGCTTTAAAGGCCCATTTCTTCGGCTACTTTTTGCCGGTGCCACCACGAATCGCCAAATTCCATTTCGCAAGCTTTGGCATGTTTATAATAAAGGTGCAAATCATGTTCATCAGTAAAACCAATACCTCCGTGAAGCTGATGCGCGATCTGCGTGGCTCTCTTATAAGCATCACTACACCATGCCTTGGCCATAGCGACTTCTTTGGGGCAAGGGATTCCTTCGCTGAGCAGGGAAGCTGCCTGGTAGGCTATAAGACGACAAGTATCTAATAGAGTTGCTATGTCCACACAGTAATGTTGAACTACTTGCAGAGCCCCCAGGGGACGCCCAAACTGGACGCGTTGCTTCATATAATCCACAGTCATATGCAAAACCCTAAAAAGGCCGCCTACCATTTCGGCACATTTTAAAGCCACCGCCTTAGGCATTACCTTCTCTACCAAATCTGCTCCTTTTCCCAAAGTTCCTAATATATCTTCTTGCCCGACCTTTACTCTTTCTAAGGTTAAAGCGAAAGTTTTTTCCTTCGTTATGGTATTCAAGAAAGTGTGTTTCAATCCTTCCCGCTCTTTCTTAACCCTAAATAAAGTAGGCCCTTCATTCTTTACCTGTGCCACTACCAACACTTCCTCGGCGACTTGGGCATAAGGAACAAAAAGGCGGACTCCCGCCAGAGTATAAGAATGACCTTTGTTTTCTTGGGTTTTTAATGTCGGATTTTTATGATCATAAATTCCCTGCTCATTGCGCAAGCCAATGGTTAAGATCTTTTCACCTTTTAAGATACTTGGCAGCAAACTATTTTTTATCTCTTCGTCGGCACATTCTTTGATCAAGAAGCCAGCCCAAAAGCAACTGGCATAAAAGGGAGAAGGAAAAAGGGCTTTGCCCATTTCTTCAAAGAGAATGAATAAATCAAAAAAATCTCCTCCACTACCGCCAAACTTCTCTTCGTAAGTTAATCCCAACCAACCCAAATCTGCCATTTCTTTCCACAACTCGGGAGAATACCCTCTTTCGTCTTGCAGCATACTTTTGACAAAAGAACTGGGACATTTCTCTTTAAAAAATTTCTCCGCATTGCTTTGCAGCATTTTAGTCTCTTCTTTTAATGAAAATTCCATTTTTCTTCCTCCTCAAAAAATTTGGCAGTTGTAATCAACGGCGGGGCAATTCCAGCCGACGCAAGGCCACGATGTTCTTTAAAATTTCCACACTCCCTCCTTGCAGCGTATAACTTGGCGACCAAAGATAGCAATCAGCAATCTCCCCATTATAAAGTGTCCAAGGCGTGCCTTCGCGGATAAGGCTAGCTGGTCCTAAGACTTTAGTAGCTAGATCATTTAACCTTTGCTCATAAAGATTACAATAAGCTTTCGCCATGGCTGCTTCACTGGTCGGCCTCCGCCCTTGATCAATTGTCCAGGCAGTGTAATAACAAAGCAAACGGCCGATGTTAAACTCTATCTCCAATTGCGCTACCGCGTCTTTAACCCAGTAATAAAAGGGATCATTTTTTCTGGTTTCCTTCATCTGCCGCACATGGCTGAGCAATTTTTCATAAACGGGGTAATTCTGCAAAAGTCGCTCCATCCCGGCTCGTTCATAATCCATCTGGGCCATAATCTGCTTAAAGGCTTCATTTTCTTTCCCTACCATATACTTTTGGTGGATGCGCACATCTTCCAGAAAAACTTCATTAAAAGTGTGATAGCCGGCCATGTTAATTATCGGTCTAACTGTAACCCCCGGAGTGCGCATATCCAGGATAAACTGGGAACAAGATTCGTGACGGGGAACGTTGGGGTCAAAACAAGTACGGGCTAAAAGCCAGCCATAATCTGCCTGATGACCACCCGAAGTCCAGACTTTCTGTCCGCGGATCACATAATATTCGCCTTCCTTTTTTGCGGAGGTAGAAACATTCACTAAATCAGACCCGGCATTAGGTTCACTAAAAAGAAGACAAAATTTTACATTATCATCAGCCCGCACAAAGCGGGGCAAAAAATACTCTTTCTGCCATTCTGAACCGAAATGAATAATCGCTGGCCCTATCTGCCGGTCAGCCAAAAAATGATAGGCCACAGGGGCTTGCACCTTAAACAATTCCTCAATCAAAATTGCTTTCTCAACATAAGTCCGCCCTTGCCCCCCATATTCTTTGGGCCAAGTCATGCCGATCCAGCCCCGCTGGGCCATCTTTTTGGAAAACTCTTGATTATTACCCTCAGCGAGTCCTCCGCTTTTAGTTACAAAAGTACCTGCTTTCAGCTCGGCCTGCAAAAAATCTCTAACCTCTTGTCGAAATTTCTCTTGTTCTTTAGTAAAAGTAAATCTCATTTTCCTCCTCCTTAGCAATGATCACTTATTCCTATTTTTCTCATTATTCACCAGTTTTTTTGGTTTTTAATTTCTCTAACAAAGCCCTCATAACCTCCTTATGGTCAGGAGAAGAACGAATTACCGCCATATGCGAGGAAATCAAATCCAAAGCAGTACGCAAATCTGCTCGGCTGCTTTGGTAAGTAGCGCGTTTAATAGTTTGGATAATTAAGCCGGGGCCAGCAGCCAAGCTCTCGGCAAATTTATAGGTCTCTTCCATGAGCTGAGCCGCAGGATAGACGCGATTGACCATTCCTATGCGCCAGGCTTCCTGGGCATCAATAAAATCTCCAGTCCAAAATAATTCTAGAGCTTTGGCTACACCCACTAACCGAGGCAAATAATAGCATCCCCCATCACCGGGAACTAAGCCAGCTTTTATATATCCTTCAGAAAGACGAGCTGTATCAGCGGCAAAGCGCAAATCGCACATCAGGGCCATATCCAATCCAGCGCCCACAGCCACTCCATTTATGGCGGCAATCACTGGTTTATCTATATCTTCTAAAGTCAAGGGAATCCGATGGATTAATTGCCAGAGAACATTCTTATGTTCCACGGGGCCCTGTTTTTCTCTTTCTGGTTGGCCTGCCAGATCTACCCCGCTACAAAAAGCATCCCCTGCACCCGTAACAACTATGACTTTAACTTCTGGGTCTGTGCGATACTCTCCTAAAGCTTGCACCCAGCGTTGAATCATCTCTAAAGTAAAGGCATTTTTTCTTTCCGGTCGGTTTAATAATATAGTGGCTACTCCCTTTTCTTTCTTAAAGATAATATCCTCATCCATAAAATATCCTCCTCTTAAGTTTCAATTTAGATTTTCTTTTCCACACTCCCTCTGGCCAGGCTAAATTAGGGAGTAAGGAAATCATATTTTAAAATTTGCTCCGCCCCCTTCCTCCTGCAATTGGATCTTTTCACCGCTCTTTAGCGAAAAGAGGGACGGAAGATAGGAAGAATTATAAAAATTGTTAAAAGAAATTTCCCAAATATCAAGGCTGAGAATCAAAATTGGCCAAGGCACCCAATTAATCTTAACCCCGGTTGGAAAGCCAAATTTCCCTTTGGGGAAGTTTTAATTCCATTTCTTGCAAAGATTGAATAGCTTTTTTAGGAATAGCCAAAGAAACCCCTTCCACCAAGCAATTAAGGACTGATATCGCACTAGTAAAGGAACTAAAAAAAGCGGGCGAGGCAACTTTTACTTGCAAGACGACATCAGCTATTTTGGCTATGGGAGAGAGAAAACTATCGGTCAGCGCAATAATTTTCGCTTTTCTTTCTTTGGCAAATTTTGCAGTCTCCATTGTCCATCTGGCATAGCGGAAGAAACTTATGACCACCAAAGTATCTTTGGCACATATCTTCACTAAATGGTCATAAAGTGTTCCGAAGGCCGCATCCAATAAAGTTAGATTTTCGAGAATTCTGGCTAAGTGGTGATGAAGATGGTAAGCAAGCGAGAAAGAACTTCGGAGCCCGATAATATAAATTTGGCGGGAACGGCTTAGAATTTGGACTGCTTTCCCCAGCTCTGCAAAAGAAATTTCTTCCATCGTTTCTTTTAAATTTTGCAGGTCTCGTTGAAAAATTTTCGCATACACATTTTCCTTTTTTTTCTTAATCGTTTGGGCGAGCTGCTGGGATGGATTGAGTTTCATTTGTAGCCATCTTTGCATGTCTTTTTGAAACTCAGCATAACCAGCATATCCTAAAGCAGCACAAAAACGCGTTACAGTGGCATTACTCGTGCCCACGCGCCGGGCTAATTTAGCAGCCGAAAGGAAGGGAACTTCTTCGTGGTTTTCAATAATGAAACGAGAAAGGGCAGTCTGACTAGGAGTCAGCTTTGGATATTTTTCCTCTACTCGTTTAGAAAATGATTGGTTCATTATGAAAAAGATTTTTCGCTCTTTAGGAGAATGAAATCTATCTATCAAAATGTACTTTTCTTGTCAACACTTTTTTGCGTAGTCTATTAAACCTAATTCACCCATTCCTTTTTATTAATTCCCTCATCCTTCTCTGCTTTTGCTTAAAAACCGCCACAATTAAAATTTTCCGGCTTGGGCCAAAAGAACATTCCTGCGGAATCATGAGGCAGTATTTCTTCAATGTTTCAATACAAATTTGAATAACTTAATAATCCGCCTATCTTTTGGGGACAATCTTCGAGAAAATTAGAAAATCTGCTTTCCCCGCCGATGCTTGCTCATTTATGCTCTTTTGCCCAATTGTTACCCAGTCTCGTTGGGGAGAAGGAAAAGGCTTGTTATAAGTTGTTGAGTTTAAAGAGGGCAGGATAAAAGAATGGTCAAATTGTTTCTACCAGAGGCCAAATAAAAGCTTTAATTCCTTCTTGGCCCAAAGGCGAGGCTTTCAAATTTTTAATTTTATCTAATAGAGCCGGAATTTTTTGCTCATTTACGGCTAAGGCTAAAAGCGCATTGG
>Ga0123519_10012051_pt1 | contig 12636 bp, 8 predicted proteins | sample YelNatPaOPRAMG02_FD_87396 | JGI IMG/M metagenome (GOLD analysis project Ga0123519, IMG submission 87396) | Hot spring microbial communities from Yellowstone National Park - Yellowstone National Park OP-RAMG-02 (version 2) | ecosystem: Environmental > Aquatic > Thermal springs > Hot (42-90C) ...
AACGAATCAAGACTTTTTCATCTCCCGCTAAAGGACACATACTTCTCGCATCCTCTGGTTTCATATCAGAATTAACAAAATTGGAAAAATAAGGAATCCCGTATTTCCGAGTTGCCTCCCAAAAATTTTCCAAATAAGGATTTTCCCAATCAAAATCCTTGGTAATATTAATAGTGGGAATTGGGAAAGAAAATACCCTCCCTTGCGCGTCTCCTTCAAGAAAAACCTCCCCCAAAGCCTTGTTAAAGATATTCACCTCTTTTTGGAAATCTCCGTAAGTCTTTTTCTGCGGCTCGCCACCAATAATAACCGGCTCTTTCGCCATCATCGAAGGCACCACAAAATCCAAAGTAATATTAGAAAAAGGCGTTTGAAACCCCACCCTCGTTGGCACATTCATGTTAAACATAAATTCCTGCAAACATTGTTTTACCTCTTTGTAAGTAAGCTTGTCGTAATAAATGAAGGGTGCCAACAAGGTATCAAAATTAGAAACCGCTTGCGCTCCAGCCGTCTCGCCCTGAAGAGTGTAAATCAAATTCACCAATTGTCCTAAAGCTGTCCGGAAATGCTTTGGAGGTTTTGAACTTACCTTCCCTGGCACTCCGCCAAAACCCCGATGTAAAAAGTCCTGCAAATCCCAACCACAACAATAAGCTGCCAAAATCGCCAAATCATGAAGATGCAAATCCGCCTCAACATGGGCTTCACGAACTTCCTTGGGATATATTTGATTTAGCCAAAAATTCGCTGTAACTAAACTGGCAACATGATTATTCAACCCCTGAAGAGAATAAGTCATGTTGCTATTCTCTCTTACCCGCCAATCCAGCTTTTCAAGGTAGCTGGTAATCATCTCATCACTATCCACCAAGCTGTTGATGTTTCTGATCTTATTGTGAAGATCGCGGTAAAGAATATAAGCTTTCGCCACCGAAACTTGTTTGTTCTTAATCAAAACCTCCTCCACAATATCTTGTATCTCTTCTACCTGAGGAATGCTTTTCCCATCAAATCTCTTGTCCAAAATCAAAGTTACCTGATCTGCCATTGCCTCAGCCTTCCCCCGATCTATCTCTCCCACCGCTCTCATCGCCTTCAAAATGGCATTCAAAATTTTCTTTTCATTAAATTCCACAATCCTTCCATCCCTTTTTCTTATTTTTTTGATCGACAGTTCAGCTTTTGGAATCATTTTCAAAAAATATTTTTAGTATCTCCCTTTTTAACAATAAACTTTTTTCCTGTCAACTATCAATATTTATATCAAAATCTCTCCTTAGTGGCAAAAAACATCGATTTTTTGGCAAAAAAATAAAATATTGTGGCAAATTATCCTCAAAATGGTTTTTAAAAAAAGAAGACTTTTTGTGTTCGATTACTGAAAGTTGGCCAATTGTTCCCGCAAGCTTTTTAAAGAATTCAAAATTTTCTCAAGTTCCGTTTTTTCCTCTGCAGAAACCCGCAATAAAAGATTTTCCAAAATCTCCTGATATTTCAATGAAGCCTTAATTAATTTCTCTTTCGCCCCCATTCTTTTCTCTGCCGACAGCCTGTTTACTTCCCCCACCGCTCTCTCCCAATATTTCTCTCCTTTTGTTAAAGTAGAAACTCCCAACGCTACTTTATTTCCTTTAATTAAAATTTCTCCCGCCCCAATCCTTTTATCCGCAAAAAGCAAAAGCAAATCCAACTTTTTGGAAGACTGCCTTGTCAACCACAACCAAATCCGATCTCTCACCATCTTAATCTTATACAAAGGACTGTCTGGTAAAATCCCGGGGTAAGGCAAAAAGTAATCAACTTGCGAAGATTGCAAACTTTCTTTTCCGGCTAAATCTGGCGAGGTTGAGGCTGGCTCGACTGTGAAACTTAAAGTAGAAGCTGCCTTCGTGGGACTCACTGTCTTGTCAATTGAAATCAACAAAACCCCGACTGCCAAAACCAAAGTAATCGCTACCAAAGCTGTCTTTTTTATCATCATTTTCATTATACCCTTTTTGGCAAATTTTTAAAATTCTCAACCCAAAATCATTGGCCAAACCAAAAAAACATGAACCAAAATTGCCCCCCAGATTCCTCCGCTCCAAGAAAAAATCAGTCCGCTCCCCATTGAGGACAAAAATACCAAAAGCAAATAAGAAAACAGTTGCGGTAAAGCAAGATGATAAACAAAAACACTAACCGGCAAGTGGATTAGAGCAAAACCAATACTCGTAATAATATTGGGAACTAAACTCTTGCCTAAAACTTCCTCTAGTCGGTTAAGAATATACCCCCGAAAAACTGTCTCTTCTGACAAAGCTGTCATTAAAGCCAAACCAAAAGTAGAAAGCAAAAATTGATAATTTAACAAATTTCCCCAAAGAATACTCCTGCCGCGCAAAACTTGCAAAATTAATCCCATTCCCAAAAACAAAATTCCAAAAATCAATCCCTTCCCCAAACTTGACCGTAAACTTTTAAATGAATAACCCAAAGAAGATAATCCTTTTTTCTCAACCTTAAAAACGAGGTAAAAAGTTGGCCCCAACCAAACAATAGGCTTTAAAATTATTTCCTCAACTTCCTCAGGCAGACGAAAAATCAAGCGGTAAAGTCCCCAAAAAATAAAAACAATTAAGTAAAGTTTCCCTATTCGCCTTAATTTCTCTCTCACAATTCTATAGTACCACTAAATAACAAAATTTATCAACTTTCCCGGCACAAAAATAGTTCTCTTTACTTTTCTTCCTTCCAAATACTTCTTGATTTTCTCATCCCCCTTCGCTATTCTTTCTACTTCATTGCCATCCTTACCTTTCTCGCTTTCCACTTCTATCACCGTCCTCAATTTCCCATTTATCTGGACAGCGATTGTCACCATCTCCTCAGTAATTAACTTCGGGTCGTATTCCGGCCAAGACTGTTTATGGATAGAAAACTCTTTTCCCAACCTCTCCCAAAGCTCTTCCGTAATATGTGGCGCAAACGGTGCCAAAATTAAAAGAAATTTCTCCCAAAAATCCTGGTCAACTACCAACTGATTACCAGACACTTCATTTAGCAACTCCATTATTGCTGCCACCGCTGTATTCAACTTAAAATTAGCAATATCCTCCCCCACTTTTTTGATTGTCTGATTCAATTTCCTCGCCAACTGCTTCCTGTCTCCCGCCTTCTGGTTTCCAGATAATTTCTGAGATAAAAAGTCGTTAACAGCCAACCATATTCTTCGCAAAAATCGGTAACAACCTTCCAAGCCTTCCTGACTCCAAGTCAAAGTAGCGTCAAACGGACCCATAAAAAGCAAATAAACTCTTAAGCTGTCAGCCCCAAAACCCTCCACTATCTCATCGGGATTAATTACATTTCCTCTCGACTTGCTCATTCTTTGGCCATCCGGTCCCAAAATCACTCCATGCGATACCCTCTGATAATAAGGTTCCGGAATTTCTTTTGGCATTACCCCAAGGTCCCACAAAAACTGATAGGTAAATCTTGAATAAAGTAAATGAAGAGTATTGTGTTCATCTCCCCCAACATAAATATCCACCGGCAACCAATACCTCAAAAGCTCCAAATTCTCTGTAAAAATATCTCTCCCGCTGTAATTTTGAACTTCGAACCTGCCTGCCCACAGGCATGGCTTTGAACTTTGCCCTGCGAGCTTATCCGCTAGCGGATAAGCAAGATAGTACCAATCAGACCCAGCCCAATTCGGCATAGTATCCGTTTCTCTTTTTGCCGGACCGCCACATTTTGGACATTTAGTTTTCACCCATTCCTCTACTGCGGCCAAAGGTGACTCTCCAGTTTCTGTCGGCTTATAATTCTCCACTTTTGGCAATTCTACTGGTAACTCTTCCTCTGGCACTGGCACTTCACCGCACTTTTCGCAATAAACAATCGGAATTGGTTCTCCCCAATAATGTTGCCGGGAAAAAATCCAGTCGCGCAGATGATAAGAAACCGCCCTCTTTCCAATTCCCTTTTTCTCCAAATATTCAATCGCTTTTTTAATTGCCTCGCTTGGCACCAATCCGTTCCACTCTGGGCTGTTAATAGTAATCCCCCTTTCCACCTCAGTATACGGCTTCTCTTCAAAATTCCAGCTTTCACCCGTCCTTTCTTCTGGTACTATCACCGGCACAATCGGTAAACCAAATTTCTTGGCAAAAGCATGGTCTCTCTCATCATGAGCCGGTACTGCCATAATTGCTCCAGTCCCATAGCTAGCCAAAACAAAATCAGAAATCCAAACAGGAATTTCTTTTCCTGTTACCGGATTAATCGCGTAAAGTCCAGAAAACACCCCTGTTTTCTCTTTCGCCAGGTCCGTTCTCTCAAGATCGCTTTTCTTCTTCGCTCTCTCAACATAATTTCTTATTTCCGTCAACTTTGAACTTTGAATTTTAAACTTTGAACTTAGGAGCGAAGCGACAATTTCGTGCTCCGGGCTAACAACCATAAATGTCGCCCCGTAAAGCGTATCCGGTCTTGTAGTAAATACCGTTATAAGTTCTTCCTTGTCAACTTTGAACTTTGCACTTTTAACTTTGAACTCTATCTGGGCTCCCTCAGATCGCCCAATCCAATTAACCTGCGCCGCTTTCACTTTTTCAATAAAGGCAGTCTTTTCCAACCCCTCAATTAATCGCTCCGCATAAGCAGTAATTTTAACTACCCACTGATTAATATCTCTTCTGGTTACCTCCGCTCCACACCTCTCACACTTTCCCGCCACCACCTCCTCGTTTGCCAAACCAATTTTGCACCTTGGACACCAATTAATTGGCATTTTCGCTTTGTAAGCCAAACCCTTTTTATACCACTGCAAAAAAATCCACTGAGTCCAGCGGTAGTATTTTGGATCTGTGGTGGCAATTTCCCTCGTCCAATCAACCGAAAGCCCCCATCTCTTGGCTTGCGCTTTGGCATTAGCAATATTTTCCGCCGTAGTAATCATCGGGTTAATTCCCGTCTTAATGGCGTAATTCTCTGCCGGCAAACCAAAGGCATCCCACCCCATCGGACACAACACATTAAACCCTCTCATCCGATAAAATCTCGCCAGCACATCCGTTCCGATAAAAGAAAAGGCATGACCAATATGCAATCTTTCCCCCGAAGGATAAGGGAACTCAAACAAAATATATTTTTTGGGTTTAGAACTTTTATCCTCAGCCTGATAAAGGCCAACCTCTTCCCACCGCTTTTCCCATTTTGGTTCAATTTCTCGAAAATCGTATTTTTCTTTCATTTTAAATCCTTAAATTGCGGGAACTATTCCCAAACTTACTAAAATTGCCAAAATCGCTGCCCCCAACACTAAAAACCCCGCAAATCCCGCAACAAACATTATTAAAAAGGAAAACAGCTGATTTTTAGACTGTTCTTTTTCCGCCATCTCAAGTTCAAACTCTTGACTAATTGTCAAATATTATACTACAAATTAAACCAACTTAAGTTTTTTTAATTTGCCAAATCATTTATAATTTCCTCATGAGCCCCAAAAGAAAAAAAGTCAAAAAATCTTACCATTCTTTAAAACCGCCCCTTTTCAAAATTTTCCGATTGTCTCCAAAAACCAAAATTATTTTGGCGCTTTTCTTCTTCTTCTGCCTGTCTTTTTATCTTTTAATTCTTAAGGATCTCCCCTCTCCCAAAAAATTATCCTCTCCCGAATCCTTCCCCGTCTCCACCAAAATCTTCGACAGAGAAGGCAGACTTTTATACGACATTTTCGTAGAAAAAAACCGAAACCCAGTTAAACTCTCCGAATTACCCCAATATGTTAAACAAGCCACTATTGCCAGCGAAGATAAAGATTTTTACAAACACGGGGGATTTGCCCTCCGAGGCATCCTCCGTGCCTTTTATAACACTATTTTCCATGGCAAACTCCAAGGAGGCTCTACTATTACCCAACAATTAGCCAAAAATGCTCTTTTGTCCCAAGAAAGAACTCTTCGCCGCAAAATTAAAGAAGCCATCCTCACCGCTGCCATTGAAATTATTTACACCAAAGACCAAATCCTGGAAATGTATCTCAACCAAATCCCTTATGGTGGTACAGCCTACGGCATCGGCTCTGCCAGCCAACTTTATTTCAACAAAAAACCCCAAGACCTGACTTTAGCCGAAGCCGCTCTTCTTGCTGGTCTTCCCGCCTCTCCTACTCGCTATTCCCCTTTTGGCGCCCAACCAGAGTTGGCAAAAAAAAGGCAGGAATACGTTTTGGATGAAATGGTAAAAAACAATTTCATTTCTGCCAACGAAGCCCAAAAAGCCAAAGAAGAAAAATTGCAATTTGCCCAACACAGCTATGGTATCAAAGCCCCCCATTTTGTTATGTTTGTCAAAGACCAGCTGGTAGAAAAATACGGCATTCAAAAAGTTGAAAAGGGAGGTTTGCGGGTTTATACCACTTTAGATTTAGATCTTCAGGAATTTGCCCAACAAGCTGTTGCCTCAGAAGTCGCCAAACTAACAAAAGAAAAAGTTTCCAATGGCGCCGCCCTAGTCACTAATCCCAAAACTGGAGAAATTCTAGCCATGGTTGGCTCCAAAGACTATTTTGCCAAAGACATTGATGGCAACTACAACGTTACTACCTCCCTTCGTCAACCGGGCAGTTCCATCAAACCTCTCAATTATGCTCTTGCTTTTGAAAAAAGAATTCTCACTCCCGCCAGCGTGCTTTTAGACATTCCCACTTGTTTCTCCTCTCCCGGTCAAAAACTTTATTGTCCTGACAATTACGACCACCAATTCCATGGTCCAGTTCAAGTCCGTTTCGCTTTGGGCAACTCTTACAATATTCCCGCAGTCAAAACCCTAGCTCTTAATGGCCTAGAAGATTTTATTACCACTGCTTCCGCTTTTGGTATTACTACCTTCAAAGACCCCAAAAACTATGGTCTTTCCCTTACCCTAGGCGGAGGCGAAGTAAAAATGATTGATATGGCCGTCGCCTTTGGTGTTTTTGCCAATGCTGGCCAAAAACAACCCCTCCACGCCATCCAAAAAATTACCGACTACACCGGCGCTGTTTTAGAAGAATATTCTTCCCCAGAACCTCAGAAAGTTATCTCTGAAGGCACTGCTTATCTTATCTCGCACATTCTTTTAGATAATAACGCCCGCCAACCTATGTTCGGTCCCTCCTCTTATCTGGTAATTAAAAACCATCCTGAAGTTTCCGTCAAAACCGGAACTACCAACGACAAAAAAGACAATTGGACCATCGGTTATACTCCCTCATTCCTCGTGGCAGTCTGGGTCGGCAATAATAACAACACCTCCATGAGCGCCGTTGCTTCTGGAATTACCGGCGCTTCTCCTATCTGGAATAGGATTATGCGCTATGTTTTAGAAAAACAAGACTCCCTCAAAGGAAAAATTTTCCAAGAATGGCCTACCAAGCCAGACTCAGTTGTCGGCGCTTCAATTTGTTCTCTCTCTGGCCTTGCCCCGGGGAATTCCGGTTGTCCCACTCGTTACGAATATTTCCTTGAAGGAACTGTTCCCTCAGAAGAAGAAAATCTTAAAAAACAAATTCTAATTAATAAAGACACTCAAGAACCAATTCAACCCGGTCAAACCATCCCTCCAGAAAAACAAGAAATCCAAGAACACTCCTGTCTCGTAGACCTAACCAACAGTGTTCTTTGTTTAGACTCTCCTTTCCCGACCAACCCTGCCATCCTTTTTACCAAAGATCTCGTCCAAAAACCCAAACCACTCTTTCCTTCTCCTCCCCAATAATGTAGAATACAGCCATGAAAAAAAGGACAGGCCAGAAAATTTTTTCTGGAAAAAATTTCCCCCAAAAACTTTTTATTTTCATTGGTAAACCTTTTTTTCTTATTCTTCTTTTCCTTGCTTCTAAAATAGAAAAACTTTTCCCTCTTTTCCAAAAACTATTTTCTTTAAAAATTAAGATTACTCTTCCTACCCTTAAAATTTCCTTACCTAAAGCTCGCCTGCGCAGAATTAAAATTCTTTATCCACCAAAGCCACCTTTTTCTCCTTCTTTCTTGGCTTTTATCCTAGGAACGCTTTTGGCTTTTGCCACTCTTTATTACTTTGTTTTCACTATCTTCCAAGACCTTCCCTCCCCTCTCAAATTCAGTCAACAAACTCCCTCACTCACCACTAAAATTTACGATCGTCAAGGCAAACTTCTTTACAAAATTTATAAAGAACAAAACCGAACTCCTATCAAACTTTCCGAACTCCCAGATTTTGTTATCAAAGCTGTTATCTCTATTGAAGATAAAGAGTTCTACCGCCATCGCGGAATTTCTCTTAAGGGTATTTTTCGCGCCGCCTATCTTTATCTCTTTCAAGGAAAAACTACCGGTGGCTCCACCATCACCCAACAACTAGTCAAAAATTCCCTTCTAAATTCTGAAAAAACTCTCCGTCGCAAAATCAAGGAAGCCATCTTAGCCCTTCTTGTAGAGAAGAAATATACCAAAGAGGAAATCTTGGAAATGTATCTCAACCAAGTTGGTTTTGGTGGCGCCACTTACGGTATCGAAGAAGCCAGCCAAAAATTTTTTGCCAAACCCGCCTCTCAACTGACTCTCCCCCAAGCTGCTCTTTTGGCGGGATTAATCGCCTCTCCTACTCGTTTCTCTCCCTTCGGTGCCCACCCTGAACTTGCCAAAGAAAGACAAAAACTTGTCTTACAAAAAATGCTTGAAAACAATTACCTTACCAAAGACCAATACCAACAAGCCCTAACGGAAAAAATTGAATTTGCCCCTCAAAGAATTGATATCAAAGCGCCCCATTTTGTTATGTACGTTAAAGACCTTCTTGCCCAAAAATACGGAGAAAAACTCCTTGAAACTGGGGGGTTAGAAATTACCACTAGCCTAGACCTTGACCTCCAAGAAACTGCCCAAAAAATTGTCGCCGAAGAAATTAAAAAACTAGGCAATCTCCACATTACCAATGGCGCTGCCCTAATCACCAATCCTAAAACCGGCGAGATTCTTGCCATGGTTGGCTCCAAAGACTATTTTGCCCAAGACCTTGACGGCAACGTCAACGTTACTCTCTCTCTGCGTCAACCAGGCAGTTCCATCAAACCAGTCAATTATTCCCTCGCCCTAGAAAACGGTTTTACTCCCGCCACCCTGCTTGACGATTCTCCCATTACCTACCATATTCCCGGCCAACTTCCTTATTCTCCTAAAAATTATGATAATCGCTATCATGGTCTGGTTCCTCTCCGCGTCGCGCTTGGTTCATCTTACAATATCCCTGCTGTCAAAGTCCTCGCTTCCCTGGGAGTAGATAAAATGATTGAACGTGGTCGAGAAATGGGCATCACCACCTGGGACAACCCCTCTCGTTTTGGCCTCTCTCTTACCTTAGGTGGAGGCGAAGTAAAAATGATTGACATGGCTGTAGTCTACGGAGTCTTAGCTAACAATGGCGTCCGGGTTGACCTCAATCCCATTCTCGAAGTCAAAGACAGCCAAGGGAAAATTCTGGAAAAAAACTCCTCAGGAACCCAAACGCCCGTTCTCTCCCCTGGTGTGGCTTATCTTCTTACCCACATTCTCGCCGACAACTCTGCCCGCACTCCAGCTTTTGGTCCCTCCTCCCAACTTTATATTCCCAACCGCCAAGTCGCTGTTAAAACCGGCACTACCCAAAACCTTCGTGATAACTGGACAATTGGCTACACTCCCAGTCGCTTGGTCGCTGTCTGGGTTGGCAACAATGATGGCTCCCCCATGAGCTGGGTTGCCTCTGGAGTTACTGGTGCCTCCCCGATTTGGCGAAAAATTATGGACAAAATCCTTGAAAATTCCCCCGTTGAAACTTTCACTAAACCAGAAGAAGTCATTGAAGTAGAAATCTGCGCCACCACTAACACTTTACCCTGCTCTTCCTGTCCCGCAATTAAAAAAGAACTTTTTCTGATTAACACTCAACCCCAAAAACCTTGTTCCTCGGAAATGTTTCATCCTGTTCCCGAAAAAAGCCCTTCCCCCCAAATTCTTTAAAAAATCTTAATTCCCCTCTTGCCTCATCTCGTAAATCTTTTTTGCTATCTCCGGCAAAATTTTTTTCGCTTCCAACTCATTTACATCCTCGGATAAAATAACCAAAATAAAAGGTTTCTTGTCAAACACAATCCCCGCATCAGAAATGACTCCCACTTCCGTTCCCACTTTATGCGCCACTTTTACTCCCGCTGGTACCCCTGCCGGAATTCTGTCCTCAAAAATTGTCTCAGTTAAAAAAGATAAAATTTCTTCCTTATCTTTCTCGTATACGATTTTTTCTTTAAAAAGTTTTCTAAAAAAAATCCCAACATCTTCAGGCGTAGTCTTGTTGGTCGCAAAAACCGTACCTCTCATTCCCAAATCATCAATTAATTTTTGAATGTTCTCTGCTCCCAATCTTTGCGCCACCACATTAAACGCGGTATTATCAGATTGTTTTCCCATCAACTCCGCCAGTCTCCGGTAAGAAATCTCAAAGCCTGCCGGTTTATATTGCAAAGATCCTGCTCCACTCCTCTTATCTTTTTCCTGCAATCGATAAACCTCGTCTAAATTAATTCTTCCCGCTTCGTTTTCTCGATACAAAGCCAAAATTACTGGTAGTTTTATCAAAGAAGCAGCAGTAAACACCTCTTTCCCATTAATCTCAAAGCTTTCTTTGTTCTCCAAATCTTCAAAATAAACCCCGTACTTTCCCTTAAGTGGCTTTATCATCTCCAAAACCACCGGTCTTATCCCCCAAACTTTAGGCGTGGGAGTTGCCGTCAACGGTCTTATTTCTTTCTTTTCTGACAAAATTGTTTTTGGTTGAGCCAACCAACCCCACCAATTTGCCCACTCTCTGGACAAAGTCGCCAAACCTATCCCCAACAAAGTCAAACCAAAAATTAAACCTAAAACCTTCCTTACTTTTTTTCTCTCCTCCTCTTTACTTGCCCCCAGAAAGCCAGACCTTGAATTTTTACTTTTGTCTAAAGAAGTAATATTCACCATTTTAGAAAGCAACCTTTTCTATTTTCAATTTTTCTCTCGGCCAGTTTTTCAAGTCCTCCCGGCGCAAAATTCCCTTCTTCGCCCCTACCTGTGAAACTACCGAAGAAGCGTTCGCCGAAGCTAACCAAAGACATTCATCCAAACTTCTTCCTTGAATCAATCCGCTCACCAACCCCGATCCAAAAGCATCTCCCGCCCCTGTTGCTTCAACTTTTTGCGTTTCTTCAAAAATTCCACACTTCCACCAAGTCAAACCCGCCTTGTCCCACAAATAAGCCCCTCTTCGATCGTCTGTTATTACCACATACTCGCACGGCAATTCTTGCGCTCCTTTAAGCAGATCGTTCATCTCTCCCACCCCCCTACCCAACAACTCCTCCATCTCCTCCTTATTCAAATTTAAAACAGTTATTTTTGGTAAAAGTTGCCAAACTGCCTCCCTTTGCGCCAGTTCTCTCCCCCCAGGATTCCAGGAAATTTTTCCATCCAAACTCTCCAACCTTTCCACTATCTCTAAATTTCCTTCCAAAGAAGACACATAAAACCACCTCGTCTGCAACTGTCCCCAATTAACATCGCTCACCTCCAACCGTGTCTTCCCCCGATAAACCAAAATCGTTCTTCCTCCCTCTTCCGCCCACAAAACAGTCGAATAGTCAGTAAACATTCCTTCCTTAATGTCTATCAAGCTTGTTTCAACCTGCTCATTTTTTAAATCCTGTAAAACTTTTTCTCCTGCAAAATCTCTCCCTATTTGTACCACTACCCCAGTTTTTAACCCTTGTCTGGCAAAAGTCACCGCTGAATTTGTTCCACCACCTCCCGTCTCAAAGTGAATCTCATCTACTTCCAATTTTGCTCCATAACGCAAACAAATCTCCTTTTCTCCATTCTGTCCCACCACTTCCATTCCCGAAGATCTTAAAAAGACATCCAAGGTAGCAGTTCCTAAAGAAATTACGTCATACATAAAAATAAACAAATACTACACTTGAAATTGATTTGTCTACTTGTTTATTGCTTACTCGTTGCTCCAAATAATATCCGCAATCCTTTTTGTAATCTCCAAAGGTCTCTCACTCTGCCAAATATTTCTCCCTACTGCCATTCCAATCGCCCCCGCCTCCATTACCTCTTTCACCATTTTCAGAAATTTCTCCTCCTCTAGTTTCGACCCCCCCATTACCACTACCTTTGTCTTTCCTGCCGCCGCCACTGCCCATTTAAAAGAAGCAATATCGCCTGTATAACGAATCTTGACAATATCCGCTCCCAACTCCAACCCTACTCTGGCTGCATAGGCAATTACCTTAGGATCATTCTCGTCCGGAACATTCCTCCCTCTTGGATACATCCAAGCAATAACCGGAATTCCCGCTTCTTCTGCCTCTTGTTCAATCTTGCCAAACTCTTCTGTCATCTTCGCCTCATACTCACTCCCGATATAAATTGTGTATCCAACCGCCGCTGCTCCATAACTCAAAGCTTCTGCTACCGAACAAACCTGTGGCGAGTAAGGATCCTTATCTTTAACCAAGTTTGTTTTACCGTTCAATTTTAAAATTAAGGGGGCTTTATACCCTCTACCTACATAATATTTTTCCGCAATCCCTTTTTGCAAAATTACTCC
>Ga0123519_10012052_pt1 | contig 12636 bp, 12 predicted proteins | sample YelNatPaOPRAMG02_FD_87396 | JGI IMG/M metagenome (GOLD analysis project Ga0123519, IMG submission 87396) | Hot spring microbial communities from Yellowstone National Park - Yellowstone National Park OP-RAMG-02 (version 2) | ecosystem: Environmental > Aquatic > Thermal springs > Hot (42-90C) ...
AGACTACCCACCCAGGAGCTGCAATGACCCGTCAGATCACGATAGACGTTGGCCCCAATGGCTCGCCCACCCCAGTGCGGATCGGGGGAGATGCCCCGCTGGCCCTGATAGCTGGGCCCTGCGTGCTGGAGGGCCCTGGCATGGCCCTTCACGTCGCTCAGCAGCTCAAGGCCATAGCCATCAGATACGGCATCGGATACGTTTTCAAGGCTTCCTTTGACAAGGCAAACCGAACCAGCATCCGTTCCGCGCGCGGCCCCGGCCTCGATGCCGGCCTTGGCGTCTTGGCGCAGGTCCGAAGTGTCGCCAAGGTGCCCGTCCTCACTGACGTCCACGAGACCTGGCAGGTTGGTCCCTGCGCCGAGGTGGTGGATATCCTCCAAGTTCCCGCCTTCTTGTGCCGACAAACCGACCTACTGCTTGCGTGCGCCAAGACCGGCAAGCCTGTGAACGTGAAGAAGGGGCAGTTCCTCTCGCCGTGGGATATCCCCAACGTGGTTCAGAAGCTTCAGTCTGAGGGGTGCGAGCAGATCATCCTCACCGAGCGAGGCACCAGCTTTGGGTACCAGAACCTGGTAGTTGACTTCCGCAGCCTGCCGGCGATGAGGGCCACCGGATACCCGGTTGCGTTCGACGTAACGCACAGCCTCCAGCTGCCGGGCAACGTCGGCACGGCATCCGGCGGCATGCGCGAGTACGCCCCACACCTCGCACGCGCCGCCTGCGCCGTCGGGGTGGACGCGCTCTTCATCGAGACGCACCCCCACCCAAACGAGGCCCTTTCGGACGCAACCACCATGCTGCCGCTTGACCAAGTGGAATCGCTGCTTTCAGTCGCCGTGGAGATACACCAGGCCGTTCGACGCGCGGGGGTGGTGGAATGAACGTGTTGGGCGCCGCCCGCGAGGTGCTGGACATTGAGATGGCCGCACTCAAGCGGATGCGAGAGCGGCTCGGCGATGAGCTTGACGAGGCCGTCGCGCTCATTCTTCGGTGTCGCGGCAAGGTGATCGTCACCGGTATGGGGAAATCGGGCGCTGTGGGCCGGAAGATCGCCGGGACGCTCGCCAGCACTGGAACCCCTTCCCTCTTCCTTCATCCCGGAGAGGGTGTGCACGGAGATCTGGGCGTGCTTAGCGGCGACGACCTACTGCTGGCGCTCTCTCACAGCGGCGAGACCGAGGAGCTGTGCGCCATCCTGCCCACCGTAAAGCGCTTGGGCGTTCCCATCATCGCCATGTGCGGACGGCCGGACTCTTCACTGGGCCAGGCTGCCAACGTGGTGCTTGACACGTCTGTGGAGAGAGAGGCGTGCCCCCTGGGGCTGGCCCCCACCGCCAGCACCACGTGCATGATTGCCCTCGGTGACGCGCTGGCCATCTGCGCTATGCGCCTGCGCAAGTTCACACGAGAGGATTACGCCCTCTTCCACCCGGGCGGCACCCTCGGTCGGCGGCTGCTGCTCACCGCAGCAGACGTGATGCGCAGCGGCGATCTGTTGGCTGTGGTGAACGAATGCACCGCCGTGCGAGACGTGCTGTTCGCCATCACAAAGGCCAACGCCGGCGCCGCGTGCGTGGTCAGCGGCGATGGCAAGCTCGTCGGCATCATAACCGACGGCGACGTGCGACGACTGCTGCTGAAGGGCGACCACGTTCTCTCCTTGCCCGCCGCCGTGGCAATGACCCGCGAGCCTGCCACCATGCATGTCGACCAACTTGCCGCCGAGGCCCTGCGCATAATGGACCTGCGTGCCCAAAGCCGCGGCACTAAGATCGGCGAGATCCCCGTGCTCGATGACGACGGCCGCCCGGTTGGCATGGTAATGCTGAAGGACCTCATACGCGCCGGCATCGTCTAGCAACGCCCCGCAGCTCACCGACGCCGCTAGGCCCTGGTGCCAGACGCCGTCGGCTACCAATCGTGCACGGAGCCGTCCATGCGCCGCACCACAGGCAGGTATGAGCGCTGGTACGGGTGCTGCTTGGCCGCCTCCTCGTTGATATCACACCCAAGGCCGGGGGTATCGTCTACCACCAGGTAGCCGTCCTCGTAGCGCGCCCCGCCCGGCATCACCTCACGCACGGGGTCTGGGAGGAAAACCATCTCCTGCACGCCGAAGTTCGGTATCGCTAGGTCCAGATGCACGTTGGCTGCGTGGACCACGGGTGCGATGTCGCCAGGGCCGTGCCACGCGGTCTTCACGCCGTACGGCTCCGCGATTGCAGCGATCTTCTTCGCCTCGGTCAGCCCACCGATGTGCCCCAGGTCGCACCGTATGTAGTCGATGAGCTGTTCCGTGATCAGCGGCAGGCATTCCCACTTTGTGTGAAACAGCTCGCCCATGGCGATGGGGGTGGTGGTATGATTCCGCAACAGGCGAAAGCTCTCTTTGTGCTCTGGCCGTAGGGGATCCTCGAGGAAAAAGAGGTGGTACGGCTCAAGCTCGCGGGCAAGACGTGCCGCCTCGACCGGGCTTAGCCGCTCGTGGACGTCATGCAGCAGCTCAACCGAATCGCCCAGCTTATCCCTGAGGTGGGCGAACAGCTTGGGGATCGTGGCGAGGTACGGCGACGGCTCCCACAACTCCACGTGGGGCATGCCCTTCGACTTCCTGCCCTCCATTACGTTCTCAGGGACCCACCGCGCCGATGCGGCTTCCGCGCTTCCGCCGGTGCCGTACGTGCCTGCGCAGCCGGGGATGGCCACCTGAGCGCGCACCACCTTGAAGCCGCGCTCCATCGCCTTACGGACGCTGTCCTCCACCTCCACGAAGTCCCGGCCACCGGAGTGCGTGTAGCATAGGGCGCCTCCGCGGCACTTTCCGCCCAGCAAGGAGTACACCGGCAGACCGGCGCGCTTGCCCTTTATGTCCCACAGCGCCAGGTCGATCCCCGCAAGGGCAGTCATCAGCACGGGACCGCCTCGCCAGTAGGTGCCGCGGAAGATGGACTGCCAGATGTCCTCCACGCGGTCGGGGTCTGCACCAATGAGCAGCGGAACGATGTGCTGCTCCAGTACCTCAGCAACGGCAAGCTCCCGCCCGTTGAGGGTTGCGTCGCCCACGCCGTAGAGGCCGGGTTCGCTGGTCTCGACCCTGACGAGGACGTAGTTACGGGTGGGGCAAGTGACGATGACGCGTATGTTGGTGATCTTCATGCTGGCCTCCATCGCTACCCTTCGATGGGGCCAATCGTGCGGCCTTCTGCCTGAGCAAGAGCAACACCCCTCATTGAACCCGCTTGGACCCCGCTGGCGGATCCACACCGGGGGGCACGCGCACATAGCTGCCGTCCGGCGCTTTGTAGACGTTGCCTAGGCCACCGGGAGGCATTTGATCGGCGGGGACCGCTTGGCCCGTATCGGGATCGGTGAGCGGGGGCACATCGGCACCGTAGCGGATGTACTCGTCCCAGGCCTTGGCGGCAGCGTCCGTCACCGCGTTTCGGTAGCCGACCACCGCTGCCACGGTCTCCAGCAGTCGCTTGGCGTAGACCGGATCGTCGCGCAGTGATGCCACCACCCCGCTGCCGATGGGATACAGCTGATCGAACTGGGCTTCCGGCGTCCACACGCCGCTGGCATATAGGTGCCAGGTTCCTCGGCCCGGCATGAAGATCAGCTCTCCCCACAGCTTCGAGATGATGCGCACCCGCACACGCACCGAGACGTCCCCAATGCTGCCTACGTAGTCAGCCTCTGCCGTGGTTACGCGCGGCTTCCAGAAGCCCAACACCACTAGGTCCGCTGTGTCGCAGGCATCCACAAGCGGCAGGCCACGCACCGACTTGAGCTGAGCGTTGGGCACTCGCTTTCGAAGCTCCTGTAACACGTAGCCGCCTGCTGCCTGATCTGCGGAAACGTATGCAGTGTCCACGCCGAACTCCCACGGCGACGCCACGTAGCAGCCAGTTCGCCCGTCATTGCTGGCTGCCTGCCACACGAACCAGCTCGGGATGCCGTAGCTTCGGTAGATGTTGCCCTGCCACGTCCAGCCGTAGGGAAGCGTCAGGTAGTACGCAGCCTCCGTTGGCTCGTGGAACGTGCGGAGGACCGGGCGCGCTGCTATGGGCTGGCAGCTGTTGAGAGCGACATCGATATCCTCCCTGAACTGCTGGGCAAACGCCCTGTCCGCCACGGCGCCCACCACGTACCCCATCCCCCCCGAACTTGCGCACAACCAGCGCTGAACCACAGGGGACGCAGAGGTGGCGCCGCAGGCTACCTCCAACTCGTTTGGCCGCCCGGTAGCCCTAACGGTGGGCTCTCCTCCGCCGGCAGCCTTCAGCCCCATTGCCAGTGCGGCAGCGATGGTGTCCGGTTGCCCGGGAGTGTAGAACATCAGAAGGTCCATGGATGCCGGTGCCGCGGTGCCTACCTGGCCGCGGATCGTCATCCGGCTGTAGCCTCCGGTGCCAGAGCCCATCTCCCAGCCATCGGGGACCACAACGCTGAAGCCGGCAACTGGGTTCTGGTACAACACGCGTGGAACGCCCGTGGGCGAGGGGGCAAGGGTGGGTGTGTCGGCCGGGAACTGGTCCGCTGGGACCAACCCCAGCGCGTAGCGCATGATGAGCATGACGTCGTCGAGGGCGACCCGGCCGTCGCCCAGAGGCAGCGGGGACACGTCCCCGGCGGCGAGCAACTCCGCGGTGGCGGGGGCAACACCCACGGCCACGCGCAACGCGATAAGGGCGTCGGGGACGCCAACTGCTCCGTCTCCGTTCAGATCCCCCCTGCGCGCCTGCGACGGCGACGCCAGCAACAGCGCGCAGAGCCATACGGCCAACGGTGCAGGCCACGGTCGGGTGATAGCAGTGCAGCACATGGCGCCCACCTCCTTGGCGTGACGCGGGCACGAATCGAGCCAGTTGGGCGGCGCAATGTGGCCTTCGTGGACGGCACGATGGTCCTGTTGGGGGGCTACTGGGCAACCTGGAGAACGCCGGCCGCCCTCAATCTGCTGTGCTTGAGGTCCGATAGCGCAGCGTTGGCCTCCGTAAGCGGGTACACCTGCACCTGGGTCTGTATGGGCACCCGCGGCGCCAGGGCGAGAAGCTCACGCGCATCCTGGCGAGTGGCCGCCGTCACGCTGCGCAGAGTCCGCTCGCGGTACAGATCGGCTGTGTAATCCAAGGAAGGGATTGGGTCCATGTAGATGGACGCCAAAGCGAGGGTGCCGCCCGGCCGGAGCGCGCGCAACGCAAGCGGAACCAACCTCCCCGCTGGCGCAAAGCTGATGGCGCTGTGCAGCGGTTCGGGGGGCGCGTCCTCCACGGCGCCGGTCCACACGGCCCCCAGCTCCTGGGCCAGGGTCCTGTGGTTCTGGCTTCTGGTGAACACGTAGCACCGGCAGCCCCAGTAGCGGGCCACCTGGAGGGCGATGTGGGCGGACGCGCCGAACCCGTATAGGCCCAGCGCCTGGCCCGGTTTCACCTCGCTGAGGCGAAGGGCGCGATACCCGATTATGCCCGCGCACAGGAGTGGAGCCACGGCGACATCCGGATAGCCATCCGGCAGCCGATAGCAGTACGCCTCCGGGGCAACCATCAGCTCGGCATAGCCGCCGTCCACGTCCAGCCCGGTGAAGAGGGCGCGCTCGCACAGGTTCTCGCGGCCGGAAAGGCAGTACTCGCAGACGCCGCAGGTTTGGTGCAGCCAAGGCACTCCCACGCGATCGCCAACGGCTAGGTTGCTCACACCATCGCCTGCTGCCTGAACGGTGCCAACCACCTGATGCCCCGGGATCAGCGGTTGCTTGTGCGGCGGAAGCTCGCCCTCAACCGTGTGCAAGTCGGTGTGGCACAGGCCGCACACACTCACGCGGATAAGGACCTGACCAGGGCCCGGTTTAGGGTCGGGCAGTTCCGCAAGACTGAGCGGCGTCTCCTCAACCGGCCGCGGCGACCGCAGCAACATCGCCCTCATGGCGCGCACCCCCAAAGACAGCAGTGAGAGCCCATCCTCCCAACCACAGTTCGCCGGACGCACCGCCCCACCTCCCGGCGCCAGCCGCCCGGGCGTGCGGGATCACGCATCGTCAGGCAAGCGCTGGCGGATCGTGGGACTCGGTGCACAGCACCTGGCGAGCTTACGGCCATTGACAAAACAGATCTAGCTCTGTAAACTCTCTGTTAAGGACTAGCCCTCCGGCCGTCCATGCAACGACGTCTGGCGGCCGTTGCGGGCTACCCTCCGCGTGCAGGCCACCGCGGCGATGTGGCCGTTTGAGGGCCGTGGGCCTCGCGCGCAGCCGTCTGGACAGCGACGTTCCGATGGCTCGTAAGGAGGGACATGAGGTGTCGCCTCCACGGCCGGCCGGCACCGCCTGGCGGCCACGCTGGCGTGCACCATGAACCAGCGTCCCGGAAAGGAAGTGGCCAATCATGAGCACTGGCGCTCTGGCTGCCGTGACGACGCGTTCGGCCTCTCCCGTCAGTGTGCGCGCCGCTTGGTGTAAAGCTTGCGGCATCTGTATCGCCTTTTGCCCCAAAGATTGCCTCGCTGCCGACTCAAACGGCAAAGCTGTTCTCATTGCCCCTGAAAAGTGCTCCGGCTGCGGCCTGTGCGAGATTAGGTGCCCGGAGTTCGCCGCGACTGTGGAAAGCAGGCCATCCCATGCAAGGCGAAGTTAGGCTTCTGCAGGGCAACGAGGCCTGCGTTGAGGGCGCACTAGCCGCTGGGGTGCGCTTCTTCGCTGGCTACCCCATCACCCCATCGTCCGAGATCGCCGAGGGGATGGCTGCCAAACTCCCTCGCTACGGCGGCCGCTTCATCCAAATGGAGGACGAGATCGCCTCCATCGCCGCTTGCCTCGGCGCCTCCATCGGCGGCCTCAAACCCATGACCGCAACCAGCGGCCCTGGCTACTCGCTGATGCAGGAGAACATAGGGTACGCCTGCCTCTCTGAGATTCCCGTAGTCATCGTCAACGTTATGCGCGGAGGCCCGTCCACCGGCCTGCCCACGCTGCCCTCCCAGGGCGATGTGATGCAGGCGCGGTGGGGCACACACGGCGATCACCCTGCCGTCGCCCTGTGTCCCTGGTCCGTAAGGGAGATGCTGGACCTCACGGTCCGCGCCACCAACATCAGCGAGCGGTACCGCACCCCCGTCACCCTCTTGGCGGACGAGGTCGTGGCTCACATGCGCGAAAAGGTGCAGATGCCCCGCCCCGGCGAGGTTGAGGTGTGGGACCGCCCGCACCCCGCCGTCCCGCCCGACGCTTACGTCCCCTTCGCCCCCGACCCGGCCACGGAGGTTCCCCCCATGGCCGACTTCGGCGCCGGCTACCGCTGGAACATCACCGGCCTCATGCACGATGAAGAGGGGTTCCCCACCATGAGCCCCGCCCAGACGTCGGCGCTGGTCCGCCGGCTGCACCGAAAGGTGGAGGGCGCCCGCCGCGACCTGCCCCGGTGCGATGAGCGCTGGATGAGCAAAGCGCGGATCGCCGTGGTGGCGTACGGAAGCACCGCGCGGTCCGCCCTCAGCGCCGTCCGCCAAGCGCGCGAAATGGGCATGCCTGTTGGGCTTATCCGCCCTGTCACCATATGGCCGTTCCCCGCCGCGGAGATCACAGAGCTAACCGCCAGCGTGGACGTGGTCCTCGTGGTCGAGATGAACCTCGGCCAGCTGATCGGTGAGGTACAGCGTGTGCTGGCAGGGCGCGCCGCCGTCGTCCCCCTCTGCCTGTACGACGGCGAACTCATCAAGCCTTCTGTCATCCTCAAAGCGCTGATGGGGGGCCCCACCTGGAACCCCTCAAGCTCTGCCGCGGAGGTGCCGTATGGCCACTAGCCTGCTCAGCTACCGCGACCTGCTGCGCGAGGAGCGCCTACCCCACATCTGGTGCTCCGGATGTGGACATGGCATCGTGCTGCAGGCCGTCCTGAAAGCCATCGCCGCCTCCGGCGTGGACAGGGATAAGGTCTCCATAGTCTCTGGCATCGGCTGCTCGTCGCGAGCCGCCTTGTACGCCGACTTCGATACCCTGCACACCACCCACGGCAGGGCGATCCCATTCGCCACGGGCCTCAGGCTGGCCAAGCCGGAGATGACCGTGGTGGTGCTCACCGGCGATGGAGACTGCGCCGCAATCGGGGGCAACCACCTGATCCACGCCGCCAGGCGCAACATAGACCTCACCGTTGTCGTGTTCAATAACACAGTCTACGGCATGACCTCCGGCCAATACTCGCCCACTACGGCTCCTGGCGCCCGCGCCACCACCGCCCCCGAGGGCGCGTTCGAGCCAGCCTTTGACCTCTGCAAGCTTGCCGAAGCCGCCGGCGCCACCTACGTCGCTAGGGGCACCACCTACCACGCGCCGCAGCTCGCATCCCTTATACAGCGCGCCATCGGCAACCACGGCTTCTCGCTGGTGGACTGCATCACCGGTTGCCCAACGTGCTTCGGCAGACGTAACCGCGATATGTTCGGCGGAAAGGGCGACGGCGTCTCCATGATTGAGTGGCAGCGCGACCACGCCGTGAACGTTCGCGCCGCCGCTTCCATGTCGCCCGAGCAGCTTGAGGGCAAGATCGTCATCGGCGAGTTCGTCAACCGGCCGGGCGTCGAGCTCACCGATCGCTACGCCGAGTTCGTCCGAGGCCACGCGGAGGAAGGGGGTGGCCCACTGTGAGCGCCAACGGATCCGACGACAGGATGGAGTTCAGAATCGCGGGGTCCGGCGGACAAGGCGTCATACTGGCCGGCATCATCTTGGCGGAGGCCGCCGCCATCTACGGCGACAGGAACGCAGTGCAGAGCCAGTCTTACGGACCGGAGTCCCGCGGAGGGGCCAGCCGCTCCGAGGTAGTCATCTCTAGCGGGGATATCGACTACCCCAAGGTGGAGAAGCCCCACCTGTTGGTAGCCCTCACCCAGGAGGCCGCCGATGCGTACGGGTCGGACGTGAGGCCAGACGGCCTGGTGCTGGTTGATGCCCCGCGCGTGGCCTGCAACCGCACGCCAGCGAAGGTGGTTGAGGTGCCCATCACCGACATAGCTGTGAAGGAGGTCGGTCGGGCGATGGCGGCCAACATCGTGGCGCTGGGCGCCCTGGCGGCCATCACCGGCGCCGTCAGCCCGGACGCCCTTGAGCGCGCGGTTGCGGCGAGGGTGCCCCGCGGCACAGTCGAGATGAACCTGCGCGCTTTGAGGGCCGGCATCGCATCTGGACTGGCATCCATGCACTAGGGATTAGCACCACGCGGACGACTACGAGCCGCCGCGACAACCTAGGGCGTACCCCACCCCGGCTCGGCGCCGTGCCACCCCCGTGCGGCGCCGAGCCCCCCCTACATAGCCTCTCCAACCCACTCGGCCGTCGCCCCGGGCGTACGCCAGGTTGGGCCGGAGGACACGCACATAGGAAGCCAGAAACGGGCGGATCGCCCCTTTCCCGGATTCACCGATTCCTGCCCCGTCTCGCAGCCGGGGACGCCCCGAGCTGGATTGCGAGCCGAAGCTATCCACCCCCGAAGGATGTGCCCGGCATTGTGGCGAACGTGCGCCTGGTGCCGCCTACACGATCGCATCACTGGAGGGCGTCGTGCCGTTCTACTTGCCCGAGAACCCAGACTACACCATACTGGATAGCCTAAGGGATTCCGTGCGCTTCGTCACGGAGGTCAGCCTTACACAGTACCGAGGCCATGCCTGCGCCAAGTCCACCTTCCTCGATCCCAACGGTGAGGTAATGCACTGGCACGACTTCGGCGACCTGGAGGGGCCGGGCTGGGCGGCCAACTCCGTTGGCGGAGCCGTTGAGCTGATCCGGTACGCCCGCTACGACGCCAGGCCCGACGTCGAGCAAGCCGCGCTCTCGCTGCTGGATCATACGCTTACCGCGGGCTTTGTGGAGTGGGATACCGGCTTCATCTGGCCGTACCGCCACACCGTTCGCGACGAGCTCTGTTTGAACTTCAAACACGGGAGCGAGTGGCTGTGCCCGGGGTCCATGGCACGGGTGGCGCAGCAGATGCTCGCCGCGGCGGACCTTGTGAACCAACACCGGGCGGACGCGCTTACGCGAGCCGCGCTGGGTTGGTTGGAGTGGTACCATCAGCACGTTCAGCCCACCGCCGCTGGCTGGGTGCCGCGCCGCTGCACTCCCACCGGCGCCCATCACACCGCTGCGGCAGAGGGTGGAAGCGACCCCTTCTTCGAGACCAGCGGCGATGGCATTTTCGTGCTCATGCTGTTGGAGGATGTCACGCGCCGGGGGCTGGTGGACTGCTCCGCCGAACTGGCCCGCCTGTGCCACCTGTTCGTTTCTGCAGGAGGCTTCTTCGCCAGCGTCAACCACGACACCTACGACGCCCATGAGAGTGTGGCGTACGCCCTAGCGTTCCGCGCCTTGCTTCGCGCAGGAAGGACGCTTGGTCGCCCAGAGCTTGCCCAGTTCGCCTACGAGCGCTGTCTGGCCCCGCTTGCGCGCTTTAGGATGGAGGAAGACCGAAACGGGGTGGCCACACAGGGCTTGCTTTGGATGGAGGAGTCGTGGGACACCGCGTATCTGTGGGAGAACGCCGAGGTTGCCGCCGCTTACGTGGACGCATACGCCGACCGCCGAGACCCGGCTCATCTTCGCGATGCGGTGACCATACTGCGCGCCATGGGCCGCCACCACCATGGGCCACATGGCTTCCTTACGGAAGGGGTTGACTGGAACAACCACGTGGGACAGGAGCACCACGTGAACGGCGCCATGTACGGAGACATCAACTACACGGAGCCGCTGCTGAACAATCTGCACCTGGCGGAGCCCACGCTGGACGTCTTGCAGCGCTACCCGGAGGCGATGGAACTGTAGCGCAAAGGCGGTTCTGCGTCAGTCCGCCGCTTCGGGGGGCACCTGAGAGTGGCCGTTGCTGCAGATGAAGTAGCTGCACGCGCCGTCGCCCCGACAGATATGGCATCGCCTGGTGACGTGTGCACCCAGCAGGTCCGCGAATAACTCCTGCTCTTGCTCGCATGCCTGTGGAAATCGCCTGGCAACCCTGGCGATGACGCAGTTGTGCTCCGTAAGCGTGTATCCTCCCTCGGAGGGCTCCCACTCGGCCATGCACCCCATCTCGTCTGCTATGCGCGCGAGCGTGGCCACGCGCCCCTCCAGATCCTTCCCCAGCATGAGAGGCCTGTACTCCGCGACGAGCTTGCGACGCCTCCGCTCGAACACTTCGCGCACGGCCTCTTCGCCCCCGACCTCGCACATCTCCTCGAGAATCATGTTGGTGAGGTCGTGGTACGTCTTGGGAAACAGGTCATCCGCCTCCTCGGAAAGGGTGAAGACCTGCACCGGCCTGCCCACCGGCCTCCGCTCGATGTGCGAGGATACGAGCCCATCGGCCTCCAGCGCCGTGAGGTGTTGCCGAATCGCCACAGCGCTCGTACCGATGAGCTTGCTTAGCCCGTCCGCCGTCATCGCAGTTTTCTTCTTTAGAATCTCCAGGATCTCTCGTCTCGCGGAAGTGATCTCTTTCTGCATTCCCCTCGCCTCACGGTGAGATGAGGCCAAACAGCCCCATAGATCATACTCCGATTCGGCCCACGCGTAAAGAATGGGAACGCCTAAATTCGTTAATCTTTGTTACATCGCTATCGCGCGGACGCTTGCAGCCATGGGGGAAGCTCGGATTGCCAAGCTGGTATGCCAGATGACCCGTCGCTGGGGGCCGACAGCCGCCTCCTCCAAAGGACGCTGGTGGGTGCTCTGATGCCTTGGCAGGGCCTACCGGCACCAGTTGGACGGCTGCCTGTTCCGCACGTGTGCTGTGACCGGTGGCTCCTGCACCGAGCGGCGGCGACCCGCACGCTCGCCGCAGCGTAACAGCGCCGCGTTGTGGTTGCGCAGCCGGCCAGCGCCTACGCTCACTGCCACTTGCTCACCACCACGCGCTCCACAGCTAGATCGCCTGAGCCCAGAATCGCCAGCCGGAAGTCCGTGGAGCCGTTCTGCCGGTGCCGCAGCGAGGCGTCCGGCAGCACCCATGTGTGACTCACCCATCGGCCGGTGCCGCCAATCGCCACTTGCTCCGCGTCTTTGTACCGGCCCTCAAGGGTAGCCCGCTCGTCGGTGGAGTCGTACTGCAGCAGCACGCTGGACGGCCCGCTGTCTCGGTACGTCACCGTCACATAAGTTGGGCCGGACGCTGGCATGCCATCCCCAACGCGGAAGTAGATGTAGTGAGCGCCAACGTTCGGCGCCTGCGGAACGGCCAGACGAACGTCGCGGCCGTCCACCGTCGCCGCCCGCGTGACGCCGTCTTCACACTCCACCTGCTGCAGCCCGTCCGACCGGTTGGCGCTGCCAAGCGTAACGGCGCAGGTATCCACAACTGTAGCCGATCGGCCGTACTCGCCAACGTTCACTCCGATATACGTGCGCCACAAACCTGGCGCCTCTCCCGGCGCCCGCGTGATTCTAATCGGGATGGTCAGCGGACTGGCGCCTAGCGTAGCGCTCGCCTCGGCAGGCGTCGCCGTCCGGCCCCGCATAGCTGCCGTCGTCACCTTCACCGGCATCCGGAGCCTCGGAAACGACGAAGTAATGGTCACCAGCACGTGCCCGTAGCGGTCCGTTCCCAGCGCGATGCGAGCCGGCTCCTCGATCGACACGTCCACGGCGTG
>Ga0123519_10012053_pt1 | contig 12635 bp, 14 predicted proteins | sample YelNatPaOPRAMG02_FD_87396 | JGI IMG/M metagenome (GOLD analysis project Ga0123519, IMG submission 87396) | Hot spring microbial communities from Yellowstone National Park - Yellowstone National Park OP-RAMG-02 (version 2) | ecosystem: Environmental > Aquatic > Thermal springs > Hot (42-90C) ...
ATAGGATCGGTGTTGGAGTGCGTATAGTTTGCAGGTCCCGCAGGGCGTCTGTGCCTGGACTCGTTGGTAGAACCGGATAGCATCGGTGTTGGAGTGCGTATAGTTTGCAGGTCCCGCAGGGCGTCTGTGCCTGGACTCGTTGGTAGAACCGGATAGCATCGGTGTTGGAGTGCGTATAGTTTGCAGGTACGGTTTTGTTCGAGACTGTACGAGCTCGTGGTGCTGCACTGCAGGCGTACACTGCAGTATACGCAGCTGGTGTACCGCTGCGCGTACGACTTCGCTTGTGTTCAGCAGCTTGTTCAAGCGCATTCATGACAAAACCCTCAGCGGCGTTGACTATGTTGCGACGATTCCGGGGTCTGTACCAAGGTCGACACATTCGTTTTGGAAACCAGATAAGTCACGCAGAGAACAAAACACGTCGAGCTTGGCGACCGAACGTCCATCGGAAAGAGTTCTACAGCCGAGTTCTTCAGGAGCCGCTGCGTTTCACGGTGACCACAAGGGCGTTGCGAACGATCGAAAAAGTTGGTGGCATCGACGAATACCTCATTCTTACCCACGAACGAGATATGCTGGGGCCGGACCTTGTGAGGTTGCGCGCTCGAATCGTAGAACGAGTTCGCGAGCTCCGACTTTCGGAGAACGCAGCTTCCACATGAGCGGTCTTTGTTAAGCGTTTCGCTTGGCGCGCGTTTTAGGCCAAAAGCGTCTTGTGCAAGCTGTGCATTGCAGGAATGGCTCGCGTTTTTGGACCAGTTCGCAATACCTAGGCCTGAGGCACCCCAACAACCGCAGCATTCTTTTAAATCGTTTGGCGGAGAGGGCTGCATTCTGCGGATGCGCTGCTCGCCAGCGAAACACCAGAGGCGGTACCGGTCGCACGCATTACAGAATCAAATGGAACAATTCCTGCAACATAACTTGGACGTGCTCACTATAGGTTTCGTCTCCTTCCAGTGCCAGCGACGACAGCTTTTCCGGGCTTTAACTCTCTCGGATCTCCGGCTTTAAGAACGCTGGTCTCTCCTGTAATTCCAGCTCGATTCTCAACAGTCGCAGCATGTTGCTGGCAGCGTTCAAGCCCGGATATCGCAGTTTCCGGCCATTATCGACGCAAAAAATTGCGCAGGCAAACGTTGCGTGCGACGCTTCGTTTGCCATGATCATCTTCGTTGTATAGAGCCGGGTACATACATCGCAGCGATGACTCTTGGAATTTTGCACAAGTGTTCCCGGATTTTCGCGAAACACCACCACGGCCTCCTTCTCCTCCGAGAGTCGACTTGTCGGATGTGAACGCTGGCTTCTTCGCTCTGTACGGGCACTTGACGCGTATAGAGGTCTATCCGCGATGGTCGCTTCGGTTGCCGGGCCCCGGTGCCGTATCCGCCCAAAAACGGGCTTGTTTTGGGCGGTCTTTCGGCATCTCATTTCGCCAGCTATATGTACAATCGCACGCTGCTCCATTCGAGACAGGATTCATGGAATGCGATGTCGCCGATGATGAAACAAGTGCTGTAAGGATACGCCAGGTTTGAAAAGGTGGTCGAAAATTTGAATCTATCTTCGCTTTCATCATGCACGGCGCTGACGCGATGCCCTCTGGAACCGATTCCTGCGATGACGCACGCCCGAGTACGACATACTTTACCATGCAATCAGAAGAGACTCGGGTCCCTTGGAGTATAACCCATGAGAGCTATCAAGCTGCTGTTGCATGCCGGTTCATAGATACTCGCAAGGAGACGAGGATCCATCTTTCGAACGGGTTCGATGAATGCTCTGGGCTAGTTCAGTTAACCTTGTGCAAGAGGATATTCAGAGATCGTCAAGAAACGACAACGAGTATTTTTCATTTTCGATTCAGCTGTGCGCTCGAGCTGCCTTGAAAAAGATACATCGAAACTCGAAGAATGCACGCGTTGATCACGCTAGACGTAAGGAACGAGGAACCGCGGGGTCTTGCCCATATGAACTGGATCATGCGATTGATTATTTTACCAAACCTTGTTCGAAAGCGTTGCAAATCATCTTGATTCCGTTCACGTAAACAATTCCAGAAGCAAAGCTTCATCGAAGCCACTCCGAAAACAAAATCCGGAATCCGGACACTATACATGAATCTTTAAGCCTCTATTGCTACTCTTTGAGTTTCAGCACTATACAACTGAAAAAGGTATGAAAAAATCTCATGGCATGAACAGAGCGAGCGGTTCAGTGCTCCGTTCGGATACAACGCGACGGCCGCTTGTTGCGGTTTGTGTGTATAGGCGTGAACGTGCGTGGCACAGGAACGACGTCAGGGTTTCGACGGTTCTCCGGAATCGGGAATGTTTATATACTCGCTTTATGACGCGGAGTCGCTTGCTGCAGACGGCGAGAGTTTTCGCGCGCCGGTTCGCAGGTCACTCTCAGTTCGCGAACATCAAGCACAAAAAGGCTCGCGAGGACGCTCGACGATGTAAGGCTTTCCAACGTGTTTTCAACGCCATTGGTGCAGCTGTGCGTGCACAAGGCGGAGACGCTAACCCTGAAAGCAATCCAAGGCTAGCAACCGCACTTGAAATGGCACGCGGTGTGCGTATGCCAAAAGAGAAGATCGCTTTAGCCCTGGAGTCTGCGAAAGGCTCCGGAGCTCGGGCAACCGGACCCGTGTCGGATCTAGAGCTCGTCGTTTATGAAGCATACCTGGGGACGGAGCCCCTGCTTATTGAATGCTTAACGGACAATCGACGCCGAACGGCCCCACGTCTTCGACACTTGTTGAACGAGCACGGCGGAACACTTGCACCGGACGGAGCTGTGCTCTGGCAGTTCAACCGAGTTGGACGAGTGCTGATTCGGTGCTGCCCGCGCTTTGAACAAGCCTGGCTTGACGCGATTATTGACACTGGTCTCGTCGAGAACCTGGAGCACTATCGAGCAGATGCACAACCGAACGGCGACAAAACAAACGAGAACGAGGAATACGTTGAGCTTGAGACCGCCCCGGAGCTACTCTCGGCTCTGGAGGAGCACGTCCGCCAGCTTGCAGATCAAATTCGTCACGAATCGACGTTCAGCATGGAAATCGTCTCGGCGGAGTTGGCTTGGAAACGAAAATCCGAAGCTGGAACGAGCGAAGGTTCAGAGCGGCCGCCAGAGTTGGATGAACTCATTCAGGCGCTCGAGGCGGAGGACGACGTCCAGCGCGTGATTTCTGGGTGACTGCTCCGCCAAAGCGAGTTTTGTAGCGCTGGGGCCGTGCCCCGAGCTTTGTCGTTGCTGGCAGCGTGAAGGAACAAGCCACAGACGCATCGATGGTATTGCTCCAGTGTTTTTGGGCAATTTCTACGGGAAAACGCTTCCATGGGCAGCTCAGGTCGGCTTGCTGAATGCTCCGGACAATATTTACGTCGATGAGGTCTCTGGCTGGGGTATCATCATTAGAGCCGACGGCGGATCCGGATGAATGTGTTTGCCGTCGCTGTGGGCAGTGAGCGTGCCCGACGAAAACAGCGTCAATTCACGCATTCGCATTTCATAGGCCAGCAAGTGAGCATTTAGCCTCCGCTGCAAGCCTGCGACGCATGCGCCTAGAATCCACAGCCCGCGTTTCCCGACATGCACTTGAATGATGGAGGCTTTCGCAGCTTCCGCGCACGCTGCCAAGTCGGCAGACCGCTGAGCAGCCGCAACCGAACATAGGTGTTTGTGACCTAGGCTACGGCCTCGTAGGCAACTTTTCGTACTGCACGCGCCATTCGCGTGCATATCATGCATGATACAAGCACAACTTGCAGCTGTGGAGAAGTCGGATGTCGCTCCACGGAATGCGAGCGTTGCGCAGCGCCGACACCGATGCTGATGCCAAGGCCCTACGGAACGCATGCAATCGTTTCGAGCTTGGAGCACGCGCGCAGCGTCATCGCTTGTGCAGTCTCGCGAGCGTCCACGCTGACCGTTCATCGCGGGTATCATTCGTACTTTCGAACCATGCAATGCCCGTACTGTTCATCATTAGTTGCCGGGGGGGCGGGGGCGGGGGGCAAATCGTTGCCGGTGTATGTGTACGGCGCTCCGGCGTTTGGTGTGTCGCTGAGCGGCACCATACCAGTGCCTTGTTTTGGTTCAGCATCTCATCTGCTGTCTTCAGGCGGCGGACTTGTTTTCATTGGAATTCTGCTGCATTTTACCACAGCGCGCCTATAGGTTACTGAACTATTGCCCCGAGAGTTCGCTCCATACAAATCCGCTGGGAGCTCTGGAAGCATGAAACTTTTCTTTCTGTTGATCGGGCGTTCAGGTCTCGGTGTGGAATGTGCTGGTGCGCATCGTAGCTCGTGGTATGACACCGTCGTATGCTCCTCGCCGGCGATTTCCACGCCATACAACACTCTATCTGCGTAACGTACATCATCTCGGGCAACCGTCATTATTTCATGCGCTTCTTCTGTTCCACTGTCAGCGTGTATCTGCACCGGTGCAGCGTGTGTTCCTCCGTGAACGCATCGATGGGAAACGTCCAAAATCGATTCCTGCTCTCGTTGGGCGCACCCGTCGACGAAGCAGAAATATAGATTATGCGCGCTACAGGGCGTCTAGCGCCATAGGCTAGTCTCGAACGTCGCATTGTATGAGCACTGCCCTTGTTTAGCTCATGGAACAAGTTGGCGAATGCACGCTGCTTGTCTTCACACAAGCGAAATCGTACGCGATCGCAGCAGGGTTTTATGTACAACAGCCGAAGATGCTCCGCGGGAGCTATTTGGACGATCGTACTCTTTCTGAATACAGCGTACAAAACAACCGTGTCTGCTCGATACGGAGCTCAGAGCGTCGTCTTGGGTCCTGACGCTGTCATTCAATTCATTGGTATGCAGCATGACGCCAATTAGGCCCGAAACCTCATGATGCCGAGCCCAGAACAATTCGAGCAGCTTTATCTGCTTTCCGTTCAGGTCTTTTACTTCGACTTTTCGACTCGGAACGAAGGCGACGGCCACGATGGACTTCAACCCGAGATCTACGCCCATCACGAAATCTTACGGTTCACCTACCTTGGACGGTTGAAAATGAGTCTCGCGGCTCTTTTCATGCCGTTAGTCCGCAAAGTGCAGGTAGACGGGTGATCTGTTGCTCCTCGTCGCCCGCATAAACCTATTTCCATCGCCTGCCCGTCAACGAGATTCGTTGAACGAGCCTCGCCGATGCTCTCTGCGAAATGGGTTGAATGCTTCACACTAGCTGCCAGAAACTATAGCCTTAGCTCATTGACAACGCCATACAGTACAGTATACAAGTGTCTACGGTCATTGTATGCGCCTTGAGGTCACAGATCGGGACCGCATCCCACATACGATAGAGAAGTAGAGGGCGCTCGCATTCCGAAAACAAGCCTCATTTGCTCCGAAGCGCCCCCTTCAGAAACATATTGTATCGCGATATCCAAGGAAGGCACGCAACGCGCGTCAACCATCGTTTGGGTACAGCGTCCACCGCTTCGAGGTCGAAAGTAACCCAACGACAGTTCACAAACTGAAGCGACTCTCGCTCTCATTACAGCATCTGTGCCGAACTCGATATCGCCTGGAGCTCTTCCGCCACCAGCTCGTTATATGCCTCCATCGACACGACCGACAATCCCTCGCATTTGTCCCTGCTTTTCCGGGCTGGCACGCTCAGCGTGCATCAACGCTGGTACGCAGATCACCCAGCGACTCGACTGCGCTTCCAAGCGGCTTGCCGTAACACTTGATATGATTGTATAAAATGGAATAAAAATACCATAAATGAGAAAGAATCGTCGCTGACGACGACGCTCGCGTCCATGGCCCAGACTCGCGATTTTTCGAAATCTGGTCGCTGGCGTGGGGGTTTAGATCTGCGGCATCGGCGAGCATCCCGTCCGCGTCACTGAACCTGCGCAGCAAACGCCTGCGCCGGCTCACGATCGTGAACGTTGTTGTTTGTTTCCCGTAGCGAGCAGCGACATTGGAAGGCGGAGTACCTGCTGCGCCGTACAATCAAAAAGCAGCGGTTGTTTCTTCGAGAAGATACTTGTCTGGCAAGTAGAAGCGCTTTGGCCTCACCCGACCGCACAACAGTTCACGCAGGTTGCGTAGGTGACAGAGCCTCACTAGGTTTCCGCTGCGAACGCGGCAGCAGCCACGGGTGAAACTCAAACAGCGTTCGACGCACCACAAGGCAGATGGCAACGAAAACCTCGCTTGGGGAACGTCAACTACCTGAAGCAGGCACGGTGAGCGGGCGCGAACCCATTGAGGCGGAAGTAGCGGCAGCGGAAGAGCTCCAGCTGTTCGTTAGCAACCGCGGTGATGGGTTTGTCTCATATCTATCGCAGCGCTCGCCGACCCCAGTGGATCTGAGCTCTCTCCAAGCGCGAGACCGATCTTCTGAAGAAGACGAAAATGAGGATGAGGACCTTTGTAACGACGACGACGAGCTCGACAGTGACGATGCTGACGTCTTCTCCGGTGTTACTGCTTCATCAGCAGGTCGGCTGTCAAGCTCCCCTGGGAGCGACGCGCTGGATGTGACTTCCGGGGCAACGCCAGTTCAGAAGCTCAGCTGGAGAGCCAGCTCTGGATCGCTCAGAACTCCCAAAACGGGTTCAATTGAGACGCCGAAACACCGCGTGACGGGTGTTGGATCCAATGCATCGGATCGGTGGGAGTCCGAGCGGAGCGCCACGCGCAAAACACCGATGTCACCAGCGCGGATGAAACTTGCAACGTCCGCGCGTAGGATTCCGCAGCGATACTCCATGGCGGCACAGTACGTCAGCGAAGTTCCAGATGAGATGTACGCCGAAGTGCCGCTTGTTGCTGCGCTCATTACGTATGCTATGTACGCGGTGGTTATCGTTCTGGGGTATCTGCGTGACGCTTTATCGAAGATTTTGAAACGACGAAGATACGCGATGATCAAGCCGCAGGGCTGTGCTCCGTTGCTTTCGGATTTTGAGGATTTCTACACACGCCGGCTCTACCGCCGCATCGAAGATTGCTGGTCCCGACCGATTTGCTCAGCCCCAGGTGCCTACATCGACGTCATCGAGAGGCGTTTTCGTACACCGAAGGAGCGGGAGCTTCTCCTGCAAAAGGGCATACTTGAGAGATGGGCGACGAAACCGCCGCAACTGAAGCCAGTGGAGCTCATCCGGGAGGGCACCAACGAGGTGATTGGCTGGATTCCACAGGCACCATTCACAGCAGCGCTGACCTATACAGGTCGCGTCAAGCGGTGCCTTAACCTCAGCTCCTACAATTATCTCGGATATGGCGAGGTGCCGGGCGGTGTAGATGCATCCGTGCTGGAGACTCTGGATAGGTACGGCGTTGCCACTGGCGCTGCGAGAGAGAGCGGTTGCACGGCGGTGCTTCGTGAGCTCGAGCAAACGGTGGCACGTTTCGTGGGCAAACCTGATGCAATCGTCATTGGTATGGGCTTCGCAACGAATTCTATGATCATTCCGGCGATCATTGGGAAAGGCGGCCTCATCATTAGCGACGAATTGAACCACGCGAGCATTGTGGCAGGCGCGCGTTCGTCAGGGGCGCGTATCCGAGTTTTTCGACACAACGATGCCAAAGACTTGGAGCGCGTCCTCCGATCAGCGATTGCTGAGGGTCAGCCAAGATCGCACCGCCAATGGCGTCGCATTCTCGTCGTTGTAGAGGGTATCTACTCCATGGAGGGTGCGATCTGCAACCTTCGCGAGATCGCGCGCGTGACGCGCAAATACAAGGCATTCCTCTTTGTCGACGAGGCGCACAGTATTGGTGCGCTTGGAGAGCGAGGTCGTGGTGTGTGTGAGTTCACCGGGGTCGACCCGCGAGATGTCGACATTCTGATGGGCACCTTCACCAAGAGCTTCGGTGCGGTAGGCGGCTACGTCGCAGCCTCGCGGGAGCTGGTTGCGCACCTGCGACGCACTGCGCCCGGTGCCCTGTACGCGTCCACCATGTCGCCTGCTTGTGCGAAGCATATCCTATTTGCGATGCGTCAGATCAGCGGCGAGGATGGTACGGATATTGGACGGAGGAAGCTGACGCAACTGCGGGAAAATTCGCTCTACTTCCGCCGGCGTCTCTTGGAAATGGGTCTGCAGACGATCGGCAGCACGGGGTCTCCTGTAATTCCGATCATGCTCTATGTACCTTCTGTGATTGCCGAGTTCAGCCGCGAATGCCTCAAGCGCGGCCTCGCAGTGGTCGTGGTCGGTTTCCCCGCGACGCCCCTCATTTTGAGTCGTTCACGGATTTGTATCAGCGCGGCCCATAGTCGTGAGGATTTGGATTTCGCGCTGAATGTAATTGAACAAGTTGCGGATCTTCTGAAAATCCGTTACTTGCGCAAGTGAGGAAAAGCGATGTGCCGCAGCCTGACAACAGGCGACGAGCTGGCCAGCACAGGACGCTCTGGAATACGGGCCTGTCAAGCGCGCGACCGGCAGCACCAGCGCAGACACAATGAGCGAAACGACGTGCAGGGAGTATCCAGCCGGATTTTTCATCTGATCAGGGTGTCTCCACTTTGTACCATGGCTTATCGCGATGTATCTGGATTCTTGCTCTTGAAGGCGGCCATCTGCTCGAACACCGAACAGGGATCCCGTTCTCAAACGATCGCGATGTGCTGTTCGGGACGACGTTCCGAGCCCAGCGCCAATGCCACAACAGACAAGCAGCTCTACACTCGCGAAATTCACCCCGCTCAATGACGGTTGCGTGTCGCTGTTCGTGCAGGTCTCTGGCTCATCTTCATCATTCTATTTTGGATACAGATCCCCGAACTTGGATAGCGTTTCGGCATGGGACAGGAATTCGAGGTGTCGCTCAATTGCACAGCGATTCGCAACCGAAGAGACCTCGTCCTGCATTCCCGAGGTTGTATTGCAAACATAACCCGCAGCTCATGACGCCAACGAAGTAACGGTTTACGCCAAGGATTGCGAATATCGATACCGCTCTTCATGCCGCATATGCGGGATGACTAGGCGCCGCATCGGACGCCAGGCGAGCTGTTGAAAACAAGCGAGTCTTTTTTTTCTGGTATATGCAGCGACGGGCCCTGCTCCATATCGTTCGAGTGCGTCGCCTATGAGGTCCTCGTGCTCTCTTTTTGTCCTGTAGGTGACAAGTTCGCGCGGTGCGTCACCAGCTCGGCGGTGGAGCCGACGGACGTGGCACGCCCTCTGACCCGCCGTTTTCCGACCCTCCAAGCGAGGTCACTGTTGACTTGCCAGCGCCCGCCCAGCTCGTGTCGGGTATTGTGGCGAGCGTATCCGCCCCGCCACCGAACCTGGAGTAAGGAGCGCTCGCAGCTTGGTTCTCGGGAGTAGCACTCGCATCCAATGGATAAATCTGGTACATGACTGGTTGAACGGTTCGTCCCGGAGCCATCTTTGCCCAGACAATCAGGTCTGCATCCAGAACGAGCAAAAAGTAGAGGATAATGTAGATGGCGGCGAGGACCAGTCCGACGACAAAAACGATAAACGCGGAAGAGATATCCGAGTCGCGCTGACTACCACAGGATAAGGCACCAATACGGTGCACTGCCCGGAGCATCGTGGTGCAGTTCGTCAAGTCCTCGACCTGGGTCACCAGCTGGTCGGTCACCTGGGTGTAATCCGAGTCGCTCAGGCCGGTTGCGCTCTCAATGATATATCGGCAGTCCGAAATGATCGACTTCAGTTCAGAAATCGCTTGGCTGTACGACTTGCCTAGGGTATTCAACACAGGGCACTGTAGGCCGACCTCGATAAAGGCGTTTCCTGAGGGAGGCGGTGGCGCTGGCTGACCCTGTTGAAAAGACTTGACCTGCGATTCCATATACTGGAAGAGTTGATTTTGGGAAACACAGGCATCGCTCAGTGCGAGGGCTGCGGCAACCGCGAGACCCACCACAACCCATGCGATGCCCATGACCAGTCCGGCAAAGATGAGTGCAAGAATGCGAGAAAAGACCGCACAGCAGTTGCGGACGTGTCCCTGACAGAGCACCAAGGCCAGGTAGGTTACGCCGACTTGAACGGCTAGCAAGATGACAATCGCCAGAAAGATGTACTGCACGACATAGATGCCTTCATTGCTGGCTCTGTAGTCGGCCCCGGCCACCAACTGGGCATCTGACTCGAGAGTTTGCGCTTTTTGGTTCAGACTGGAGAGCGCTGACTTGCACTCGAGGCCGTTCGTACTACCATGCGCCGCAACGTACTCGGAGACTGCTTGACTAAAGTTACTGACAGTCTGGGCGATGAATGTTGCACCATTGTCGAGCTCGCCTCCCGCAGATATCAGTGCTTTAAAGGTACCCGATACCGAGCGGTCGATACCGCGCGCCGCCTGGAACATGATCGCGAGCGAACCATACGTGATAACGATAAGAGCGAGACCCACGAGGCCCAAGGCCACAAAATGCCTCCGCAAACCCGGTCTGAGACTGCGCTTGTACCACCACTGCTTGCAGCAACATGAGCGGATCGTCAGAACCAGAAGAGCGGCTAAGAAGAGCACTACACCAACGATAGCGTACGGAAGTGCGTTCAGCGCTACCGCCACGGCATAGGACTTGCTGAGGGCAAACGTGTTCCGCGAGTCTACTCGCAGGTACTCACTGTGGAAGAAGTTTACGAGCGCAGATAGTTGCGCAGCTGACGTCCCTAGCCAGACACTTTCAACGAGAGAGAGACTCATCGGGAGCGGTGCACCAGGGAATACGCCAGCCACGTAGCTAGCAAGGTCGCTGTCGGAACCAGGAGGACTGCCCCCTGAAACGTTGGCTGGTGCGCCGCCTGCGTCCCTGTGCGAACACACGTGTCCGGCGGCTCGGGGTGCTGGCGTGCAGCATTCACCTGTCGGACTGATGGGCGAATGCGGTGTCGCGCTATCTCGGCAGAGGCGGCGATGCTGCTGTCTCGCGGTACAGACACACCCACAGACGCTCTGCAGGTATGTGTACCGATTGTTCATATTCTGTACAGTAGAGTTCATGTTCTGATCGAGCAGCAATGGTGACCGATTGTTCATATTATGTACATTAGAGTACATGTTCTGATCGAGCAGCAGCGTCCCTGTGCTGGGAATCCGCGGTGCTGCACGACCGACTCCGATGCGGGATTGATCGGCGACGCCGCCTGGCTGGCTGGCTGGCTGGCGCAGAGCGTCCGTTGGCTGCTGTGTCGACACGCTGGCAAGTCGACGACGACGGCGACGACGACAGCAGTCTGACGCCTGATGCCCAGATGCGTAGCAGGCGGTGTCCTCGGAGTGGGTGGCGTGTCCTGCAGGCGCGTGCGCCACAACGTTGTGCTGTACAGCGTACGGCAGCTGGACAGCCTGCGTGCCTCCAGCGCCTCCGCTGTGTCCCTGTGCCTGAACGAAGCGTTGTTGATACGCGAGCTGCTCTTGTCTGTATCCAGAAATACGGCGCTCGGTAAAGTCTCTCGCTGAAACCGTTTTACTGGCGTTCGCAGAACCGAGCTGGGGTATCGCAAACCAGGTTGTACACTCGGTTAAAGTTCAGGTTCCTGGGCTCAGTTCTGCGGCTGTTCTACGCTGCTCAGACGAATCGAGCGCTATTTTTGAGTAAAATGGGTCACAAGTCGCAAGGTAACGGGAACCGGCAGATCGAGTCCGACGAGTATTCGCTGGCAACGAAGCGCGACTCGAGCGCCCTCGGGCACAAGTCTCGCACCGTCGCTGAACGCAGTTACACGCATAAAATCCAACGAGAACGGCTCTTGTCTGGATTTCTGCTTGCCCAAGTTCTTTTCGGATGCTTTCTGATTGTGTGGTCTTGCTGGTATCTTACAAGCGGCAGCTCGTTTCCCGCAACTCGGTATTATTACTTGGATGCATCCAAGATCTACACGCTCAGCTACTTCGAACCGTTAACGCACCGACCTTTTTTGATAGCGGCCATCAATGGTGGATATCCGCTGGTGAATAACATCATCCGTCTAGTCACTGGATGCATGATTGTGCTGGCTGCACTGCTATGGATCGTTCTTTTTTATCACTTTCGGCACGGGCATGCTTTCTTCTGGCTGACTCAGTTGGGCATAACAGGTGCTGCAGCGGCTTCCGCCGGGCTCGATTTTCATTCCACAGTAGAAGCGTACCGAATCTGCAGTCGAAGCAGTGCACAGGCACGATGCGACGGCTCGCCTTCGAGTATCGGCTCATTCTCGCTCTCGGAAATGTATTGCGAATGTGGAACCCAGGGATACTATTGGGCGCTGTCTGCCGTTGATGCGATCGTTTTCTTCTCTGCATTGCTGTCGCTTGTGGCGGCCATATCGGCAATGGTAGCGCTTCGTAGACGGGAGCGGGGGAACAGACCACCCACGCCCGCATCAGTTGGGTGGTAGATGGTGCTAGAGGTCGCGCTGATGCGTTCTTTTCACTGAAAGCGCTTGAAGTGCCTGAGCCTGCGCTGGTGTTTGCGTTGCTATAGCTCGTTACGGGTTGCTGCTCGGACATGCAACGCCCCGCCATAAGCGAGGAAGACTCTCAGCAAGGTCCCGGGTTGGAACTCGGCACTGTCCAGAAATGAGCGCCTCAGCGTCGCGGTGCTTTGACCGCGAGTGCGCTCCTAGCGCGTGCTGCTGCTGCTGCTGC
>Ga0123519_10012056_pt1 | contig 12632 bp, 10 predicted proteins | sample YelNatPaOPRAMG02_FD_87396 | JGI IMG/M metagenome (GOLD analysis project Ga0123519, IMG submission 87396) | Hot spring microbial communities from Yellowstone National Park - Yellowstone National Park OP-RAMG-02 (version 2) | ecosystem: Environmental > Aquatic > Thermal springs > Hot (42-90C) ...
AAAAGGCACTCCAAACGCCCGCACATATTTACTACAAATACGAAGGCGTCAGCCGTGCCGGCAGCCACAAGCCCAATACCGCCGTTGCTCAGGCGTACTACAACAAAGTAGCGGGAATGGAGCGTCTGGCAACCGAGACCGGTGCCGGGCAAAGGGGGTCCGCGCTGGCGCTCGCTTGCCGTTTGTTTGGTCTGCAATGCACCGTGTACATGGTAAAGGTCAGTTACTACCAGACGCCTTACCGCAAGATGATGATGGAAACATGGGGTGCGACCGTTTATCCCAGCCCCAGTGAGCAAACCGAGTTCGGACGCAAGATGCTGAAAGAGGACCCCGATTGCCCAGGTAGTCTGGGAATCGCTATCAGCGAGGCGATAGAGGACACGGTGCGCTCGAAGAACACCCGATACTCACTGGGTAGTGTATTGAACCATGTCTGCCTGCACCAGACGGTCATCGGGCAGGAAGCGATCAAACAGATGGAGATGGCAGGCGAGGAGCCGGATGTGATTATCGGTTGCGTCGGCGGCGGAAGCAACTTCGCCGGTCTGGCGTTTCCCTTCGTGCGCAAGAAAATCACGGAAGGCAAACAGTACCGCGTCGTGGCGGTGGAACCAAGCGCGTGTCCATCGATGACGAAGGGTGAACTGCGCTACGATTTCGGCGACACGGCAATGACCACTCCCCTGCTGTGGATGTACACGCTGGGGCATGACTTCATGCCGCCCAAGATTCACGCCGGAGGCTTGCGCTATCACGGCATGGCGCCGCTGGTAAGCCATCTGTACAACCTCGGGCTGATTGAGGCAGTTGCCTATCCACAGACGAAGGTGTTCGAGGCTGCGGTAACCTTTGCCCGCACAGAGGGTATCATTCCCGCGCCGGAATCGGCACACGCCGTACGCGCAGCGGTGGATGAAGCCATCGCGGCGCGTGAATCGGGCGAAAAGAAGGTCATCCTTTTCAACCTTTCCGGTCACGGGATGCTGGACCTCACCGCTTACGAGGCATACCTGTCCGGCTCGTTGCAGGACGTATAACGTGTGAATTTCTGGAGGGGCAAGGCTCCGTCCCGGCAGCGCGGAAGAGTTTTGGTGCGTCACGGAAACCGGTTACGACGGAGCATGTCCCTCCCTATCTGTACATCTCTCGGGAGGCACAGGAATGACGCAAATGCAGATGGTGTTGATTGTATGTGACGCGGGTGTGACGAACCGGGTAAAGGAAATCGTGGACGAAGCCGGTGCGCCGGGTTATACGGTACTGCAAGATGCCACAGGAAAAGGTGAAAGCGGTCCGCGCGAGAACACACCCATATGGCCTGGGTTGAACAGCGTGATTCTGTGTGCTGTGCCCCCAGATTGCGTGCCCCGCATTCGGGAAGGGCTGGATGCACTGCGCAAACAGCGCAGCGCACGCCATTTACCCCTCAAAATGTTTGTATGGAACCTTGAAGAGACAGGCTGAATGGAGAGCGAGGCTCCTGCGGAATGCCTCCCCACCACCGCGGGGAGGTTGGGTGGGAGGTGGCTCACCCGGAGGTTCGCCCTCCAACAGTGCCAACAACACCATATGGAGGGCGAGGCTCCTGCCGAGCCGAAAGCCAGCTCTATTTGCGGATAACGGAACGGAGGAAGCAGGTTTTAGCCAATACTGGTTCTGCACAATACCGTATCGCGTTTGAAGTTTACGTCATCCCGCTCGGGAAAATCCACCAGAGTATGTAACCCGCGGCTCTCGCGCCGGCGCAGTGCACATTGCACAATCAGGTTGCCCACAATAGCGAGGTTCCAGTCTTCCCATGCCTCCACCTGTTGAGGAACCTTTTGCATCGCAGCTAAAGCCTGCCGTTCGATACGTTGCAACCTCCGCGCCGCCTCTTCCAGAGATGCCAATCTGCGCACGATACCTACCTTTTCGTGCATGACCATGTGCAACTGGTGGCGGATACCTTCTTGTTCCACCTCGTCCGAAACACCGCTCGCCAGAGAGAGGGCTTCCAGCGTAGGCACCTGGTCGGCTTGGGGCGGGCTCCAACCCGCCTCCAGTGCATGTATGGCAGCACGGTCGGCGAATACCAGAGCTTCCAGCAGGCTGTTGCTGGCAAGGCGGTTCGCCCCGTGCACGCCCGTGCAGGCGACCTCACCCGCTGCGTAAAGGCGCGGGATCGTTGTCCTGCCGTACAGGTCGCTCTGCACGCCGCCGCACATGTAATGTGCTGCAGGCACTACAGGTATCCACTGCCTTGCCATATCGATGCCCACGCTCTGCAGCCTGCTATAGATCACAGGAAACCGCTGGCGCAGAAAATCCTCCGGGCGGTGGGTGATGTCCAGGTACACGCACGGAATGCTCAGCCGCTTCATTTCGGCATCAATGGCGCGCGCTACCACGTCGCGCGGCGCAAGGTCTTTCATCGGATGATACTTCTCCATGAAGGGTGTGCCGTCGGGCAAACGCAAGACTGCGCCCTCGCCACGTACGGCTTCGGAGATAAGAAAACTGCGCGCTCCTGGGTGATACAGTGTGGTGGGGTGAAACTGCATGAATTCCATGTTGGCGACGCACGCGCCTGCCCGCCATGCCATGCCGATACCGTCGCCGGTAGCGATGGGCGGATTCGTGGTATGCAAATACACCTGTCCGCAACCGCCTGTTGCCAGCAGCACCGCCCGCGCGAAAAACGCTTCTGGTTCATCGGAATGGGTATTGAGCACCCACACCCCGACGCACTCTCCGTCACGGATGATAAGGTCTAATGCGAAGAAGTGTTCGTAGATGGCGATGCGCGGATGGTGACGAGTGGCTTCCAGCAGGGTGCGCTCGATCTCCCAGCCCGTCTGGTCGGCATAGTGTACGATACGATTGCGCGAGTGTCCTCCTTCGCGCCCCAGAGCCAGCACAGGGTTGCCCTGCGCGTCTCTCTCCATATCGAAACGCGCCCCCAGTTCTATCAGCCGCCGGATCTGGGAAGGCCCTTCCTGCACCAGCACGCGTACCGCATCTTCATGGCACAGCCCTGCCCCAGCGTTCAGTGTGTCCTGAATGTGCAGCTCAAACGTATCTTCCGGCGACAGTACCCCCGCGATGCCGCCCTGCGCGTAGTTGGTGTTGGACTCGCTGCGCTCCTTCTTGGTGATGACCACCACGTCCGCCTGTTCTGCCACCCGCAGCGCAAAAGTCAGTCCCGCAATCCCACTGCCAATCACGATAAAATCGGTAGTGTGAGCGACCATGTTAACCTTTTCAACCCCCGGCAAATGGTATCAGCATTTTACCCCACGGAGGGCGCAGTGAGGTTGTCCCAGTGGTAATCGCCTATCCAGCGTATCCACCACGATTGTTTTCTCAACGTTGACGCTGGTCATCGATGAGGCTTTGAGGATCTCTTGCAAACAAGGAATTCGAACACGCTTCCGGCGCAGCTCGGATAGGGCAGACTTCCAACCCAAGGAGGAACACTGCGGTTCGAGGCGCATAACAACCTCTACCATCACCTCACCCTCCACGTTTGGCAAAGGCTCGCCGGGTAGAGGACGGATGGTCTTGCCGTCGTAAATACCGCGAATCGTCCACACCACACTCACCACCTCTTTTTTGATTGTACCATACCCGTTGCCAATTCGATTCGGTATTCGTATAATAACGTCAACGATGGTGCTTCAAGGAGTCTGGGAGAATATGTACATGACGATAGAAATCCTCTGTATTCTTTTGCTCGCGCTGCTGGCGGTAGAGGCAGCCGCGCAGCCCTTGCGCTACCCCGAAACGAAGAAGGTCGATGTGGTGGACGACTATCACGGCACTCTCGTGCCTGACCCTTACCGCTGGCTGGAAGACACCGACTCTTCCGAAACAAAGGCGTGGATCGATGCACAAAACGCTCTGACATTGCCCTACTTGCGCAACCTGCCACATCGCGAACCGCTACAACGCATCCTCACACGACGATGGAACTACGCGCGGTATGGCATCCCCTTCAAACGGGGTAGACGCTACTTCTATTTTAAGAACGACGGGCTGCAGAACCAGTCGGTGCTTTACTGGCAGCCAACACTGAAAGGCAAACCACATGTGTTGCTCGACGCTAACCTGTTATCGCCAGACGGCACCGTTTCCGTGTCTAACGTGTCGGTTTCGGAAAACGGACGGTGGCTGGCGTACGGGCTTTCCGAGGCCGGCTCCGACTGGCAGATGATCCGAGTGCGCTCGGTGGAAACGGGAGAGGACCTGCCGGACGAGCTGCGCTGGGTGAAGTTCTCCAGCATCGCGTGGACAAAGGATGGCAAGGGCTTTTTCTACTGCCGCTATCCCGAACCGCCCAAAGACTCTAACCCGATGTGGCATCCCAACCTGAATCAAAAGGTCTACTATCATCGGCTCGGCACGCCGCAATCCCAAGACCTGCTCATCCTGGAACAACCAGACCAGCCCGAATGGCGGTTCTCTGTAGTGGTTAGCGAGGATGGACGATACGGGATTATCGGGGTCACTGAAGCAGGACCCAAGAACCTGGTCTATGTTATCGACCTGCAGCGTCCCAATCAGCCCCAAGTTCAGGCTCCTGCGCAACCTCTGATAGACCGTTTTGAAGCATCCTATCAGTTTTTAGGCAACGATGGAACGCTCTTCTATTTCCGCACCGACCTCGATGCGCCGCGCGGCAGAGTTATCGCCATAGACCTGCGTCACCCCGACAGGGCACACTGGAAGCAAATCCTGCCTGAAGGCGAAGACACCCTGCAGGCAGCAACCCTGATGGGTAAGCAGATGGCGGTGGTTACCCTGCACAACGCAGCCAGCAGAGTGCAAATCTACACCCTGAAGGGCGAGTTCGTGAAGGAAATCCCTCTGCCCACACTGGGAACGTGCAGCGGCTTTGTCGGCAGACGCAATCAGGACGAGTTCTTCTACGGCTTTACCTCATTTGTGTATCCATACACTATCTACCGTTACGACGTCCGCACAGGCGAAAGCACCGTCTTCCACGCACCTGAGATAGAGGGACTGGAGCCAACCCAGTACGAGACGAAGCAGGTTTGGTACCGCAGCAAAGATGGTACGCGTGTGCCGATGTTTATCACCCATCGCAAGGGGCTGGTACTGAACGCCGAGAACCCAGTCTTACTGACTGGATATGGGGGATTCAATATCTCTATCACTCCCTCTTTCTCCGTCAGCAACCTGGTATGGCTGGAACAGGGAGGTATTTTGGCGGTGCCCAACCTGCGCGGGGGAGGCGAATTCGGGGAAGAGTGGCACCAGGCTGGCACGAAAGAGCGCAAGCAGAATGTTTTCGACGATTTCATCGCCGCGGCGGAGTACCTAATAGACCATCGCTATACCAACCCGCGCAAGCTGGCTATTCGTGGGGGATCCAACGGTGGGTTGCTGGTGGGCGCGGTGATGTGTCAGCGCCCCGACCTCTTCGCGGTTGCCCTGCCCGCTGTCGGCGTGTTGGATATGCTGCGCTACCATAAATTCACCATCGGCTCGGCGTGGAAGGAGGATTACGGTACCAGCGAAGACCCGCAGATGTTCGAAGTGTTACACGCCTACTCTCCCCTGCATAACCTCAAGCCAGGCGTGCGCTACCCCGCGACGCTCATCACTACCGGCGACCATGACGACCGCGTGATGCCTGCGCATTCCTTCAAGTTCGCGGCGAGACTGCAAGAGGTGCAGGCAGGAGATGCTCCCGTGCTTATCCGAATCCAGACTCGTGCCGGACACGGCGCTGGAAAACCTACCGCGCTGGTGATTGAGGAGGAGGCAGACGTGCTCGCATTTGCCATGTACCATCTCGGTATGGAGGTACCCAACGAGTGATTATCGACGTGCACACCCACATCGGTGACCTGCGTTCTCTGAGCAACCTGCATCGCAAGCCGATTACCGTCGAAGACCTGATAGCCCGCCTCGACGACGAAGGCATCGATAAAGCGGTTCTGCTCCCCTGGCCTGCCTCGCCCGATGGCTTGCAATTTCCGGGTCTTTTCCAACCGCAAGCCGACATTGTGTCGCAAATCCGAGCAGGGCTCCGCTATCCCAACCGTGTCATTCCCTTTGGCAACGTAGACCCCCGCTGGGGCGGAAACAGCGCCAAAACAGACTTTTCCTGGCTTTTTGAGCGGTTTGTGGAGATGGGCTGCGCGGGCATCGGCGAAATCGGCGCGAACCTGTTCTACGATGACCCCCGCGTGGTGAATCTGTTCCGTCAGTGCGGAGAGTGGCAGTTCCCTGTGACCATCCACGCTACAGGCGTCGCTGAGGGTCAGTACGGACTGATCGACGAGCCGGGCTCTCCACACCTGCTGAACCTGCTGAAACAGGCTCATGACACCATCATCATCGGGCATGGACCGGGATTCTGGGCGCAAATCAGCGCGGATGTTAGCCCAGCTGACCTGCTCGGCTACCCAAAGGGACCCGTTCGGGAGGAGGGAATGATTCCGAAGCTGTTGCGCGACTTCCCCAACCTGTATGCGGACATCTCGGCGGGCAGCGGCTACAACGCGCTTACCCGTGACCCCGATTACGGCATCCGGTTCCTGAACGAGTTTCAGGATAAACTGATGTTCGGCACCGATGTGTGCTTCGCGGACGAGGAAGGGCGAATGCCTCACCTGAACTACCTGAAGGAACGCCTCGCTAATGGCGAAATATCACAGGAGGTTTTTGATAAAATCACGTACAAGAACGCGGTGAACGTGTTGAAGCGCTGGAGCCAGTGAGTGGCAGGTCTTTTTTTCAGAGTCTATGCCTGCTTTGGGGATGATACCTGAACAGATACCTTCTTACCAGCTGAAAGCGGCATACTGGTTGCCGCCCGATGCGCCCGTCCTTTTGGAAGAAGATGCGGCTATACAGGCGTTTGCCAGTGGACACGGGTTGCTGTGGGTGGATATTACAGCGCACGATACGCGCGCGGCTTCGATGCTATTGAGCCAGAGTTTCCACTTCCATCCCTTAGCGGTGGAGGATGCCCTCAGCCCCTACGAACGCCCTGCCCTTCAGAGACATGATGACGTGCTCTTCCTGACGGCGCACGCCGTGCAGCAACAGAACGGCGAGGAAGTGTATACCGAGATAGGTTTCTTTCTGGGACAACACTTCCTGGTGACCGTGCACACCGAGGCCACGCCGCTGATAGAGTACTGGTTCCTGCGGTGGACGACGCAACCCGACAAGGTGGGAAAAACTCCAGCGCATCTGCTGCATCTCCTGCTCGACGCCATCGTAGACGAGTATTTCCCGCTTGGAGATACACTGGAGGAGAAGTCGGACGGGCTGGAGGACGCCATCTTCGCAGGCAGCCGCGATGTACAGGTAGGGGACATCCTGCAGGTAAAGCGGAGATTACTGGAGATGCGCCAGCATATCACCCCATTGCGGGACATCCTCAACGCCCTGCTCCGCCGCGACATGGAGCTTATCCCCGATGAGGTGGTCCCTTACCTGCAGGATGTCTACGACCACACCCTGCGCATTGCCGAGCTGGCTGACCTCAACCGCGACATCCTTGCCGGTGTGCTTGACGCCTACCTTTCGGTGGTCTCCAATCGGCTCAACGAGGTCATGCGTATCCTCACCGTGATTTCCACCGTGCTGATGTCTGCCGCACTCATCGCTGGCATCTATGGCATGAACTTCGTCCACATGCCCGAACTGCGATGGAAGGCAGGCTATCCTTTGGCAGCAGCGATGATGGTAGTGGTGGGCGTCGTGGAATGGTACATCTTCAAACGTAAGGGGTGGATATAGCATGGTACGCTACGTGCTGTCACGCCTTTTGCAGGCGATACCCACCCTGTTGCTCATCTCTTTCCTCACCTTCATCATGGGCTACCTCGCACCGGGAGACCCTATCCGCATGATTCTAGGTGAGCACTCTGACCCGCAAACCGTAGCGCAGGTGCGTCATGAGTTGGGATTAGACCAGCCGTGGTACGTGCAGTACGGGCGTTTTGTATGGAGTGCAGTTAAGGGTGATTTTGGCATCTCGCTGTACAATCGCCGTCCGGTTGGTGACGTCATTCGGGAGTCTTTTCCCGCGACCGCTACTCTGGCGGTGCTGGCTATCCTGCTGGCAATAGCCGTTGGCATACCGGCAGGCATCATAGCGGCAGTATTCCACAACCGTCTCCCCGACCGGCTCAGCATGGCAGGTGTGGTGCTGGGCATCTCCGTGCCCAATTTCGTGCTGGCCACACTACTCATCTTGCTGGTGTCGGTGCGGTTGGGCTGGCTGCCGGTGGCGGGCTGGGGCGCACCGGAGTATCTGGTGTTGCCGGTGCTGGTGCTGGCAGCGCGCCCGTCGGCAAGCATCGCTCGGTTCACCCGCACATCCATGCTGGAAGTGCTACAGCAGGACTACATCCGCACCGCCCGCGCTAAAGGCGTACCCGAACGTGCCGTCATTCTCAAGCACGCTCTGCCGAACGCCCTGTTACCGGTGGTCACGGTCATCGGCAATGCCTTCGGCTATCTATTGACGGGTTCGTTCATTGTGGAAACGGTGTTCGCCGTGCCGGGTGTCGGATACAAGTCTATCGAAGCCATTCTGCGTCGTGACTATCCCGTCATTCAGGCAACAACGCTGTTGTTTGCGTTCTTGTTCATCGTGGTGAACTTGTTTGTGGACATTCTGTATACGCGGTTAGACCCGAGAGTACGATTCCGTGCGTAAAAGGGAGGAGGTAATTTCCATGCAAGTCGCATCCATTATTGGCAAAAGGCAGGCGCAGCTGGTGGAGCGCGAAACGCCCCACGCATGGGGCGACGTGGTGGTGGTCAAAATCCATGTGACGCCGATGTGTACCGAGTACAAACTGTATCGCGACGGGCACATCACCGACGTACTTGGGCACGAAGCGGCAGGAGAGGTGGTAGAAGTCGCACAGCCGGGTAGAGTGAAAGTAGGCGACCGCGTGGTGGTAATGCCACAGTATCCATGCGGAACCTGCAGATACTGCCTCGCAGGCGACTATGTCTACTGTCTGAACAATCTGGATGTCCTGAAACTCACCGGCAACAGCGCGGGCACGGCAACCTACGCCCAGTATATCCTCAAGCAAGACTGGTTGCTCATCCCCATACCTGATGACATGTCCTATGAACATGCAAGCATGGCATGTTGCGGACTTGGTCCCACTTTCGGCGCGATGCAACGTCTGGACGTTAACGCCTATGACACTGTGTTAATCACCGGTATGGGACCGGTAGGATTGGGGGGCGTAGTCAACGCCGTGTACCGGGGCGCAAAAGTCATTGCGGTGGAACCGCATCCCTATCGTCGGAATCTCGCGCTGGAGCTCGGAGCTGTTGCGGCAATAGACCCTGGCGACCCCACTGCGATGCAGCAGATTCTGAGCCTGACAGATGGCAAAGGGGTGGACAAAGCGGTGGAATGTGCCGGCACGCCGGAGGCGCAACGTTTCATGATAAACGCCGTACGCCGGCGCGCACAGGTAGCGTTCGTCGCAGAGGCGGGCGAGTTCACCGTGCATGTGAGCAACGACCTGCTGCGCAAGGGTCTGGTCGTGCACGGCATCTGGCACTGGAACCTTGCCGATACTCCACGCATGATGCAGACCATCCGTGAAATGGGGCATCTGCTGGATAAGATGATCACACACCGCTTCCCGCTAAGCCGTGTGCAGGACGCCTGGGAATTGCAGCTGACAGGCAACTGTGGAAAGGTACTGCTTTATCCGTGGGGTGAGCCTGCCTGATGTGGCGTGAGTGGAAGCGACATCCGCTGGCGCTGGCGTCGCTGGTATACCTCTTTCTGGTGGCGGCGATTGCCGTGCTCGCACCCCTCATTGCGCCCTATCGTTACGACGCGCAGGACGCCTCGGCAGTGCTACAGCCGCCGTCCACCACACACCTTCTGGGAACCGACGAGCTGGGACGCGACGTCTTCAGCCGCCTGGTGTACGGGGCGCGAGTGTCGCTCACGGTGGTGCTGCAGGTGGAGCTGCTGGAGGTGCTTATCGGTGTGACGCTGGGCTTGCTGGCAGGATACTTTCGGGGCAGGTGGGATAGTCTCATCATGCGATTTACCGATATGATGTTCGCCTTCCCTGACATCCTGCTGGCGATACTGATAGTAGCGATACTGGGACCGGGTTTACACAACGTGTTCATCGCCCTCGCGCTCACCGGCTGGCCCAGCATGGCGCGGGTGGTGCGTTCGCAGACGCTAGCCCTACGTGAACGCGAGTTTGTAGAAGCCGCCCGCGCCATTGGACTCAACCACTTCCGCATCCTATGGCGACACATCCTGCCCAATCTGTTACCGACGATTGTGGTGGCGGTAACGGTGGACTCGGCGGGCATCGTGCTTGCCGAAAGCGCATTAAGCTTTCTGGGGCTAGGGGCACAACCACCCCTACCCTCGTGGGGCCGCATGATTGACGATGCCCGCCAGCTGATGCGCAGCCATCCGATGCTACTGGTCTACCCGGCGGTCATGCTGTCGCTAACGGTAATGGCGTTGAACTTCCTCGGCGACGGCTTGCGCGATATCTGGGACCCGAGGAGACAAACCTACTGACGGCGCGGCGTGCTCCCCCATCCAAAGCGGTCTCAGTGGCAACCATGACGCTTGACGAACCGCTATTCCTCTCGCTATGATGGTGGTGTAGAGATACATGCAAAAGGAGTCACCATGCCTGCCACATTAACCGCTATCAGCCAGCACCTGTTCATCCATCGAGGTGCGGTAAACGTAGGCGTCATCCATCGTGGCGAGGAGGCGCTACTCATTGACGTTGGAGATGGCTCCGTGCTGGACACACTCGAAGGGTGTGGCATCCGCTGGGTAGACGGCGTGCTGTTCACCCATCACCACCGCGACCAGGCGTACGGTGCGCCTCGTGTGCTGGCTGGCGGCGGCTGGACAGGCGCACCCGAGGCGGAACGTGCGTTGTTTGAAGAGGTAGACGCCTACTGGAGCGACCCCAAAAACCGCTGGCATGTGTACCACTTTCGCCCCCATCATGTGCTCACCGAACCTGTGCCGATACATCGCACCTTTGTCGATGGCGATACACTGAAATGGATGCCTGCCCGCATCACCGCCCTGCATACCCCCGGGCATACCGACGGAAGCATGACCTATCTGCTGGATGTGGACGGACAGCGCATCGCCTTCTGCGGCGACCTGATATTCGACGAGGGGCAGATACTCGATTTGTACAGCCTGCAAAAGGGGTTCGGTGGGTTGACCGATTACCACGGTTTCATGAGCGCATGGCGCGAGGTAATTGCCAGCCTGCGGCGCATCGAATCGTCAGGCGCGACGGTGCTCGTCCCGTCACACGGCAATATCATCCGCGACCCCAGAAGCGCGATAGACCTGCTGGAAACCCGTCTGCGTGACTTCTACGAGAACTACCTCTCCACATCCGCGCTGTGGTACTACTTCCCCGACCTGCTGCGTGAGCAGTCTTCCAGCGCAAAGCCTGTTGCCGTCGCCCCTTCCCTGCCCACTCCGCCCTTCTTGCACCACGTGGGAACCAGCTGGATGGTACGAAGCGAAAGCGGCCACCTTCTGGTGATGGACTGCGGCAGCGATGAAGTCATCCGCCAGGTGGAAAACTGGCTGTACTCGGGTGAGGTGGAAGCCGTAGATGCGCTGTGGATAACTCACTATCACGACGACCATGTGGACTGCATTCCCCGGTTCCAGCAGCAGTTCGGTTGCCCGGTCATCGCTGAAGAATCGGTAGCGCAGGTAGTGGCTCAACCCGATGCATGGAGGCTGCCGTGCCTTTCCCCGTCTGCCATATCGGTAGACCGCGTGGTGAAGCACGGTGAGTCGTGGCGGTGGCAGGAGTTTACCCTGACCGCTTACCACTTCCCGGGGCAGAGTCTGTACCACGGCGGGCTGCTGGTGGAAGGTCATGGACTGCGCCTGTTCTTTTGCGGCGACTCTCTGACACCAACCGGGCTGGATGACTACTGTGCCTTCAACCGCAACCTGCTGGGCGAAGGCGTGGGCTACGATTTTTGCCTGCAATTACTGGAAAACCTCCATCCCGATATGCTTTTCAACTGCCACGTGGGCTCGCCTTTCGCTCCGTCGCCTGATGACCTGAAGAGGTGGCGTCAGATGCTGAGGGAACGGGTGTCCTTGTTGAAAGACCTTCTTCCCTACGACAACCCGAACGAGGGCATAGACCCCTTTAGAGCCAGCGACAGGTGAATATCTTGACTTGTCCATCCTGTCGCCTATACAATAGAACCATGAGCAACGGTCAAATCATTCCGTTTCATGGCGACCTCCTGGATGACGTGGTGCTGTTACTCCAGCAAACTCTGCACGCCGACCCCATTTCGCGCAGTCTGTTCGTGCGCAAGGTGCTGATCGACCCCAATTTCGAGCCGGAAGGTGCGCCGATTGCCTTAGTGGGCGGACAGGTAGTCGGCTTCGGGTTGAGTATCGCCCGCCGCCTGCCTCTGGAAGACGCCCCTCCGGACTTCGATAGAGGCTACATCACCCTTCTGGGCGTTCATCCCGGCTTCCAGCAGCAGGGTATCGGCACGCAGCTGTTGCAGAGGATGGAGGAGTATCTGCGTTCCAGGCAGCGGCGCCTGGCTCTTGTCTCGCCGTATTCGCCCAACTA
>Ga0123519_10012057_pt1 | contig 12632 bp, 8 predicted proteins | sample YelNatPaOPRAMG02_FD_87396 | JGI IMG/M metagenome (GOLD analysis project Ga0123519, IMG submission 87396) | Hot spring microbial communities from Yellowstone National Park - Yellowstone National Park OP-RAMG-02 (version 2) | ecosystem: Environmental > Aquatic > Thermal springs > Hot (42-90C) ...
CCCACCCTGAAGGAGAGGGAGCTGTTCTCGTAATGAAAAATGCCCTGGAAGATGCCGGTATGCAGCCATCGGACATTGATTACATTAATGTGCATGGCACAGCCACTCCACTGGGGGATATCGCTGAAGTCAAAGCCATCAAAAAATTATTTGGTGAACACGCCTACAAACTGAACATCAGTGCCACAAAGTCCATGACAGGCCATCTGCTGGGGGCTGCAGGTGCAGTCGAAGCCATTGCAAGCATCCTGGCGGTTCAGCATAACATCATTCCTCCCACCATTAACTTTACAACGGAAGATCCGGAAATTGACTATAAACTTAATTTCACCTTTCATAAGGCCCAGCAACGGGAAGTTAATGCTGCCCTCAGCAATACTTTCGGATTCGGAGGGCATAATTCCTCGGTTATTTTTAAAAAATTCCGTGATTGAATATCATCGACAACATAAAACTGTTGTTGAGTAAAGAAAAAAAATTCGCAAAAAACATTTACCCGGTGCTTGGTTTTGTCCCGTGGAATGTTGCTTTTTATAAAATCCCATTCATTCATCGATCTTCATCCATTGTTTACAAAGGGGCTCTCATTAATTATGAACGGCTCGAATACCTTGGCGATGCGGTGCTGGATCTGATTGTGGCCGAATATCTTTTTAAACATTACCGCGACCGCGATGAAGGTTTTTTATCCCAGATGCGTTCCAAAATTGTGAAACGGCAACATCTGAACGAAACGGGCATCCGGTTAGGATTGGCACAATTAACTCCCGAAAGCAACGGACAACAACTGGGGAAAAATTACTACGGTGACGTGCTCGAAGCCCTGATCGGCGCTTTATTCCTTAAAAGGGGTTACCGGACTACGAAAAAATTCGTGATAAAAAAGGTAATCGGCGGACAGATGAATCTGGAAACGATTGAAAAGACAGAAACAGACTTTAAAAGCCGGCTCATTGAATGGGCACAAAAAAATAAATACGAAATCCGCTTCGAATGCAATGAAAAATCCTGTGGCGAAGGCAAAGTTCCCTACTTCACCTGCCGTATTTATCACGGCGATATAGTCCTGTCGGAGGGAGAAGGAGAAACAAAAAAGGAAGCCGAACAGGATGCCGCCGAACACGCCATCCGGAAAGAAGAACAAACGTCATAATTCCCTCACCATGGCCGCCAGGAAAATACATATCGGACTCCCTCCCGAAAGACAAAAAACCCTTATCGGAATTGCCTGCAACGAAAATGACTACCGCGTGGGATGGGAAGTAAACCGCCTGCTGTCGTTGCAACTGGCCAGAACAGATAACCTTACCATACACAAAACCCGGCAGGTGGTGAACGAATTTTCACAGTACTTTTATAACGACGAAGCCAATGAACGGGCATACTACCTGATACAGAATAAAGGCACAAAAGGACACCTGTTGCCGGATTGCAAAAACATTGATTTTTTATTCATTGTATCGGGTACGTTGAGCAAGGAAAACGAGAAACAGATTCTCGACTGTCTGCGTACATCTTCGCTGTTACAGGGCATATTTAGCCTTGATGCCGGCAAAATAAACCATCTCCCATTGCCTTACTGAAAAGGCTGTTAATCTTTGTTAAAAAGCCATATCTTTCCTCGCTTTGGCTTATCTTTGTATAAAGAGGGTAAAAATTTTCTTGCTGTTGCCGGGATGAAAAAAACACAACTGATTCTTCTGATCGGACTGATTTCTATGAGCATGACAGGTCTTATCGCCATCCAGGCCTACTGGATACGCCAGTCCATTACCGTGAATCAGCATTATTTCGATCATCGCGTTTACCAGAGCATGCGAAATCTTTCACAAAAACTTCAGGACAAAGAAACCATTTACCATGTAACCAGAGAAATTAACTCATCCGATCCGGACAGCATCCGGTCCCTCTACCCCAACATCGTCAAAGACAGTCTTAAAAACATTCTTCTTTACGCCAATCATCTTTCCAGGAAAAGTCTCAAAAATGAAGGACTCGATCCCGATTCCTTTAAAATCATGAATGATAAGCTGGCCGAAATTCAAAACAATGTGATCACCCGGAAGAATTTACAGGAAAGATATATTAAAAAAGTACAAAATAAGGTGGTATTTATCGAAAAGATTATCGATAAACTTATCAGTCATCACCCTAAAATAGAAGAAAGAATAGATACCTCAAAAATTCAGGAAGAAATCCGGCAGGAACTGCTTACCAAAGCCATCCATCTGCCCTTTGAATTTTGCATCAGGGAAACAACTCAGGAAGGGAAAATCGTATATCAATCCAGAGGATACCATCCTTCCCATTCTTCCCGGATTTATACCACCAATCTCTTCCCTGAAGACATTCTTGAAAAATCCTATTTCCTTGAAATTTACTTTCCTTCGCAGTCACGTTACATCTTCCGCTCACTGGGACTTACTGTCATTGCCTCATTCATTCTTTCTGCAGTAATCATTGTCATTTTTTCAATCACCATCTGGATTATTCTGCGACAAAAGAAAATCTCGGAAATCAAAAACGACTTTATCAATAACATGACCCACGAACTGAAAACACCCATTTCCACCCTTTCGCTGGCAGCACAAATGCTCAGCGATAAAAACATTCCGTCCGAAAAGAAAAACTATGATCATCTGGCAAAAATCATCCGGGAAGAAACAAAACGCCTTTCTCTGCAGGTGGAAAAAGTACTCCAGATGGCAGTATTTGAAAAAACCCAGCTGAAACTTAAAATAAAAAAAGTAAACATTCATGCTGTCCTTCAAAACATCAGCGAGAATTTTCACCTGCAGGTATCCCAGCGCAACGGAAGAATTACCCTCGACCTGAAAGCTCAGGATCCGGTCATCGAGGGTGATGAAATGCATATCACCAACCTGTTTGCCAATCTCATTGACAATGCCCTGAAATACACAGCCCAAGATCCTGAAATTCTAATCACTACACGAAACATTCACCGCGGTATATATGTTACAGTGCAAGACAACGGCATTGGAATAAGCAAGGAAGAGCAGAAAAAAATTTTTGAGAAATTTTACCGTGTTCCCACCGGAAATATCCATACTGTAAAAGGATTCGGACTGGGACTCAACTACGTGAAAAAGATCGTGGACGAACACAAAGGCAACATCCAGGTTGAAAGTGAAGTGGGCAAAGGAAGTACTTTTAAGGTATTCCTGCCCCGGGAATTAAATACATTAAACTGAATTGCTATGGAAGTAAAAACCCGTATTCTGCTGGCCGAAGACGACGAGAATCTTGGCATGCTTCTTACCGAGTATCTTGCTGCCAAATCGTACGAAACCGATTGGGTAAAAGACGGCGAGAAAGCTTTCAAATATTTTCAGCGAAATCCTTATCACCTCTGCATCATTGATGTGATGATGCCTGTCAAAGACGGTTTTACCCTTGCACGTGAAATCCGGGAAATCAATAAAGATATTCCCATCCTTTTCCTCACCGCCAAATCGCTCAAAGAAGATATCATTGAAGGCTTTTCCATCGGAGCCGATGACTACCTCACCAAACCTTTTGACATGGACGAACTGGTATTCCGCATCGAAGCCATCCTGAAACGAACCATGCCCGGCCGAAGAAACGAACAAACAATATATTCACTTGGCCGCTATACCTTCGATTACAAAAAACAAATCCTGACCGACGGAAAGAAAACCCAGAAGCTTACCGGCAGGGAATCGGACCTCCTTAAATTGCTATGCGACAACAAAAATTCGATCCTTGAACGAAACTTCGCCCTCCGCTCTATCTGGACCGACAACAATTATTTTAATGCCCGCAGCATGGATGTATATATCACCAAATTAAGAAAGTACCTCAAAGACGAACCCGCTGTGGAAATTCTGAATATCCATGGCAAAGGATTTAAACTTATTGCCCCCTAAGTTTGTTTAATTAAATGGTAGGGTAAAAAAAGAATAAGGGGTATTTATAACAATCACATTTGCAAGGATTTGATTATATGTATTTTTTTACGTATTTTTACTTTTATTTTAAATTTAACTAAAAGGTGAATACAATGGGAGATGATAAAAAACCGGCGTGGGAAAAACCTGAACTTATCACCCTGTCCATCAATGATACTCTTGCGGCTTCTGCGCCGGATGACGATTTTGAATTTGGAGGAATAAGCTGACCGGCTTTAATGAGAATTTTTTAATGACAACAACCGTGAAACTTTTATAATTTCAGAAACGTATACAAAAAGATAATTCGCATACAAAAAATTTTTTACTGTTAAAATAAACTCCTTATGACAAGAAAAGCATGGATTTTATTGACATTTGCTCTGCTCTTCACCGGGAATATTCACTCCCAGAATGTTCAATGGGTTTCCCATTTTACCGGAACCGGAGAAAATTATCCTTTGCAGTCAGTCATTGACAAAAATGACAATCTGTATGTCATCGGACAGTTTAAAGGTACTGTTAACCAGGCGCCAGGAGAGGGTATTTCCAAATCCCTCACCTCCAAAGGCGATTATGATATTTTTGTTTCCCGGTACGACAAAGACGGCAATCTGGTATGGCTCCGTCAGATTGGAGGAACAGGCACAGAAGTAGCTGCAGGAATTACCTGCGATAAGGTAAATCAGGAAATATGGATAGGACTCTCTTCCACCTCAACCACCCTCACCGATGAAGACAACAATCTTGTAACAAATGCTTCATCGGGCACACAGCAGGAGATTATCCTTGTTTCTTTATCCTGCAGCGACGGAACCTTCGGAGTAAAGAAAAAAGTTTCTCTTGACGCTTCGCGGCACACAATTACCAATCTCGCCCTGGATAGCGCCAGACGGGTTGTCATTACAGGATATTTCCAGTACAAAATCAAATTTTCCGAAACCGATTCCCTCACGGCTACGAACTATAATTTATTTGTGGCAAAATTTGACCGGAACGGAAACTTTTTGAAAAGCAAACTGATCGATGCCCCTACATCACAGATTAATGGAGTTTCGGTGCTGGATAAATCAACCTACGTACTCAGCGGCCGCTTTGCTACCAAAATGAAAATTGACAACGATTCTGTCACCAACAGCGGAAACCAGGATATTGTTCTTTTTAAAACCGACACCAATTTTAATTTTATTCCCGGTTCTTTCCGTAAAATTGCAGGGACAGGCAACGAATTAAGTCTTTCCATTTCCACCGACAAAAACCGGAATACTTATGTCAGCGGTTATTTCCTAAGTCCTTACCTTGTAATTGACTCCACAGCCACCCAAACCACACAAAGAGGAAGTGCCTCCAACCCTATCAACAAAGGAGGAAACGACTTTGTATTTGCCTTGTACGACAGCCTGTTTAATCTTAAATGGATAAACTACGGAGGAACCGCCGGTGACGACCAGATGAGCAGGATCGTCTCGAATGATAATTCAGTGATGATTGCCGGACGTTTTGGTACCCCAAAACTTGTCTTTAAAAATGATTCCATCACCAACAAGGGAACTTCGGGCACCGACGGGTTAACCATTGTCATGGATAAATACAACAACCTTGTTTACCTGCTTGGATTTGGCGGAACCGGCAGCGAGGTGATTGAAACAGGACAGATCACCTCCCAAGGAGATTTTGTGGTGGTAGGACGTTTCAATTCCCCGCAGGTAATTATTGGAAAGGATACCTTAACCAATCCCAATACCGACAAAGACATGGCTATCATCCGGTATTCCAAAGCCAGCCTTACCATGTGGGTGAACCAGATCACCTGCCCCGGTGCTAAAGACGGTTCAGTAGCTGCCATCCCTAAAGGCACCACCGTACCTCCTTACTCATTTACATGGACCAAAAAAGGAGACGCTTCTTTCAGCAGCACCGAACAGTATATTTACAACATCGGGTCGGGACGGTATTATGTCCATTTTCAGGATAAACTTGGATTCAGTATTTACGACAGTGTTGACCTTGTTGAACCGGCCATCACCCCCCTGTCTGTAAACATCACTTCTGTCACCAATACCTCGTGTTACGGGGGCAATGACGGAGCCATTGACATTACTGCAGCCAATGGTTATGGCGGATACAGTTACTCATGGACAGCCCTGAGCGGATCGGGAATCACACCTTCTGCTGAAGACCAGCACACCCTCACCAAAGGAACGTACAAAGTAACGGTAACCGACAGCAAAGGGTGTAAAATCACATCCAACAACATTGGCGTGGACGAGCCTGCTCCTATTCTGCTTTCAATGAATGTTACCGATGTGTCTGTGGTGGGCGGAAATGACGGATCCATTATCATGAATGTAACCAACGGTACTCCTAACTTTACCTATGCATGGACCAAAGTGGGCGATGGGTCGTTCAGCGCCTCCACAAAAGATATTTTTTCCCTGAAATCAGGCATATACAACGTGCTGGTGACCGACGCAAAAAATTGTACAGCCAATGGATCGGCCACTGTGAAAGAGCCTAACGAACTTTCTGTTTCTCTTGCTGCCACTCCTGTAAGTTGTCACGGAGCCAACAATGGAATGCTTGTGGCCAGCGTAACAGGAGGAAGCGGTCCGCTTACCTATACGTGGAGCAAAACAGGAGATCCCGGATTCTCAGCTCCTAACAATGATACCATCACTAATCTTGGACCGGGGACTTACAATCTGACTGTAAGCGACGGAACACATAACGGATACGCCCAAGCTCAAATTACTGAACCTGCCGCCTTCACCATTGCCGGCACAACAGTTACCCATATCGACTGTTACGGAACAGCCACGGGAGCTGTTTATGTTCAGCTTGCAGGAGGAACAACTCCCTACACTTACCTGTGGACCCGTGAAGGCTCACCAGGCTATCAAGCTACCTCGGCCAATCTTGCCGATGTCATTGCAGGTACGTACCATTACACAGCCACCGATGCCCGCGGATGTTCTGCTGATACCGTCATCACCATTACACAAAAAGATTCCATCACTGTTGTTGCTGCCGTGCAACCTGTATCCTGCTACGGGGAAACTTATGACGGATACGTTCAACAGACTCTTTCGGGAGGAAATCCCTCATACACTTTCCAATGGTCCAACGGACTTTCCTCAAAAGACATTTATTATCTCCGCCCGGGATCGTATTACTGCACCATCACCGATTCAAAAAATTGCCGTACCACCAAACGCTACATCGTGGACGAACCAGGCATGTTATATGGCAACTTCGTAATTACTCATATCTCCTGTTACGGCAAACATGACGGCACGGCAGAAATCAAAGTAAGCGGTGGAACCTCTCCTTATTCCTATCAATGGAAAGCTCCGCTCACAGACACAGTGGCAAAAGTAACCGGTCTTGGCAAAGGGAAATACTCGGTACTTGTCAAAGATTCAAAAAAATGTGAAAGCTGGTTCGATATGCCCATCGCCATTAATGAACCTGATTCCCTTGTTCTTTCCATAGATTCGGTGGCCAACGAAAAAGCAGGATCCGATGGACTGATTAAAGCGTCGGCAACAGGAGGTACGGCTCCCTATAACTTCCTGCTGATGCCTAAAGGCCTCAACAACGCCACAGGGCTCTTTAACACCCTAACAGGGGGAAAATATGTAGTGTATCTGACCGATAAAAATCTTTGCGGTCCTCTTCTTTCCGATTCTATTCTGATAGAACCCAAAATTGACACCGTGACACTCCATGCCTCATCTCTTTTCTCAGCAGCCATCTATCCCAACCCCACCAATGGAATATTCTCATTGTTAATCTACGGCGAGGAAAAGGTATGGAAAATTACCATGCTTTCTGCTACGGGAAAAGCAGTCATGGAAAAGACATACCTCACACAAGGTCCGGTGACTGAACTGTCTGTGAATGCCTCTCATCTGGCAAAAGGAATTTATCTTGTGAAAATCAATGAGTCGCCGGCCATCAAGGTAATTATCCAGTAGAGAAAAGAATTTCAACCTGCTCATCATAAAAGGCGGTCCTTCAGGAAGGCACCGCCTTTTTCTTTATATACCGGAGAACAATTTCATGATCGGAAAACCGTTCAACCCACAGGACCCACATAAGAAATACCAATCCATAAATAACCCCATCGTAAGTGTCATGAAGGATTCCCGCATACTTCATCCCATGCCATGCCTGCGAAAGATACAACAGGACAATACGCAAAGCATTTATCAGGTTAATCACAAGCAAACCGGTGAAAATAAAGCTGACTCGCTTTTTCAGGCTCTTGCCTGTAAGCCACACAAAAACAGAAAAAACAAGCATCAGACTTATTCCAATGCAAGCCCTGGCAAAACGTATTCCTCCTTTATTTCCTTTAAGATAATAACACCCTGTTTCAACCGGATAACCCAGCCATCCAAGAATGTTTTTGCTGAGATAAAGAATTCCCTCCACAAGCCACCGGAAATCGAGCAACAGCAATAAAGGAGCAATCACTTTAACGGCCATCACAAGCCAGAAAAGAATCTTAAGGATAAACTTCATTAAATCTGCCGGGAAAGGAAAAGTACCCATCACTCCCTGTATGCTGTCTTTTTCACCACGGAACCATGTCCATAAAAATACGAGATAAAACATGCTTACCCCCGAAAAAACAACGGAAGTGGCTGGCTGCAGTGTAGAGATGTCCTTACCGGAAACAAAACCTAATATCACCATTCTCAGTATGTTCAAGAAAAAATGCAATACTGCAAGAAATCCTGCATACCGACTTACCGCCCGCAAAGAACCGGAAAAAAAAGCAATGAAAAACAAAGAACCAAGGAACCAGTACAGGGCAAGATAACGTTGCTGAATCATCAAAACAGCCTGAGGAAGAACCAGTACATTGTCATAAGAAGCAACCGGGATGTGCATTCGCAAAAAAACCTGCCGGGCAATTGAAACCACTACTTTCCCATAAGAAAAAATAAAACCTTTCGCTCCTCCACCATAAAAAAGAAAAAAGACAACTGCAAGCAACGAAAGAAAAATTTTTTTCCACGGAGGAAAAGAAAGATAAAGGGAATATAGCCTGCGAAGAAAAGAATTCATTCCTTCTTGTGAGGATCTTTCCTGTTTTTCATTCCCAGATAAGCCAGTCCTGAACCTATCAATAAGGTAAGCAATCCTCCGTCAAGAGGTACTCCGGGCTCTCCGCCCGGATTACCCGGCTGGGCATAAACAGTAATCATTGTCCATGCCAGAAAAAAAGTTAAAAGGATGTGACCGGCTCTTCTCATACACTACAAAAATAAAAGATAAAGAGGAAAATGTTTCTCCTTTTTGGGTTAAAAAATTCCTTTAAATAACATCTGAAAAGGAAGATTGTTCAATTTCTTCCGGTTTATTTAACAGCAGGCAGGAATACCTTTGCCGTTTTTACTGACTGGCCGTTACCTATTCTCACCACATAAGTTCCTGCCGGCAACGATGAACTTTCTGCCATCTGGCATTTTGCATAATGGCGATCAATCATTAGCCTCCCGTCTAAGGTATACACTTCAAGACGTGTATCAGCGCTTTCGTCAAGACCTTCAATCAGAAGCACATTCCCCTGGATAATATATACATCAATGTTGTCACCTCTTTCGCTGCCGGTTGCCAGCACTGATTCTTTATTAACGCTTCCAGTATCGTCCGGCATAAGGGAATCGGAAGCTGTGGTCTCCTTAAGAATCAGGTAAAAACGAGGATCTTTCTCACCGGCTGATAATGCTGCTGCATAAGAGATATAATCAGTCGCTTCGGTAGTATAATCAAGTTTTTTGTCATACAGGGCATATCTGGTTTTGCCCGTATTGCGAATGGTTAAGGTATACGTACCGTTGTAAGGAACCTCTGCCACGAAAGGAATTGAATCTTTTCTTTCATCCGTACTCAATATGTTTACTGTAAGTTTCGTGTTCTCTGCCAGGGTATAGATTTGGGGGTAGTCGGGCGAACCATAACGTTTTTCAGCATCACGGCCAGGTTCATATCCATTGGAAGCACCTGGACGGAAAGCCACGATGCATTCATCCGAAAGACTTCCCCCTGAGATTTTGATCCGGACGTTGTCTGTTTCAGCCATCATTTCTTTTAAATTCACCGGAGCAGCCACCCGCACGTTGTTGGTAAAACTGACCACATTGTTTTCCGTGAGGGTTTGGACGAAGAAGCCCTGCCCCATGGACAGATAACGGCTACCGCCATTGGTACCCCCTATTCCTGCCGTATAGGTAGCATACTGGGAACCATTCCACACCCAGATGGTTGAAGAAAGTCCTGTTTTGTCCATAGCTTCCCAGTCAATAGGCGAAGGATATGGATTGCCCACCAGATTGTATCCGTTTTTAGTTTTTTGCAATACTCCTGAAAGGATATTACCCGTGTTGGCTTCCCCATGGAAAACAACCGTACGGGGATTTACTTTTGCCCACACAGCATAACCCGCAGCCACAGGAACGATAAAGGCAGGATCTTTTATATAAGAACCATAGGTATCGGTAGCTTCATTGTATCCTTTCATAAACAAACTGGTTAATATGCCGGCTTCTGATCCTGTAACAGGAGATGAAATGAGGTGCCACTGATTGGGCGATATATACCGTTCCACCGTGATCATGCCCGATATTCCATTGTCAAAGAATGCCCCGTCGCCCGTAGCATCACTTTTAATTACAAGTTCTCCTTCTATGACGGTATTTCCTTTCACTGTTGCTGTGTGGCCGGGGTTCACAAACAACGTATCGCCTGCTGTAATTCTTAAAGAAGCAGCCACCAGGTCGGCTCCATTGTCGTTCACTCCCACCGTATAATTCCCGGCTATCACAGCATCTATTGAGGCATCAGGACGCCCTCCATCCCACGCATTTCCATTCCATGTGGTAAAAGAAAGAGTGACGACATTCACCGGATTATTGTAAGCGGTGGCACTATTGTAAATTTCTTTTCCCTTATTGCCATTGTATTCACACACATGAATCCGGTACGTTTGTCCTTTGGCAAGACCGGATACTGTAACGGAAGTCCCTGTACCGTTGTACACGCAATACCAGCCGGTTGATCCAATCTGGCTTCCCTGGCCAAATACACTGCTTGCGGTATAAGTGGTTTTATTTACAGGAGAAGCGGTTCCTGATGAAGTCCGGGCCATAAACACGGCACAATTACTGCCTGTCCCTCTCTGCCAGGTGAAAGTAGCAGCAGTAAGGGTTATTCCTGACGCCTGGATATTACTGGCCTGTGCCGAAGAACTTCCCTGCGTGGTGAAAATCATCTGTGTCCCATACGCTGTTCCCTTCGCATTGGTGGCATAAGCACGAACATAGTAAGTGGTAAGGGGCGAAAGGCCGGTTAACTGGCTCACAAAAGTTCCTGTTCCGCTTCCGTCAATGGTTTTGCTATCGGCAATGGTAGGCGAACCGGTGGTGTTCCAGCATACGCCACGGGCAGTGACAGCACTTCCTCCATCGGTGGTTATCGTCCCTCCTCCTGTGGCGGCAACATCAGTAATGTTGGTAATAGCCGTTGTGGTTACCACAGGAACTGTATTGGCGCGTGCCACTGCATAATACCCGTCGGCTGCCGACACACTGGCAAAAGTAACCACCCCATTGACCACTGACGTTGCACTTGCCTTCACACTGAAAGTACCTGTGGTTGATGAACGGTAAAGCAATTTATACTGCGAAGCAGCCAGTCCGCCGACATACAGGGACGAAAGACCTGCCTCTTTCAAATCCACACTGATGTTTACCGTCAACGTACCACTGCGATCAAACTGCCATATTCTGGCCGAACGGATGTCAACTGTGGAAGGAAGGTCGGCTACAGAAGTGTCATCGAGTGCATTTCCGCCAAATACTTCAAACTTGGCAGGAGTCCATGAAGCAGTACTGTTCATCCACAACCCCTGGCAGGTATCGCTGCTGGCTGTTCCTTTTGCCTGCCAGAGTGCACGCGTAGAAGAAGAAATATTGCTTATCGGCGCATAAGAAGTAGTCCATGTTCCCGACACTGAAGTGAGTTTATCGGCTACAGGATCTCCGCCCAACGAAGAAGCAATATCGTTGAGGGTTGTTCCTGAGCCTTCGTTGGCCATGTAATAAGCCATGAGATTAGCAATCTGTGAGTGGGCAGAAACAAGAGGACGGTGCATCCAGTCCCTGATGTTTGCTTCACTCACTGCGGTGTTCCATATTTTTATTTCATCCACATACCCCTTAAAATACCATCCTGCAGGACTGCTGCCTGTACCTGCCTCTGCCCCTATCAACCATGCATTGGAAGGATGGTAAGAAGGAGTCCCCGATACACTTTTTACAGCCACTTTCCTGCCATCTATCCATAAAGCCAGCGAACCTCCTGTATACGCCATGGCAATGTGATGCCATCCTGCAGTAAGATTGGCCAGCGGATAACACACATAATTATCTGTCCCTGTATAAAGTACTGCGCTCAAACATTGTGTTTGAGGAGCCGATGGGTCATTCAGGGCAATACGGTAGCCTCCGTTTTCATAACAGGAAACAATTGCCTGCGGCGTGGTTACGTTCCAGCTGGCACTGTAAGCCCACAACTCAACCGTAAAAGAAGAAGTATATTTGAATTTATTTCCTGCAGAAAGATAGGCGCTCGTCCCGTTTAGATTATGAGCCATTCCTCCTCCCTGAGCAAAAACGTCAAAAGAAAAAATCA
>Ga0123519_10012058_pt1 | contig 12627 bp, 10 predicted proteins | sample YelNatPaOPRAMG02_FD_87396 | JGI IMG/M metagenome (GOLD analysis project Ga0123519, IMG submission 87396) | Hot spring microbial communities from Yellowstone National Park - Yellowstone National Park OP-RAMG-02 (version 2) | ecosystem: Environmental > Aquatic > Thermal springs > Hot (42-90C) ...
AAAAAAAAAGAATTAAAAAACACTCACGACGAGAACTGAAATGACTTTGCAAAGAGAAAATAATGCACTGTATTACAATCTTCCAAGCCAGGTTGAAAAGAAAACATGGAGAAAAAAAAGAATTAAAAACACTCACGACGAGAACTGAAATGGCGTTGCAAAGAGAAAATAATGCACTGTATTACAATCTTCCAAGCCAGGTTGAAAAGAAAACATGGAGAAAAAAAAGAATTAAAAAACACTCACGACGAGAACTGAAATGACTTTGCAAAGAGAAAATAATGCACTGTATTACAATCTTCCAAGCCAGGTTGAAAAGAAAAACAGAGATAAAAAGAAGACGGGATAAAAGAATTAAAAATCACTCCGGGACTTGCATGCCAGGGTGATACGATATACCTGCAGGGTCGCCGTAGAGCACAGTTTCAAGTACGCATACTCTACCATATTCGTTATAATACTGTTCAAAGTAGAACCTTTCTCTCGCAAGTCTTAGGGCTTCACCCTGCGGAATACCTTTTCCAAGAAAATCTTCCCAGAAGGTTGTACAGAATGAGAAATCGCCAGTTCCTCTTGCAAAATCGCCCCATGATTCTTCTGTCGCACCAATATAACCCATAGCACCTGCATGCAATACACCTAACGAAAAGAACTTGTCTGCGTCCATTTTCAATTCCTTCGCAGAGCCGTTCCAGCACACAGGCCAATCTAACGCCGAAGATAGACAACAGGCTCCGAATACTGTCATTGCATGAAGGTCTAAGGATTCGACATCTTCTGTTCCTATCCTATCCAAGTTTGCATCAGGGTCGTCAGTAGATGCCCAGGTAACATACCACCCATCAGGATAACCATGGCCATCATACATAACTGCATTCGTAGTTGGCATCTGGCTTGGGGCTTGCAATCCTGCTTTCGCGCCTAGTAGCCAATATGCAAGCATACCGTTTTCTGCAAAGACTGCAGTCTGATGCGCAGGCGGTATCAATCTACCCATACCAACAGCCCAACTTCTTACAATTAGCGCAAATCGATATGCTAAATCGTCTGGTTTATATTCGTATTTCCAGTATCCAAGACTTCTTGCAACCAATGCACTTGCATCGAGTGTATTCCGAGCAACTAACCTACCTATCGCAAGTTCACACGTATAAAGAGCATCTTCACGCTGGTAGTAATTCTCTGAATTTTCAAAAGTCATGCTTTCGTTAAGTTTTATGTCCAAATCTCCATAATACATATCAGAAGCCACATATTCTTCGCCTGACTCTGAAGAATCTGTAGAACCTTCATACCATATGGGAGATTTTACATACATCATGGGCACAGATTCCGTGTCTCCAACTATACATACATATTTTGCCTGGTATCCTTTTTTTGTTAAAAATTCAAATGCATCGTCTATAGCATTATCGACTTTAGCAGCACGCGCGTTTATGTAATTCTGCAATGCAATCTCTTCTTCTTCGGGTAACCAATCAGGGTCTTCACCTCTCTCTCCACTACCTGCATCCCCAGTTCCGTAACCTAGCGCAAAGTTGTATTCTATGGGAACAGAATAGTCGCAGGTAATTACAATTCCAAGCCTTTCAGACGATAAAGTAGATGAAACGAGCGAAAGACCAGGCACAAGCCTGCTTTTATTAGAAAAATCTATATCCGTGGGATTGGTAACTACTATATATTCGCATTTGTCTCCACCTCTTAACACAGATAAATAATAATCCCACACATCTTTTTGTGTTTTAAGAAACATTTTTGCAACTCCATAGATGTTATTCTTACCAACAGAAATCACATTCTTTATCTTGTTTTTATTTATGAATTCTCTTACCTCGTTCGCATGTCTCCCCTCGTAATCGTAAATTAGAGGCGCGTTTAAATAAGATGCTAATGGAACTGCAAAGGTTGCATTTTCGTAATTAGGTACAACTACTACGACTTCTATCTTCTCCCAGAATTTTTGAGCAATTGCAATACTTACCTCCGTAGGATTTGAGCCATATTCGGCAACTGCAAAGTTTGTCTTTCCCTCGTATTTATCCAAGCCTGAGGGAACTTCATTTCCAGAATCGAAAAATACAGGTCTGTACCTGCTCTTTGTGCCAAATTCTATTTTCTTCCCATCTGAGCCTTGGGCAAATGCAGGCGTAAAACAGATTGCACTTTCTCCTTGCCATTTCTGCGTAGGGTCAAAGTTCACAACTGCAGGATTAGAACCACTTTTCTTTTTGCTATCATAGGAGAGTTTAAAAATTCCTTTATCCTTTTCTTCATTCATATTTCCATTAAAGAAAAAGAACATGCATGATACAAGGATAATAGTTGCAAGGATTGCAAAAGACACTTTAGTTCTATTTGTTTTTGAATAATTCAAAAATGAATACTTCGAAAACTTAGGTAGATAACACTCTCTAAGGCGTCTTAACATATATTTCACCTCAAATTGTCAATTTGTAAATAATATATCCCTCTCAGAAGATTTAGCCCTTTTGGTTACTCTTATCTCAACATTTATTGTATAACCAACCCCTCTACGACAATTTACGTTCTCTACATATCTAAATTTGGATTATATCTAAAAGGTTTATATCTAAAATATCTAAAAATTACCGATTATCTCCGAATATCTCAAAATTACCTTGCTCCACCTTTGAATCTAAGAATTGCCGCAATGCCACCAAATGCCTTAAGAAGCATCTCGCCTTCGTCAGAATCTGCAGATATCAATTCTACTTTCGAACTTGAAGCCTCTGCTAACTTGGATAATTCTTCGATAATATCTGTCTTTTCCACTATCTGTTCGAGGACATTACATTTGGGACATTTGCCAGGCTCATAATTCGGGTCTGATACCGTAATCTCTTTCTCTTCATAGCCACAACTTGGACATTTTAATTTTATTCTGTATTTTCTCAAGGCTTCGGATATGAGTAAAGTATCGACTGCGCCTATTTGTAGAAAATGCCTAACTTCATCTTCACCGTACGCAGAAAGTCCACTGTCTGGTTTTATCACTTCTTTCATAAGCCTTTGCACTAACTTCTTCTCTTTTGCAAGCGACATACCTTCGACTGCTTCAGACGCCTTTTCCACAAGTTCTTTAAGACCGTACTCATCTGTATACCCTGTATCAAAAGTATCTACGACTTTCTTTTTTATCTCGTGATGCAGATAATCCTGCTCGTAGAAAAAGACTTTTGTATAACCAGGTCCACCAATTAGCACACCTTTAATATCTTTTAGAATAGGCAGCCAAAGTTCTGTTACATGGTCTGCAACTCGCTTAAAAAATTCGTTAGCTGCATCTTCTATAAGTCTTTCAAACCTGCGCTGAGACTGCCCGCCACGACCATGCTTACTAGGCACCTGTGATTGCAAGTTCAACTGTACTTGGATTCTTTTACCTTTCACCAAGCCGATGGTGGCTTCCTTCCTATCTATAACGATTAATCCATAAGTTTCTTTTTCAGCAAGCATCTCCTCAAGTGGTTTTAGAAAAAACTCAGAGTCGCATCTGTAAAGATACGTGTTTATGGGTTCTGGTGGAATTATAACATATGAGACAGGTTCGCTTTGGTCTCCCGAAAGTGCCCTTGTTCCTACAAAAAATACCACGCCATTCTCAGGCGGTTCCTTGAATGTTTTTAATTTCCCGAGAAGAGACTCAATCGCCCACATGACATTCTTTCTTGTTGTTCTTGATTTTATATTCGAAGATTGGGCATATTCATTCCTTAAATAATTTGAGACATCAGAAATTGCTCTTCCGGGCGGCACATACAAAGAAACAAGTTCTGTTGCTCTACCTTTTATACCGCGCAATTCCTCTAATGCACGTTTAAACTCGTATCTTGCAATTTGAGGGTCTTTAAAACTTGACGAGTCAACAGAGCCATCTGACGTCATTTTTAATCCTCTCTTTGTCTCTCTTTCCTTATCTTCGATTCTTATCTTTGCTTTTGCTTATCTTCGCTTAGTCCCTTTTCCAAAGACTTAATTATTACAAACCCATATCGGACTTTGGTTATAAAGTTATTGTGCTGGACGATGTGCTGAACAGGAGAAAAAAAAACAGAATAGAATACGGAGTGGAAAAGGATGGAAAGGATTTCGATTTCGATTGGAGGCTCGATTTTTTTACCTGAAGATTCTGATGTCTCTTTTTTGAAAGAAGTGGCATCGTTTATTATAGAGAAAGCAAAGAAAAGAAAGATTGGAATAGTAACTGGCGGAGGAAAGACTGCTAGATATTACATAAAACTCGGTCGTGCTCTCGGCGTGAATGAGGCTTTGCTTGACATGCTAGGTATCGATGCGACACGTATCAATGCAAGAACTATGATTGCGGCGTTAGGAGACGCCTGTTATCCCAAGCCTGCACTCGATTATGAAGAGGCAATTAATGCGCTCCAATCATATAACATAGTAGTTATGGGCGGGACTACACCAGGTCATACTACAGATGCAGTTACTGTAATCTTAGGCGAAAGGATGCATGCTGACCAGATTATTATTGCGACCGCAGTCAATGGAGTATATACCAAAGACCCGAAGAAATTCAAAGATGCAAAGAAATTAGATAAGATTGATGCAGAAGAATTGATAAAAATAGTTGGAGGAATGAATGCAGAAGCAGGTTCTTGCGGTGTAATCGACCCCTTAGGTGCAAGAATGATTGCTCGTTCGGGCATAACAACAAAAGTAGTTCATGGAAAAGACCTAAAGGCGTTTTCAAATGCAATCGAAGGAAAAGAATTCGATGGAACTACAATTGTAAAGAAGTTGTGAATAATGTAAAGCGGTTGTGAATAGAAGTTTGAGTATAAATTTTGAATAAGAAAATCGATTTGCACGAAATATTTATGCAGTAAAATAAGGATATAGGCTTGGGGAATTCTCATGGCTGACAAAGCAGACAAGAAAATAAGAGTGTTGATAGCCAAGCCAGGACTTGATGGTCATGATAGAGGCGCGAAGGTAATTGCAAGAGCCTTAAGAGATGCAGGAATGGAAGTGATTTACACGGGTTTAAGGCAGACGCCCGAACAGATTGTAGATGCAGCGATTTCTGAAGATGTGGATTTCATAGGATTATCCTGCCTGTCAGGAGCACACATGACTTTATTTCCAAGAGTAGTTGAATTGTTGAAAAAGCAGAATGCATCAGATATTAAAGTAATTGCAGGTGGAATAATTCCTCAAGAAGATATACCTCTACTAAAATCACAAGGAATTTGTGAAGTATTTGGACCTGGGACTCCAACAGAAAAGATAATTGAGTATATACGCACACATTCAAAGTAGTGTTAAGATGGAAATCGTTGAGAAATTACGCACTAAAGATAGACGTGCAATTGCAAAAGCAATCACTACACTCGAAGACAACTACGAAGATTCTGACAGACTCCTACATACAATCTTCAAACATACAGGTAATGCACATGTTGTAGGAGTTACGGGCGCGCCTGGGGTTGGTAAAAGCACGCTTATTTCTTCGCTCGTAAAAGAATTTCGCAGCCGTGGAAAAACTGTTGGCATAGTTGCAATTGACCCGACGAGCCCGTTTACAGGCGGCGCGGTTCTCGGAGACCGTGTGCGAATGGGCGAGCATTCGGGCGACCGCGGAGTTTATATACGAAGCATGGCAACCCGAGGTTCTCTAGGCGGTTTGTCAAAAGCAACAAGCGATGCTGTTAAAGTGCTCGATGCCGCAGGGTTCGATATTATTATAATAGAGACCGTAGGGACAGGTCAGTCTGAGATTGATGTTGTGCGTGCTGCAGATACTATTGTTGTAGTAATCATACCAGGCTTGGGGGATGACATTCAAGCAATAAAAGCAGGGATTCTTGAAATTGCAGATATCTTCGTAGTAAACAAGTGCGATAGAGAAGGTGTAGAAAGAGCAGTCTCAGAACTTGAAATGATGCTCGATTTGAAAGAAAAGAGAACTTGGCGCCCTCCTATTTTGAAAACAAACGCAAGACTTAACGAAGGTACCTCAAGACTTGCCGATGCTATTTCAGAACATTATTCTCATATTAATCGGAACGGCGAACTCGAGAAAAGACGCCGTGCAAGATATTCTGAAGAGATTCGGGACGTGGTAAATAGACGAATAGGCGAATACATGTACCTTGCATCAGGAAAAGAATTTTTCGATGAGGTTCTTGAAAAAGTTTTGAGAAAGGAAATGGACCCTCGAAGTGCTGCAGACTTAATTCTAAATGAGATTGTGAAATTTGACTTAAGAAAAAGTAATAAGAAAAATTAAATTAGAGAAGTAAGTTGTGAAACAGCAGATAAGAAGCAAAGTTGATAAAAGCAAAGTGAGAATATAAAGTGAGAATATAGTTTCATTAGTCTCATTCGAGTTTTACTACTTTGACGTGATTACACATTGTGGAACTTCCTTTGCCTATAAACTTTCCCACGATGGGCGCAGCATCTGAATAATCTCGTCCACATGCGACTTTTATATGGTTTATTCCTACAATAATATTATAGGTAGGGTCATATTCAACCCAGCCAATACCCGGATAATATACTTCGACCCAGGCATGTGTCTCGCCCTCGCCTACAAGATAACCTTGCACATACCTTGCAGGAATGCCTGCCGAACGACATATCGCAATCATGATATGCGCATAGTCTTGACATACTCCAAATCTTATACGAAGTACTTCGTTCGAAGTTGTATCGATGTTCGTTTGACCTTTTTCATATCCAATAAGGTCGTTTGTCCAAGCCATGATGTTTCTCACTACAGAAAATGTATTTCTGCCTGACTCACGCACTAAGGCTTTTGCAATATTTCTTGTAACGCTATTAATCTCGACAAGTTTACTTCGTTCAAGGTACTCTCCAAGCCAGGGCGCATAGTTCTGCGGGTATCTGCATGAAAGTTTATCTAGGATATCAAGGACTGCATTGCTATTATTTATATCAAGCCCTGGATAGTCTTTTGACATGTCTATTATGAGTTTAGGATAATTTCTGTCTAATATAGATTCTGCAACAATCTCCAATTTTTTATGTGGCTCGAGAACATCAAATTTTACAGTTGGATTACCGAATCTGTCCTTGTAATTAGTTTTGAACCCTTCGGGGTCTGTGCGCAGGGTGTATTTTATCAACTTCTGATTAGGCGCGGAAATAGGGGTCTTATGCAATACATTCGAAGATTTTACCACCTTATAGGAATATGTAAAAGTTGTAACATCATCTGCTTTGTATAGCATGCGAACCACCTATTTTAGCACGAGCATCTCTTTCAAGGTGCAATCAAAAATCGAGCCAAAGGTAGAACCGCTTGTACATTTTACAAGACCTATTGGTAAAGTCTCTATTTTTCCATCTATATAAAAAGCATAAGGTCTGATAAGAACTCGTGTAGTAGATATGAGATTTCCATCTGGTTCGTTCTCAATTAATTCTGCATTCGCAATTAATGATAATCTTTTCATTTCCAAATCTTCTTTGATTTCATTCTTGCTCTTACTTACTTTTCTCGGCTTGGGAATACTTAGATTTGTAATTTGTTCCATATCTATATTTCTATGTATCGATGGAGAAGGTGCACGTTGCATAACATAAATCTCGGGTTCTGCGGTAAGTTCGTTTGACATAACTTTGATTTCTTCGTCTGATAAATCATTACCTGCACGCATCCAAATGCCAGATTCTCTTTTTCTTATTATATACGATTTAATTTCAGAAATTAGTTTTTGTCTAATATCTCTTGATTCTATAGAATATGTCTCAAGTGTACGAAGCATAGGTTCGGTTCCAGAATATACACTTACAATTTCATCTAAATATTGGTAAAGCGCTTTGTCATCGAGAATACTTGCACTTAACGAATTAAGAACGTTTACTTTTCTATTTACATAACTTTGTGAAATCCCAGGGACATACAAATCAGGGTCTGAAACTCTACGAATAACAACGTCTACCTCCTTTTCGCATTCTACAGTTTTAAGCATAACTGTCCCGTCCATGTCTAATCTTAAATCTCTAGGTTCTGCGAACTGAATTCCAAGATGGTGCGCAAAATACCTGTTATCATGATACCCAAGACTTCTGAAACCGTCAGAAAGAACAACTGATAATTTAGTTTTTCTATGTGGGTGATAGGTGAGTTTGCATAACGAATCTGCAATCTTCGTAAAGTCGAAATCCAGGATATCGATTCCGTCCATAATTTCAGGCAGATACTGAGAACGAAGTTCATTTGCACGAATAGCAAACCCCAAGCCTGAGGGCAGTTTTATATTCTCATCAAATATCAAAAATTCGTTTTCACCGATATGGAGTAAATCAGGCGCATACATGAATATGGAAATATGTTTTGGTAAAACAAGATTCTCACATTCTGGAAAATAGTATGGACTCGATTTAATCAAGTCTTGTGGTACTATATCTTGAGTGCCATTATAAACATCATGTAAAAATTTGTTAAATGCATTTACTCTTTGCTCGATTCCCTTTTTTAAAAACTCGAACTCATCCTTAGAAATAAAAAGAGGCAATTGGTCGATTTTATATTTAGGGTCGTGCCTTAACGAGAAGAGAGGTCTCAATCTTGCGTTCATAGTTTGCATTTCATCAAGAACTCTACTTAATTTTTTAATTCCAATCCTAGAGAGATTATTTTCAATTTTAGAATATGGTTCGCGAAAAACATTCCCAATTAATATCTCGTCATAGGCTTGTGCTTTTCCTCTTTTATCTCCTCTTTTATCTTGAACATTTACATCTTGATTTTTAATTCCTTTTTTCTTATTTACCTCTATCTTATTTCCACCTTTATGTGTCATCTTTAACACATCTTTTTAACCCATCTTTAATAGTCATTCATGTATGGTAGGCATCTCAAGATATCTCAAGATGGCTATGTATATCTATATCCGTTAATAAACTATGCGTTCCTTTGTAACATCGTTTATAATTTATCCAGTTGGTTAAATGTTAGATGGTTAGAGAATGAATTTGGTTAGAAGGTTGGTTAGTGAATGAGTTAACTTTTGCAATGGTTTAATATGTGGGGAATGAAATGCAGAGGTGATGCCCGAAAAGTTCCAACCATACATAAGCGCAGATACTTTTCTTCCCGAATTGTCAAAAAAATCGATTTTGCTCGGTATAATACTTGCAATCGTAATGGCTGCTGCAAATGCATATCTTGGGCTTAAGGCAGGTATGACAGTATCTGCAAGTATTCCGGCGGCTGTTATCTCGATGGCTATACTCAAAGGAGTGCTAAAAAGCGGTAACATTCTTGAAAATAATATAGTTCAAACGATAGCGTCTGCAGGAGAGGCTCTTGCAGCAGGCGTGATATTTACCTTCCCGGCGCTTATTCTTATGGGCGTATGGAAAGGTGTTGACCCTGTAAATGATTGGCAGAACTATGTTGTTCTTACTTCAGTAGCTGCCATGGGTGGAGTTCTTGGAGTTCTTTTCACGATTTCACTTCGAAGGATTTTCATTGTAGAACAGGAACTACCCTATCCGGAAGGTGTGGCATGTGCTGAAGTTCTCAAGGCAGGGGATAAAGGAGATAAGTCAGTATCATATGTATTTACTGCGCTTGGTATTGGTGCAGGACTGAAATTCATAGAGGCAGGGCTTGGGGCTTGGAGGAGTAAGATAGAAGGCGTAATCCCTGTAGGAAGGACGGGTATTGCTGCAGGGTGCGAGATTTCACCTGCTCTTTTTGCTGTTGGATATATAATAGGTGCGGAGATATCGTTTTTGGTGTTTTTAGGAGGTGCGATTGCTTGGTTCGGGCTGGTGCCACTACTTGCACTTGTATATCCTCTCGAAGGCACGAATCTGCTTGATGCTCTCTACAACATATGGTATTATCAAGTGAGGTATGTGGGTGTAGGAGCAATGATTGTAGGAGGAATGTATACTTTATTTAAGATGCGAGATGCGATTACAAAAGGAGTAAAAGAGAGTTTTGCATCTATCAAGGAAGGGAGTGCAAAAGTTAAGGAGACCATAAGGACAGAATTGGACATGTCTGCGAAATCGACGTATGCGCTTACTGGATTGCTTGTTATACCTATTTTTGCAGCCTATCTGTATCTTTCAAACTCATTTTTCATAGCTGCGATATCTGCGGTTGTGATGCTTTTTGCAGCCTTTTTCTTCTCGGCGATTGCAGGATATATTGCAGGGATTGTGGGCTCTTCAAACAATCCGATTTCAGGAGTAACAATAGCGACGCTCATCTTTGCAGCCCTTCTTTTAGTTGGGCTTGGAGCAAAAGGGACTGCAGGGATTGTTGCGACCATAGGTATTGCAGCGGTTGTTTGCTGTGCGGCAGCAATAGCAGGCGACAATCTTCAGGATTTAAAGGCAGGTTATCTAGTAGGTTCTACGCCTCGTTCACAGCAGATTGCATTAATTATTGGTGTGCTTGTATCTGCGCTTGTTATAGCGCCTGTGATTGCGGTTCTTAATTCTGCATATGGAATAGGCTCAAAAGAACTACCTGCGCCGCAAGCAGGACTTATGGCAATGGTTACAACTGGGATTTTTACAGGAAATATGAACTGGCCCTTTGTGATTATAGGTGCTGAATTTGCATTGTTGTTCATTCTGTTAAGAAAACCTGTAATGCCTATTGCTGTAGGTATCTATCTACCGTTTACGCTATCGGTTCCTATTCTGTTTGGAGGATTAGCAAGGCTTGGAAGCGATATCTTTATCACGCAGAAATTCAAAAAAGAGAACAATCTTACGGAGATTCCGTCTGATAAGAAGCATGTTCTTGAAGAAAAGAAAGAAACAGTCGGCGGGAAAGGCGTGCTTTTCTCGTCAGGGCTGATTGCAGGAGAGGCGCTTATGGGTGTTATTGTTGCTGCACTTGTGTTTGGTAACGTAGATATTCACATAACAGATAATCCAATAGATATAATCGGATTTATTGCGTTTCTTGCAGTAGGCGGGATTTTGGTACGCATATCGTTCGGAGAGAGTATTAAGAGTTCTGAGTTGGGAAAGAACCTTGGCATTCTGAAAGATGGGGTAATTGAAGAGATACATAAGATTACAAAAAATAAGAATGTTACAAAAAAGAGGAATGAGTCCGAGGTTAAGAATGAGAAAGTGGAAAAGGTGCAAGAAGTGCGCGTTGATGATATTAATGAAGATGTTAATGATGATGAGTAGGTGTTGGCATGGGTATTGAAGAAGGCGCATGGACTGCAGTCCATACCTGTATGGGTGTTAAGAAAGGCGAGATCGTGCTTATTCTTACGGACACAGAAAAAGAGACGATTGCAGAAGCGCTCTTCCAAGCCGTAATTAAAGCAAAAGGCGAACCCTTGCTATTGAAAATGTTACCTAGAAAAGAGCACGGGGAGGAACCTTTAGAACAGGTTTCTGATATAATGAAGAGAGTAGATGTGATAATTGCAGTAACGAAATATTCGTTAACACATACGCAGGCAAGGAAGATGGCAAACCGTGTGGGAGTAAGAATTGCAACTATGCCTGGTATTACAGAAGATATGATGTCGAATGGCGGAATGACTGCGAACTTTCGCGAAATTGCAAAGAACATGAAAAGGATAGAGAAACTACTTCGAGGTTCGCGAGAGGCAAAAATCACATCTGAGAACGGCACCTCTTTAGAACTTCGTCTCGATGGTCGAAATTGGGTTGCTGAAGATACAGGTATATGTTTGAACGCAGGGCAGTTTACAAACCTGCCTGCAGGCGAGATTTTTATTTCACCTGTTGAAGGTTCTGCAAACGGGACACTTGTAGTGGATGGAGCCTTTGGTGGTAATTTGCTCGACGTGCCTATTAAGTTCACGATAAAAGACGGTTATGCGTTAGATATAGATGGTCCAGATTGGGTAAGAAACTTGTTTAATACTCAACCTAAAGAAGCGAGAAATGTAGCAGAGCTCGGCTTGGGAATGAATCCGAAATCGAAGATAATTGGAAATATACTCGAAGATGAAAAGGTCCTTGGGACGGTGCATATTGCATTTGGAGACAATTCTCGATTTGGTGGTAGAGTGAAATGCGATTTTCATGCAGATGGTATTGTAAAGACTCCAAGCCTTATTATTGATGGAAAAAATGTTATAGAAGGAGGTAAACTTGTTCTTTAACAGATGTTCTTTAAATGATGCACTTTAACGGATGATCGGAGGGTGATAGATAAAAACAGCATAAGCAAATTCAGAGTAGGTCGTAATATCTAAATAAATCCTTAATTTTATAATCCCAAACACAAATTAGGTAAACATGTGCGAGAAAACAAAAAATGTTCCGAGAATAAAAATCGAGCGCAACCCATCGAAAGAAAGATTAAAAGAATTAGGTGTTGAAAAATGGTCAGAATGGAAATCACCTGTTACAAAGTTTGATTGGGAATATTCGGGGACTGAAATGGCATATGTATATGAAGGTAGAGTAAAGGTAAAGACTGCTATCGAAGAAGTAGAAATAAAAGCAGGCGATTTAGTAACTTTCCCTGATGGCTTGAAATGCACTTGGACAGTCCTCGAACCTATACGAAAAGTATACCACTTCCCATAATTGAGGAAGGGAAGTCATATCAGCAAATTAATCTGCATCTTTTGCATCTTATTAACT
>Ga0123519_10012064_pt1 | contig 12624 bp, 10 predicted proteins | sample YelNatPaOPRAMG02_FD_87396 | JGI IMG/M metagenome (GOLD analysis project Ga0123519, IMG submission 87396) | Hot spring microbial communities from Yellowstone National Park - Yellowstone National Park OP-RAMG-02 (version 2) | ecosystem: Environmental > Aquatic > Thermal springs > Hot (42-90C) ...
TGGACCCATCAAAGCCGGTGCTGTCCGGTTTAAACGCTTATGACAGCGCAAAGCAGCTCCTTGTAAAGATACTATTGTCCCGCCGTTATAGGGGGTTATTTCCGGACGGAGAACGGGAGGTGTCGGAGATTGTTAGAAATATAGCGGATTATGTAGATAAAAACAGTGAGATTAATGAAATAGGTGGCGTTACGAGGGGAAATGAAGATTCCTTGTACACCGGCGTAAAGTGGGGATATGGTGCGAAAAATACGAAGCTTATATCTCTTTCAGAGTTGAACCTGATAGCGGGGGTAGACGATAAATGGCTTATGCCTCTTCTTGCCGATGGCGATGCAATAACAATATACGGCAGCGATAAGATAAATGTGTGTACGGCCTCGGATGACATTGTCTCAGCGCTCATCCTAGATTATGCCAATTCCAGCCCTTCCATTCCTGATATTAAAGAGGGAGACGAGGCCGACTTAAAAAGATTGGAGGCGGCTGTTTCAGCAGTAAAGACGGGGTGTGGAACCTTATCACCCGACATAGATAATATAGTTGCTGAGGTAAATAAAGCGCTTACGACCGGTACCGCAGTAGAAGAGGAGGGTAAAACAGAGACCGAAGGGCCTTCTGCATCTTCGGTGTTTGCGAGCAGGATAACAACTGAGGGGAGTATTTATAAGATAATAGGCACGGGGAATGCGGGGGATATCGAGGTAGCAATAAAGGCGGTTTTTGACACGAGCGCATCACTGCCTGAAAAGTGGAGGCTTGTGTACTTTCATGTTGAATAGTTGTGTTGCAAGCCCCGCTATTTTAGAGTATTTAGTGTTTAAAGGGGGTAGAGAAAGTGCCACAGAGAGTAGTAGGATTAGATGTAGGGAGTTATTCGGTAAAGGCGGCGGTGATCCACAGGAGTTTTAAGTCGTTTGAATTGGTATCCTTTTACGAAAGACCTATTCACTACAGCGATGTCCTAACGCCGGAACAGTCCATTGTATCTGCCATTCAGGCCCTTATAGATGACAACAATCTTGTGTGGGATGATATCATTTCAGCTGTACCAGGCGAAAAGGTGGCGACACGGCTTATAACTATGCCATTTGGAAGCATTAAGAAGATAGATAAGACAGTTGCGTTTGAAATCGAAGATTATATACCGCTCGATCTGGATTCCGTTGTCTTTGATTACAATGCATCTGTGCTTGGCAAAAACCTTGCTAAGGTAATGGTCGCGTATGCCAGCAAAACCGAATTGGCTAAATATATTTCGCTCCTAAACGACGCTGGCGTTGATCCCCGTATCATATCCGCGGGAGGTGTTGATTTGGTAAATCTAATACATTTTGGATTTGCCACACCCGATGCACCTTGCGCAATAATTGACATAGGGCATACCAAGACTACAATTACAATCTGCCGCGGCAAAAAGCTGATACTCTCTCGCACAATTCCTATTGCTGGGAGGCTTATAACCGAAAGGATCAGTTCGAAATTGAGTATTCCTTATGATGAGGCGGCGAGGTTAAAGATAGAGGTAGGTAGGATTTCGATTGAAGAACAGCCTGAGTCTGATGAAATTACGACCGGTGTAAATTCAGCCATTAAGGAGGTAGTAGATTCCCTCATTGTGCATATCAAACAGACATTTTTTGCGTATAGAGAGACAGAAAACGAGGCGGTATCAGGTATATATATGTCAGGTGGTACTTCTAGACTGGCGGGTATAGATCAATATCTTTCATATGTATTGCGCCAGAATGTTACCTCTATAGACCCAACCATGCTGCATTTCTATAAGATTGAGCATTCAGAGTCGCATCCCGCGGTTATGAACGAGGCCATTGCAATTGCACTGCGCGGAGTTTCCTTTGGGGGCTCCTCTGGGATAAATTTTAGGTCGGGCGAATTCGCGTATCGGGTCGGAAAGAAGAAGATTGGCGGTGCATCGCGTCGCATTGCGACTATAATTGGTATATTAGCGATGTTGGGATTTGTATATTTTGGCGCCGAGTACTGTTCGCTTAGCAACAAGAACAAAGAAATGAATCAGGAGATAGCAAGGCTGGTTTCAAACGCAACCGGCCTAAGCCCAGAAGGGATACAGTCTGCCAATGATGCTATTAAGCTTGCGGAGAAAAAAGAGCGCGAGGTGAAGGAAAAGATAGACAAATTAGAGATGGAGCTTGGAATAGGGGTGCTGGACATCTTGCGCAATATTTCGATAAACCTGCCGCCTAAAGACAAGGCAAAAATCGATGTATATGAGTTTAGATATAGTGGGGATACAGTGGTTATAAAAGGGGTAGCAGATTCTCCTACCTCTGTTGATGAGATACAAAGGCAACTTCAGGGAACAAATGAAAACAAGACCATGTTCACAAATATAAAAACAGGTGGACTTAGCAAGGTGAAGGACGGGTACAAATTTGATATTACTATGCAGGTTTCAAAAGAGGGATCCAGCGAACAGGAGAAAGGAAAAGAAAAGTAGTTATGAAGGCTAGATATTCGATACTTGAAAGATTGAACATTGGGGCGCTTTATGATAAGTTTTTGGGACTACCGCCCAGACAACAACTTGTAGCCATCGTAGTATCTATAGCCTTTGCGCTCTTATTGGTTTTGCTGCCTTTTTCGCTTGCATCCAGCAAGATAGCTGGACTTAGAAAAGAACTCAGGGAAAATGGGCAGGCAATGGAGAGTGTGGTTAAGACCATCTCACGCTACAATGCCGTTGTGAAGAGGTATGAATTGATGAAAAACAAGATATCTTCAGGCTACGTTGATCAGCTTCAGTCCACAATCGCCGACCTTGCCGAGAAGAGCGGCATTAATATCACAAGTTATGGCACAGAGACAAAGGATGTTGCAAGATCCGAACTGCTCTCTGAAAGCTATATAGAGGTTAGACCTGAGAAGGCTTCCTTAAAGCAGATCGTAGATTTTATATATTCGATAGAAAATGCTGGCGACAAAATTCTTAGGGTTACCGAACTTAGTATGAAAAAGAGGTATGACGATCCCAAGCTATTTGACATATCGAAGATGCGCGTATCTACCTTTAAAGTTGTAGAGGCAAAAAAGGAAAAGGAAAAGGAAACTACAGGAAAGGGGCGGCGCACTAAATGAATAAGATTTTCAAAATAGCGTTGTATGTAGTGGTAGCGATACTTTCGTTTCTGGTATTCTTGTATATCACATTTCCATTCGACACATTATTGGATAGGGCGCTGGATAGCATTTCCAAGCGATTTGGTGGTCAGTATGAGGTAACATATGAAGATGTTTCGCCCAGAATCCCTGTTGGCGTAAGCCTTGGTGGTGTAAAGATCGTATTACATAGCGGCGAGAAAACATCTACGTTGTTTAGCTTTGATAGAATAAAACTCAAAGTCTCTCTTATACAACTTATCTTTGGGAATATGAGCGCAGGCTTTGATGCAAAGTTGGCAGGAGGAGGGCGGATCAAGGGCAAGGCGAAGATCGGGAAAAAGACAGGAAAGGTGGAACTTAAATTGGACAATATAAAGATCTCTTCCATTGGCCTCATCCCTGACGAATATAGAAAGAATATCGAAAACAGCATGGACGGTAGTATGCATCTTGATTTGGACTTTGAAGATAACACAAGGAGTTCCGGCGTGATAAATTTCAAATTTGGCGCCATCAAGATAAAACCATTTACCTATGCAAGCCCCCTTGGCAACGTAGATGTGCCTGAACTCAACTTTGGTACCGAAAAATCTGAGTTTAGTGCCGAGTTGAAGAGGGGGAGTATAAGGGTGACTAGCCTTAATATAACCGGCGGTGATGTGAATCTGGACATGAAGGGCTTTGTGTATATCACACCGCCGCGGCCGAACCTACGTGGGAGATTTTCCCTTTCAGACAAGATATATGAAAAGGTGTCACTTTTGGATTTTATAAAAGGACAGAAGGATCAGGATGGATATTACCCCCTCACTATTACCGGAACACTTGATAAATTGAACATCAAAATAGGTGATTTTACACTTCCGCTCAGGTAATCATTTTGTTGTGATTTGATATACCTTTTCACCTTCTTTTATGTAGCCAAGCTTCTCTCTTATCACATGTTCTAGGTATGCTGGTTTTGTAAGCCGCGCCTTTTCTTCCTCCAATTTTTCAATCCTTTCTTCCAATTCATGTATGTTGGCGGCAAGTTTAGTCCTACCTTTTTTTAATTCGTAAAACTTAATGAGCCCCATATTTCCGAATATTGAGAAGTAGACGAGTCCTAATATTAGTAGGATATAGAGTGTATATAAGAGGGTATTTAATTTAAATAAGGCGCGCATAGGACTATAACAATGCCTCCTGCGTACCGCTTTTTGGCGTCCGCCCTAAATATGTGTAGGCGAGCGGTGTTGCAACCCTCCCCCTTGAGGTCCTATTGATATAGCCGTTTTGCATGAGGAAGGGTTCGTATACATCTTCTATTGTGTCCTTCTCCTCCGATATTGCCGCCGAGATGGTTTCAATCCCAACCGGGCCGCCGTTGAACTTGTCAATGATCGTCTCTAATATCTTTCTGTCCATGTTGTCTAATCCATTTTCGTCTATGTCTAAGAGGTCGAGCGCCTTGCAGGCTACTTCCTTGCTTATAGTACCGTTTGCCTTTACCTCCGCAAAGTCTCTTACGCGCCTTAGGAGCCTGTTGGCTATCCTAGGCGTACCTCTGGACCTCTTGGCTATTTCATCCGCGCCATCCTTTTCAATTGGGATATTCAAAAACTTGGCAGACCTCTCTATTATCTTTGCAAGGTCATCTTGTGTGTAGAAGTCAAGTCTTACCACCACTCCAAACCTATCTCTTAGGGGCGAGGTGAGTAGTCCTGCACGCGTAGTTGAGCCGACCAACGTAAAGTGCGGGATGGATAGTTTGACCGTCTTTGCCGACGGACCCTGTCCTATAACTAGATCTAGTTCATAGTCTTCCATGGCAGGATATAGGACCTCTTCCACCACATGATTTAAGCGATGGATTTCATCTATAAATAATATGTCTTTTTCGTTTAGATTTGTTAGGATGGCCGCAATGTCGCCAGCCCTCTCCAACACAGGCCCAGATGTTGCGTGTATTCCGACGCCGAGTTCGTGTGCAAGTATGTGTGCAAGCGTGGTCTTGCCAAGCCCTGGAGGTCCATAGAATAGCACGTGATCCAGCGCCTCACCCCTTTTCTTTGCGGCCTCCACGAATATCTTCAACCTGTTTTTTACATCTGTTTGTCCTATGAATTCATCCAACCGCCTTGGCCTTATACATAGGTCTATTGTCCTTTCTTCATCTACGGCAGATATTGGATCCAGATTTTTGTTCATCCTCTTATTCATCTTTTAGAGAGCTCCCTTAGTGTATTTTTTATTACAAAGCCCAAATCCGAACCGGCATCTATAGGCATCTGCTTTAACACCTTTTCCACCTCTTTCTTTTGGTACCCCAAGTTGACAAGCGCAGATATGACATCGTTGTATATATTTTCCTTTGGATCGAACACCCTTATCTCAGTTGAACCAGATGTCAATCTATCCTTCAGGTCTACAATGATCCTTTCCGCCGTTTTCCTCCCTATCCCTGGGATAGCGCTTAGTCTTACGACATCTTCTTGTACAACAGCATTTGCAAGTTCAGAGGGGGTTAGTCCTGACAGCAGCGCCAACGCTGTCTTTGGGCCTATTCCACTTACCTTGAGGAGTTGCGCGAAGAGCTCCTTTTCCTCCCTAGTCAAGAATCCATATAGCGATATCACATCTTCCCTTACATAGGTGAGTATATATAGCGTCAGTTCGTCGCTCTCTTGGGGTAGTCTCTCGAAGGTAGTTAGGCTTACAAATATGTGATAACCTACTCCACCCACGTCCAAGATGATGTCGGTGGGGGATTTTGAAACCACCTTCCCTGTGAGGAGTCCTATCATCGTCTTCCCTTATAAGAAATTTAAGGTACAAAGGCAAGCCAAAGTAAGGATATTATACCCCTTTCAAGACGCGATTTCAAATCTCATTTTATTTATTGTTATTTCTTATTTCACTTCTCTTTGTGACCGCAATTTTTAGATGGGGGTCAATTTGAGAGCCTTCCCAGGCCTTCCTTCCTTGGGCCATTCTTTCCTTTTAGTTCGTCTATGTACTGATACAATCTCCTTACATCTGGATCTATACGTTCCACGCCGCGGGCGGTCGAGAAGTCGGCATGTGTCCATGCCACAGTTGCAGTTACTGTCTTCATATATGGACGTGCCCCATTGGGACGGTGTCTTGATGGTACGTAACTTCCATCCTCCTTGATCCAAAGCGGCAGCCTCTGCACCTCCCCTCCCACCTCAACCTTGACGGTTGGCTGGAAGTACCTTTTTTTGCTCGCCTCCGATCTCTTAAGTCTCTGTTGATATACCCTAAGTGGCAGTTCTGGATCTACCTCCGTCCCATCTATCCTTCTTGTTGAATAGGCAATCCTTATCTGGTCGCCTTCTGCGGCAATAACCGGTGGCAACAATCCCAATTCTTCAAATACCTTGAAGACGAGCTCCCTGTAACCCTGGAACCTTGTGTCCACATCACCTCTTGGCGGATATTTGCCAAGAGAGGCCTTCATATCATCCAGCTCTATTGCGGCTATGACGTTGTATTTTGCATCTACCCCCGCTCTTTGTAAGAAGGCATGTATGAGTCCAACCTGCTCGACAAAAAAGTTTGCATTTTTGTCCCCCATTGTCCTCGTGGGCTTCATGAGCATGAGATATTGGGAATCCCTCCTCCCTTCTTCGCCCATGTTTAGCAGCCTTTGTACGAGGTCTTTGGCAGCCCTCTTTAGCTGCTCTAGTAGTTCGAGAGATGGGTTTTTACCTGAAATCAGCTCCTGTATAATACTAGTGAGGTATTCGAGTGATCCGCCACCCTTTATATGGATTGGCCTTGTGATTTCGGCGACGGCGTGTGTCAGATCTGGATACCTCTCACGAGACTTGACATACGGATCCTTTTCGCCTTCATATCCATACCTTCCGAGCGGTATAGTTCCTTTCCTCTCTCTTATATATTCTTCTAATCCACGTAACATGTTTTCGTCCCCGCCGATTATCGGGTCGATGTGTCCATACACCGTAAACCCGCCTACCAGCATGGCTTGCTGAGGTCTTGCCTCTTTGAGCAATACCGTCTCGGCGTTTAGCCTGGCTATTTCATCCATAACCTTGGACGAGGCAACTGGCCTCGGTATCCTTCTAGCGCTTTCAAGTTGTTTGGCCGCCTTGTATTTTGTCATGAAACTACCAAGCGGCATGGTGGTGTAGTGGACAACGCCCGTCGGTGAGAATCTTGTTAAGTCCACCTCTTTTGCGATCTTACCTAAACTCTGAAGTCTTATAAGTTCTTCTCTGATATCTTTCTCCAGACCCTTTAATTTCTCCATTACAAGCCTTACCAAGAGGGCACCTTGTTCCCTGTTTGAGCCAGCGATCAAAAAGGATGTCCTCTCAGGCAGGCGGATCACAACCGGCCTAAAATCCCTAAAGAGCCTCTTTGCCTCTTCGTCCCTCTCTATGTTTTTAGTGAGCCATCTACCGAGTGCTGGTATATATTCGTCTGCCAATGAGCCAGTTGGATCTTGCTTGTTTAGTCTTGCAATATCTAGGTCTATCCTTATGGCTGTGGCGTCCCTTTCTGCGTATGCCTCATCCATGAGCCTTAAGATAGCCCTAAGCGGTCTTAGGCCCTCTTCTGTGTAGTATCTAATTACTGTTTCAGCAAGTTTGGGCAACCTTTCCATCCACTCGCGTATCTTTCTCTGGATGCGTCCCTTTTTTATATCCACTTCTGTGAGACCTTCTACGAATTCCATGAAACGAGAGATCGTTATCATCGTCTTAGTAAGCTCTGTTTGGAGGTGTGATGGGATTTCTCTGTATAGCGCACTCCTTGCGCTTGAAGGCACTTCATGTCTGGGTGTGATAAGCGACCTTAAGGTGACTTGTTCTCCATTCACTATGCCCCTTATTGCGGCGTAGGGATCTGGAGGTGTGGGGTCGTTTGTAAATATATCCTGTGGCGGCGTGCTGGTGTGTTGTCCACCTGTTTTTTGGTCATCGGGTCGTGCAAATGGCAGATATTCCACTCCGCCCGGCTGGTTTAGCATATGTGGGACAGGGCGGGCCGATTGGAATATTGCATTTAGTACACCGTTGTTAGTACCAGGTTCCATATTTTTACAACCCCTTCTATTTTCGGCACTTTTACAAAAAGGTTTCCCTTTATTCTCGAATATCCACCTTTTAGAAATTGTAAAAGGTTAACGGGGATACCCTTAAAGTGCTATTTTTATCTGACAAAAACTCATTGTCGTTGTGTGGGGGCGCGTATACACTATTTTACATATTTTGAAAAGTATTTTTTTATTTATTTGGAACGAATTTTTTTAGCAAGCAGATAGGTCTTGGTTTATAACCTGTTACAACAAGAATCCTTTAATGATTACATATTACTCTTCGGTGTATGGTGCGCTTAGCAGGGATGAAAAGTCTGGCAGGTACTTCTTGATCGCATCCAAGACTCCTTCTGGGTTACCCCCCATGTCGCCATATATCTTGCCGCCACACATGTATCTGTAGAGGCTCATCGGTGCGCTCTTCCCCGTTGTTATTTCTATCCCTATACCTTCTCCACCAGTACACCCCATTGACTCCTTCTTTCTTACCTTTTTGATACCGTACTGGTTCAAGGCATTTGCAATCTCACTAAATCCATCTTCCGTCATTGCATGTGAGGAGGACGAGAGGATCTTTCCATAGCTGTCCACCGCCATGGATATCTTTTCGCGTGATATGGTTATGGTGTAACTCTTATGGTAAGGTGGTGGCACAGATGCGTCATCAAACCTGTATGTGATTTGAGTTATCTTTGAGGGGTCTAATCTATTTGCATCCGCGCACCTTGTATTTGCTATTGATCCAAGGATTAAAAATCCTATGAACAAGAGAGAGGCTGGGTAGACCTTAGACATCTCGGTTCTCCGCGCCTTTTTCAAGGCGAGTGAGCGGGAGACGGGGCTCGAACCCGCGACTTTCACGTTGGCAACGTGATGCTCTACCAACTGAGCTACTCCCGCAATAAAGAGGATGAAAACGGAGGTCTTGTACATTATTGCACAGTGCTTGTCAATAACTCTGTCATTTGTTTATGAAGGATTTTATAACCTTGTTTCTTTTTCGTTGACTTGTACTAGCGAATCATAGGTAATAGATGACTGTCTTAAGAGGGGAGGCTGCTTGTATCGACCACATATGCCAGATATGCCAAGATTAAAATCTTACCTCCTTGCAGTTATCATCGTATTTTTCGCGGTATGTAGCGGTGCTGATTCGAAATACACAAGTCTAGCGCTGTATGCCGGAAATGGACTGAAGAGGCTTGTCATGAGGGCAGTGCCTATAGGTGGGAGATTGTGCGCGCCCCCCAACTCGAATATAGCCAAGGCGGGGAGTATAAAATTGCTAGATGTCGCTTCTGACAAGGGCGCTTCCGGCGATTGCCCTATTTATTTGCCAAAGGAGTTTGTTGGTGTTTCTCTAAGCGAAAGATACTTAAGTCCAATGCACGCATCTCATGTTGTACCGCTCTTGATATCCAAGGGCGAGCTTGGACTTGCCAAGGATATCCTAGATGATCTCTTTTTTGAAATGGATGGATTTGGATACCTGATTCGGAGGAATGCGGCGTCTTATATAGGTAGCAGCGAGGTAAGTTTTCTCCCAACGCTTGTCCGGATGTACTTTGAGGCTACGAAGGATGTGAGGTGGTTAGGGGAAAAGGGGATACCCTACGCCGAGAGGTTTATGGATTACATGAACTCCGAAGGAGGCATCATATCAATCAATGTTGGCACAAAAGATACGGGCGAAGATAAGGAGGAGGTTGAGGTAAACAGGTGGGCTGCTCCGAACGGAGGTAATGAGAGTGCGTTGGATAAAAGGGCGTCTCTTGAGGAAGATGGTTACACACTTTCCTCTCTCATCAAGATTTCGCTTACCCCAGATCCTACAAGACCCGCTTGGGCGCGCAGCTTCGATTACAATCGCGTTTTGCACATTTTGGACGCCGAATCTTGCAAGAGATTAAAAGAGGATAAGGGAGCAGCCTTGAACATAAAGGACATAGATGTCTTGGGACTACCATTTAGGATCTACGCACCTTCTGATCCTTCACTCGCTGCAGGAGGGGTTGTAGCGGAGCTTCGTGGGGTGTGTTATACCTTTTCAAGGGAATATCTGAAGAATAGGGATACAGCGGCCGCTTCAGGTTACATTGGGAGGCATGTATTTGGTCCGTACAACGGCTTTACAAATCAGTTTGGAGATGTGGGGCTAAATGCCATTGTTTGGAGGGGTGCCAGAGACCTCGCGTGGCTTTTAGATACATTGGCGAATAGATATCCTGTTGATTCATCCAAGCAGAAGAAAGATGCCATAAAGAAGCGGGACTACTACAATGAGCTTGCCGATGAGAGGAAGAAAGCGGTGTTGAGGTATATGTTTCGCGATGGTATCCCTGTAAGCTACGATAGTTATCTTGGTCGTGCGAGAGATGGATATATATCTCCTGAGGTCTTTGCATACGTTCTCTGGTCTGGCATCTTGGATGTAAAAAATGAAGACGAGCGCGCGGCTATTATGAAGATAGCAGACCGCATTGCTAAGGATTTTGAGTGCGAATATGGAGTCTGCTTTGAGGATTGGGATAAAGGGGGAGAAAAGGTGTATCTCGGCGGTGCGGCGCAGGCAATGATCGTAGAGGGGCTTTTTAGATACAGTTCGGAGTTAAAGGAGCTTGGCGCGCATGAGCAGTCCGATCTTTTGAGCAGGCTTGCATCGGATATCAGGACAAGATGCCTCACGTACTTCGAGGGTGTCGTAGATGGGAGGCTTGCCAAGAGGAAGGATTTTGATACCGCCTCTACATATGCTTCTATCATTAGGCTGCTAGGCATGTAGGTGTTTACGAGGTGCTTTTGGTTCTGTGGAGGTGATATGAAAGTAAGGTTTTTTGTAGCCCTTGCCCTTTTTTGCCTCTTTCATCGGACGCTATATGCCATACTCATCCCTGAAGGGGTTATGCCTAGGGAGATGAAGGAGCTTCAGAGTTTTTCGGCGTATCTGGAGGTATTGCCTACGAAAGGTCATGGTGTGCTAAAGCCTTATATAATGGTAGTTGAAAAGTATAATATAGAGGGGGTTTCACTCTGCATGGACGCGGCCTTGGGAGGGGGAAAAAGTGGGGGTAGTGGCAAGGGTGTGTGTGCCAAGAAGAGGTACGGATATGTCATAGACCTCCCAAAGGAGGCAGAGGATGTAAAGGTGAATTTTCTGTGTTCGCCTATGGTATGTAGCGGTAATCCGACAGAAGAGCGGGGTCTTGGTGCGGATAGGAAGGAGGTATTGTGTGAGATAGCGCCGCCATTTCTTAAAAGGGGGAATTGCCCACATATGGAGGTGAGGTATAGGCTTCCATTAGGAGGTGTATTTACTTATGACTTGGGACCCCTTTCCAAATGGGATGCCTTGTCTATCGGGAGCCTATATATACACCAATGGGAGGAGGGTACCGAGCTTGTCGAATGTGCGCCTGGACCAGCGCTCATAGAGAAGGACAAAGGTATTTGGTATAAGTGGCGCCTCCAAAACAAGGGTGATTTGGTAGCTATAAAGTGCAGGGTAAAGGGGTTACGTTTGCAGTAGAAAACAAAACCCTTGACATAAGAGGATTTTTTCCATAAAAGCCCTTCAAAACTCTTATAGCCTCATCTGCGGCAGAAGGTGGGGAAGGAATGATAGTGTCTTCCTCAGTGGATTTTGCGCAAAATTGCGGCTTGGTGATGTTCTTTGGAATATTGTGTATTTTGTTTTGTTGATGCTCTCGTTATTTTTGCCAGCGTAGCTCAGCCGGTAGAGCAACTGATTTGTAATCAGTGGGTCAGCGGTTCGATCCCGCTCGCTGGCTCAAGGTAGTAGTCTGGATTTTTGGTTGGGCTTGTGAGATGTCTGTTTTGACTTTGGTGTTGGAGTATGTGGGAGAGGTTCCCGAGCGGCCAAAGGGGACGGGCTGTAAACCCGTTGGCATTAGCCTTCGGTGGTTCGAATCCACCCCTCTCCACAGGATTTTTGCGGGAGTAGCTTAGTGGTAAAGCTCCAGCCTTCCAAGCTGGCTACGAGGGTTCGATTCCCTTCTCCCGCTCATGATAATTTTAGCACTTGAACTTTTGATATTAGATGTTTTATGTATGGGAGATTCTGCCGACATAGCTCAGCCGGTAGAGCACTTCCATGGTAAGGAAGGGGTCCGCGGTTCGAACCCGCGTGTCGGCTCATACCTTAAGTGAGATTTTAACCTTTTCCAAGGAGGCCCTTATGGCGAAGGAAAAATTTGTAAGGACGAAGCCCCACGTAAACATAGGGACAATAGGTCACATAGACCACGGCAAGACTACACTCACTGCGGCAATTACCCGCGTTCTCTCCGAAAGGAATCTTGCCAAGTTTGTCCCATTTGATCAGATAGACAAGGCTCCAGAAGAGAGAGAAAGAGGTATTACAATAGCCACTGCACACGTCGAGTATGAAA
>Ga0123519_10012069_pt1 | contig 12621 bp, 12 predicted proteins | sample YelNatPaOPRAMG02_FD_87396 | JGI IMG/M metagenome (GOLD analysis project Ga0123519, IMG submission 87396) | Hot spring microbial communities from Yellowstone National Park - Yellowstone National Park OP-RAMG-02 (version 2) | ecosystem: Environmental > Aquatic > Thermal springs > Hot (42-90C) ...
CTTTTCCAGTAAGGGCATTTAGATAGGCAGGAAGAGTTGCAACAAGCGTCTTACCCTCACCTGTTTTCATCTCAGCAATCTTTCCTTGATGGAGTACTATTCCACCAATAATCTGAACATCATAATGTCTGAGCCCTATAGTTCTTTTACTTACCTCTCTTACACAGGCATAAGCATCCACAAGGATATCATCAAGGGTTTTCCCATTTTCAAGCATTTTTTTAAACTCGCAAGTTTTATTCTTGAGTTCATCATCACTTAATTTTTCATAATAGGAGGAGAGTGAGTTTACATCCTCAAGCAATGGCTTTAATTTCTTTATATCCCTTTCACTCTTTGTCCCAAAAAGAGTTTCTATTATCTTTGTAATCATATAGATATTATACTAAATATGATACCATTAATTTTTACTCCCTAACAAAATTGTTATAATTTATCTATGATAAAGAAAGGCAGAAATTTTATATTTCTTTTGATGAGTTCTTTTCTTGTCTCTTTATCCTATCCAAAATTTTCTATCTCGCCTCTTATTTTCATATCGCTTATACCCTACATACTTGTCATACTTGAAATCAAAGATAAAAAACAAGCTATAAGATATGGCTTTATCTATGGATTTATTACTTACACCATGATACTCTACTGGATATATCCAACACTTAGGGCAGCAGATGTAAATGTATTTTTTTCAGCACTTTCACTTGTACTTCTCTCCTCCATACTTTCAATTGAATTTATTATAATCACCCTTATCTCATATCTTGCAAAGACTTGCTCTCTAAAACTCTTTCTCTTTATACTTCCATCGTTATGGGTCAGTATTGATTTTATTAAAGTAGCAATAACAAAATACATACCATATTTCCCTTGGTTTATGCTTTCATACTCTCAGTGGAACAATCTATTTATATTAAATCTTAGTGGAATTTTTGGAAACTATTTCATAACATTTCTTATTGTTCTTACAAATACAATTCTTGCTTTGACATTTAATGAGAAAACTTCTAGAGGGAAAATTAAAAATGTAATAATTGTCTTATTACTTATCGTGTTATCTGTAATTGGAGGTAGGGAAGAATATATAGTTATGAAAAAATGTGTTGATGGTTATGCAAAAAAATTAAAGATTGCAATAATTCAGCCATCAATAGATTTTTATAAAAAATGGAATATAAATTATGTGGAAGAAATAAAATCAAAAATAGAAAATCTTTTAGCAACAGTTTCAACCCAAAAACCAGATATAATAATATGGCCTGAAAATGCTCTCTATGGATGGATAGATGACCCTGAGGTTTTTGACTGGTTATGTAAGAATATCAAAAAAACGCAAACCTATCATATAGTTGGCTCTGTTTCAAAATCAGACAGAAAATATGTCTCAGCATACCTAATAGACCAAAACTGCAATATAGTAGCACATTATAACAAACGAGTACTTGTTCCCTTTGGTGAATATGTCCCGTTAAGAAAAATTTTAGGTAAATTCATAAATGTTATAACAACTCTTGGAGAGTTTGAAAGTGGAGACCCAAATCAAGATATTATAAGCTTCAAAGGTATACCATTACTTATAACGATATGTTATGAAACTGCTTTTGATTATCTATTCTACACTGACAAACAACCATTACTTATTATCAATATAACAAACGACGGTTGGTATCTAAACACATCCGCTCCATATCAGCATTTTGCAATTGCGATTATTAGAGCTGTGGAAACTCAAAAACTATTAATAAGAGCTGCAAATAATGGAATATCAGCAGTGATATACCCTGATGGTAGAATAAAATCAATTTTGAATTTAAACGAATACAACTACATCGTCGAAGATATACCTCTTGGCAATTGTAGTAATAACTCTTTCACAAAAAATCTAATAGTATATCTCTGCCTTCTTGGTAGTTTTGCATTTTTGCTTGCAATGATTTTTAGATAAGTATTATGAATATCCTAACTTTACACAAATCTTATAATACATATCTATCTCAGAAAGCATTCTTTCTTTTAATCTTTCAATTATCTCTTCTCTTTCCTTCGGATCTTTTTTCATAAGTTTTGCAATCTCATTTCCCTCAAGAATTTTTATTTTCTCTTGATATATCTCTGTCATCTTTGTAATTATGTAGATATCCTCTTCCATGTACTTTATTCTTTCAAGAGAAGAGTACTCTCCTATGCCAAGTTCTATATACGCTTTCTTAAGCAACCTTTCAAGTTCTTTTATATCCTTTTTCTCAAAAGCCCTGTTAACCTCAGACATTCTTATCTTATAAAACTCTTTATCATCTTCACTGTGGATATTATCAGGATGATAAATCTTTGCAAGTTTCCTGTATAAAATCTTCAATCTTTTTTCATCAATATCTTCTATTGTTTCCTTAGAGACCTCTAAATTTTCATTCCTATTAAAATCCTTTACTCCCAAAAGTTTATTCTTCAAACCCTCAAGCACTGATATGTAATTTCCTAATTTTACAAGATAATAATTCTTATAGAAGTTCTTTATACTCATCTCAAATGTAATATACCTCTCAACAGTATCCTCAAGGATTTTCTCGCTTGTTAAGATCTCCTTTCTCAATTTTTTTATCCTTTCTCCAAGTTCCTTTTCTTTTGATATAAGTGCCTTTGAGGTATTCATACTAACCCTTTGTAATCAAGTAGACCTTAACCAAACTTTCAATCTTTTCAAGTTCTTGTGGTTTTATAACATAATCAAAAGCACCTTCTTTAACTGTTTTTTGAGCAAGATCAATGTTTGAAAGATTTGTGGTAACTATTACAAGAACAGCCTTGTTTTTATCATGTGCAAGTTTATTTATCTCAAGAGATGTTATCCCATAAACATAAACACTTGTAATAACAACATCATAAGGATTTAAAAGCAACTCCTTTGCTTTTTTTGCCTCAGATGCAAAATCAATTGAAAAATTATATTTTTTAAGCATACCTTTAACTCTCTCAACCACATAAGCCTCATCTTCTACTATAAGAAGTTTCCTTAAAGTTCTATCCATAGTTCAGACATTCTCTCCTTTCTATAGAAATCTGGATTTTTCATTTTAAGTTCTTTTGAACTCACCCACCCATCTATATATGTCAAAGGAAAATCAGAGAGATCAATGATATACGGCTCAACTTCCACAAAGTCCTCATTCATAAGAACCTTAACCAGCGGCCTTGTCGATGTGGATGGCTTGTTTAGAATAACTCTTACAATCTCACCGGTGCTCAATTTAACTATGGATGCCTCCGGATAAATACACATAAAATTTACAAAACCTTTTATAGCATTTCTTTCAAAACTATTTTGAGAGTTCCTTAATATATATGAGACAGTATACGGTTTTTCAAAAGAATCCCTCCAGGGTCTTTTATGAGTCATTGCCTCATAAACATCAGCAATTGCAACTATCTGGTGTATAATATCCAGTTCATCTCCTTTAAAACCAAAATAGCCGCTTCCATCATATCTTTCATGAGAATTTTTTATTATCTCTCTTACAAAATCTTTCAATTCAATTTCAAAAGCAAATATTTTATCCGCTATTTCCATCCCATCATCAACATGGGATTTTATAATTTCAAACTCTTCTCTATTAAACTTTCTTTCAAGCAAGAAGAGTTCCTTATAATTAAGCATTCCAAGGTCAATGCAGAGCGATGAAATAATGAGTTTCCTTGTCAATTCATCATCAAACCCCAGATGGTATGAAATTCCACCAACTATTATCGAAAGATTGACAGAATGAGAAATGATATAATTCTTTAGTGTTAGGTATTTTAAAAAATTCAAAATGTATCTGTTTTCTTTTACCTCACGACTGATCAAATCGCAAAGCATCTCAATCTCTTTTGCTGCAGCCACATAGGAGAAATCCCGAATATAATCAATAATATTTTTCATAGATGAAATCATAGCAGAATAAGAATCACTGCTTCTTTTGAAAGATATCTCCTCATCAAAAGGGGTTCTTTTCTCTTCAGTTTTTTTTATTGAAAATCTGATCTCCTTATTTTTTTGTATTTTATCTTTTTCAATCTCGGTTTTTTGATGATCTATTTCTTTATCCATTTTTTCAATCCTTTCTTCTTTTTTTAAATTCCCAGATTCCTCTCTAAAAATTTTTAGTTTCTTATTCAAATCCCAAAACTTCATACCTATAAATTATACAATCAATTTATTAAATTTTTATTTCATTTTTTTGGCAGTTAAAAAACCATCAGGAAAACTATAGATCTTTCCTGTATATTCTGTATTTCTTATAAACACTTCCACCAAATTTTTCTATTGTCTTATTTATCTTTAAATTATCCTCAAGTGTCCAGGAAAGTTCCCCCCACTTCCATCCTAATTTATTTATCACCTCAATCGCTTTCAAAATCATCATAACCTCTATTCCCCTTCCACGATAGTCCTCAACAACACCAAGAGCAAGCATTCTTCCCGATTTAATTCTTAAAAGGGAATAAAGAAAAGGGATGATATTAAAAATATTTATCTTCCCATTAACTTTTTTAAGTGCTATATTAAAATCAGGAAGAATAAAACAGAAAGCAACTGCTCTCTCTCCGTCTTTTACAAAAAAAACATAATCCTTTTTAAGTATCGGTTTTATCTCCTCAGACATATTCCTTATTTCCTCTTCACTCATTGGAACAAAACCCCAGTTTTTCTCCCAAGCCTTGTTATAAACCTCCTTAACATATCTAAAAGCAAGGTCAATATTTTTAAGGTCTATAAACTCAAAATAGAGATTTTTATTTTTTGAAATTATTTTCTTTTCAAATCCCTTCATTCTTGATATTATTTCATCATTATAAACCCATTTAAAAGCAAAAAGGTCTTTTTCTTTTCTGTAATGGTTTCTTTCAAGTAGTTCTCTATAATAAGGTGGATTATAAGGCATCATTACAACATTAGGTTCTTCAAAATTTTCTATCAAAATTCCCCATGTATAGTTGCTTGAAGGATTTGCAGGTCCTCTTATAAAACTACATTTTTTTTCTCTTGCCCAGTTTTCAACCGACTCAAAAAGTGCTTTTGAAACATTGTAATCATTGATGCAATCAAAAAAACCAAAAAAAGCACCATTTTCATTATGAAACTGATTGTATCTTTTATTAATTATCCCACATATTCTTCCAACAATTTTTCCACCATCCTCACATACAAAAAGTTTTTTTTCTGCATAAAGCCAGAAAGGGTGTTTATCTGATATCAACTTCATACTATTTTCTCTAAGGTCACAAACCCAATAAGGATTTTCTTTTGAAAGGATATAAGGAAGTTCTATAAACTCTTCTTCATTTATCGGCTCTCTTATCTTCATTAGATGGATGTTTTTGTTCTTCCCTTTATAACAGTTTTATAGCAGTGCTCAAAAATATTGAGTGCTCTGTCAAGCTGCTCTTTAGTATGAGTTGCTGTTACAACAACCCTTATAAGTGTTCTTTTTGGCGGAACAGCAGGGCTTATAACAGGATTTGAAAAAACCCCATTATCAAAAAGCATTCTCCATAGCATAAATGTTTTTTCATTATCACCTATTAGAACAGGTATAATTGGTGTTTGAGTAGGTCCTATATTGCATCCTATCTCCTTCAATTTTGCAAGAAGATATTTTGAGTTATCCCAGAGTTGTTTTATTCTTTGCGGTTCTGATTCTATGATATCTATAGCCTTTGAAATGGATGCAACACAGCTAGGTGGAAGTGCAGCTGAAAATATCATTGACCTTGAAACATGCTGGATGTAATCAATGACCTTTTTATCACCCACAACAAATCCACCAACAGATGCAAAACTCTTTGAACAGGTTCCAACAACAAGATCCACCTCACCACCTTCAAGTCCAAAATACTCACATGTTCCTCTTCCAGTTCTACCAAGCACTCCGGTTGCATGAGCATCATCAACAATAAGTCTTGCACCGTATTTCTTGCACAACTTTGAAATCTCAGGAAGTGGAGCGATATCTCCCTCCATTGAAAAAACACCATCAACTATAACAAGTTTTGCCTTATTTCTATCCACAAGTTTCAATATCCTTTCAAGATCATTTAGGTCATTATGTTTAAATCTTCTAATCTCAGCACCACTCATTCTGCAACCATCAATTATACTTGCATGATCAAGTTTATCAACTATAACAACATCACCAGGTCCTGCTAATGATGAAACAACACCAACATTCATCTGATACCCGGTCGCATATATGAGTGCTCTCTCCCTTCTTTTAAATCTGGCAAGTTTTTCTTCAAGTTCTTCATGAAGAACTGTATTACCGTTTAAAAATCTTGAACCTGCAACCCCTGTCCCAAATTTCTCTATCGCCTCTATTGCTGCCTTTTTCATTCTCGGATCATTTGCAAGACCAAGATAATTATTTGAACCAAACATTATAAATCTTTTACCGTTTATCACAACCTCTGGTGCCTGTTCGGATTCAAGCGCCTTAAAATAAGGATATATTCCCTTACTTTTGAGTTCATCAACTATCTTAAACTCATCAATTTTTTGGAAAATATCTTTCATAAATCTCACATATAATAAATTGTATTATTTATTTAAAAGTTTTTCAATAATAAGAGATGTTGACCTACCTTTTAGCATTTTAACAGTAATGACCTTTTTTGCAAACTCCTTTCCAACAATCTCGCTTTTTTTATAATCCCCACCCTTTACAAGGAAATCAGGTTTTATCATCCTTATTAAATTATATGGTGTAAGTTCATTAAAAATCACAACATAATCAACATACTTTATTGAATCAAGAATCTCGGCTCTGTCTCTTTCAGAGTTTATAGGTCTTCTTGAACCTTTAAGTGCTCTAACTGAGGAATCTGAATTTAAGCCAACAATAACAACATCTCCTAAATCTCTACATTTTTTAAGAACCTTTATATGCCCACTATGAATTATATCAAAACATCCATTCGTAAAGACAATCTTGTTTTTTCTTTTTTTCAAAATCCTTATTCTCTTTAAAAGATTGTTCAGTTTTACTATCATTTTCTTCTACTCAAAATATCTTCTGTAAACTCCTCAAGATACTTAGTCCAGATATTTCCTTTTATGAAGTTCTCATCCTCTATAATCTTTCTATGAAGATCTATTGTTGTTTTTGGTCCTTTTATCTCAAACTCATAAAGGGCGCGTTTTGATATTGCTATCGCCTCATCCCTTGTGAAACCAAAAACTATGAGTTTTGCTATCATACTATCATAATAAGGTGGTATATGATATCCAGGATATATATGTGTATCAATTCTTATACCCCTTCCAAGAGGAAAGTTTATCTCTTCTATAACTGATATAGAGGGAGTAAAATTATTTTCCCAGTCCTCAGCATTTATTCTGTGTTCTATTGAATGCCCTTTAAATGAACTAACATAATCCTGGGTTATATCCATCTCATAACCCTGGGCTATAAGTATCTGCTCTCTTACAAGGTCAACTCCACAAATGGACTCAGTTACCGGATGTTCAACCTGAAGTCTTGTATTTACTTCCATAAAATAAAAATTTTTATCCTCATCCATAAGAAATTCTACTGTTCCAACTCCATGATAATCAGCACTATCTGCAAGTCTTCTTGTAACATCCCAGAGTTTTTTTCTTATCTCCCAATTAACTACTGGCGAAGGGGTTTCTTCAACAAGTTTCTGATGCCTTCTTTGAAGTGTGCAGTCCCTCTCAGGGAATGTTATAACATTTCCATAATAATCTCTTACAAACTGAATTTCAACATGTCTTGGCTTTTCAATATATTTTTCAAAAAAAATATCATCATCCTTAAATGCTGCAAGTGCTTCTTTTTTTGCAAGCTCAACCTCTTTTAAAAGATCCTCTTCCTTAAAAACAACCCTCATTCCCTTTCCACCACCTCCACTTGCTGCTTTAATAAGTATAGGGAAACCTATCTTTTTTGCAATATTTAAGTAATCTTTTTTAACACATCCGTTGCTTCCTGGAACTATTGGAACACCTGATTTTTTTGCAATATCCCTTGCAGTTGCTTTGTGTCCAAGAAGTTTGATGGAATCTGGGGAAGGACCTATGAAAACTATATCATTTTTTGCGCAGAGTTTTGAAAACTCAGCATTTTCTGATAGAAAACCATATCCTGGATGAATAGCATCACTTTCTGTAATTATCGCAGCATTAATCAATCTTTCCATATTTAGATAACTATCAGACGCTCTTGCATCACCTATACATATAGCATCATCCGCAAATCGAAGCCAAAGGCCATCTTTATCAGCTGATGAATAAACACCAACACTTTTTATCCCCATTTCCCTTAATGTTCTTATAACCCTTATTGCAATCTCTCCTCTATTTGCAACAAGAACCTTTTTAAATTTTTTCTTCACATCCCCTCCAAAATATCAATCTTTCTATACCATAAATTTAAAACCGCTTTATACCTATCAAAAACCTTATCCCTCTGCTTTACAAGAACCAAAATCTCATAATCTGCTCCATCCTTATGATTGCAATTATACTCCACTTTAATTCCACTTTTCTTATAACTTTTTATTTTTGAGTTGATAAGATCCTCAAATCTTAAATCATTGTATTTATGACTCTTCAAAAGATTCAAAGCCATACCACATTCATTTCCTTTTAATATAGAGAGATATTTATTAACATCCTTTAAAACCACTTCATCCTTGCAAACTGTAAGTGCTCTATTTAGATCTCCAATTGCCATATCATAGTTTTTCCTGTTAACAAAAATATCAGACCTTGCCGTAAAAATGCTGCATTTACTTGCAAGAGGCATATCATAATCAATTAAAATATTAAAATTATTCAAGGCCTCATCATCCCTGCCTAAAAATCTCAAACTGTCTGCATAATTAAATCTGTACCAAAATAATTCTTGATTATCATAATACTTTACAGGGTAAAGATTTGAAAGCTCTATAACCTTTTTGCAGCTCTCAACAGATTTATCAAAAAGTCGCATAAAATACTCACTCCAGCAAAGATATCCACTGGACCTTGGATCAATTGGATCTATAAGATAGAGCATCTGGGAAAAATAAAGGGCCTTGGGGAAATCCCTCTGAGAAAATGCATCATCTATTTTTTCGAATAAATTCCATACATATGGTCTTCTCCAGTGTCCGTATTCTTTCACAAAATTTAGATAATCATCCTTCCACTCTCCATTTTCAAGAAGTTTATAATGTATTATACTTTGAGTAGGAGAATAGTAATAGATCTCTACATCATTAAAATCCCATTTACCAATCTTTGAATAATAGTTACGAGATGTATTCTTATAATCATCAATGGATACAAGAGATTTCGAGTTATTTGAAAGATAGGAATATGCTTTTTCATAATCACCATCTCTTAATGCCTCAAGATAGTTTTTTGCAGTTGAAACAAGAGTGTATCTCGAAATACCTTTTCTTACTATTAGAAAATAGGGAAAAAAAACAACAATTACCACACAAATAAAAATTATGTACGGTATATATCTCTTATCATCTTTAGCAGGTAGAGCTCTTTGGGTTTTTAAATTTTCTATGGATATTTCTTGTGATTTTACATATTCTTCAATCTTATTCTTTTCCACAATAGATAGTGACTTGCTATCATCTTTTTTTTCCTCATTCTTTTTTTTCCTATAACTTTCATCCTTTTTTGACATTGTCTCAGTGATTGGTTCAAATTCAAGAGTTGAGGTTGACTTGCTGATATAAACACTATCCTCTTTTTTCCCCAGATCTAATTTTTTGTGAGGTGTCAAAGCAAGAAGTAAACCACAGTTATCACAATACATTTTCTCAACAGAGTTTTCACTCCCACAGTTTCCACATATTTTTATAAGTTTACCCCCACACTTAATGCAGACATCGCTTATTATATTGGATTCATACCCGCATTCCTTACACACAATCTTAGATGGTTTCATTTCATCCATACTACTCTACTATGAAAAGAATCTGACCCCATTCAACAATTGAGTTATCATCAACACATATCACCTTTATTTTCCCATCATAAGGGGAAATCACTTCTTTAAATTTATCCTTAATATTTATATATCCAAGAACACTTCCTTTTTTAATCTCATCCCCTTCTTTTATATTTATTTTCTTCCCTTTTTTTGAAAAACTCCACAAACCTATCTCATCTGAAACTATACTCTTTAAACCAGAGGATATTTTTTTATTTGAAACCCCATTCTTTTTTATAAAACCAATCTTAAACTTTCCTCTCCAGTATCTGAGTTCAACAAGGTCGGTTTTATCAAACCATTCTTTTATATTTTCCAAAACTTCCTTTTTCATCGTCTCCCCCAATTAAAGCCCTGCTTTGTTAGGCTCAAAAGGCCTGTAAAGAAGTTTACGCGCAGGTATAATTGTTATCTTTTCTTTATTTTTTTCAAGAGGATGATAATCCACACATATTACATTTGCATCTTTATCTGCAAACTCCGCTATAACCTGTCTACAAGCACCACAAGGAGTTGCAAGTTTTGCCACCACACACACATCCTTTATAGATTTTTCGCCATTGGATATTGCCTTAAATATCGCAACCCTTTCAGCACATATTGAAAGCCCAAATGAAGCATTCTCAATATTAGCACCGGTATAAATCTTACCGCTTGCTCCAACAACACTTGCACCGACAGGATATCTTGAATAAGGAGAATATGAATTTTTCTGAGCCCTCTTAGCCATCTCTATGAGTTTTTTAACAAGAACTTTATTCATCAATCATCCTATTATGAGCTTTAGTTTCTGAATATTTTTCTTTGATATATAATTTCTTGATGTTAGAAGTGAGGTTTTCATTATATCCTGACACTTGCAAGATGGTTTTATGTTTAAAATTTCTGGAATTGTTTTAAGAAGAAGTTTTTTTACATTAAATATATTTTTGTTTAATGTTTCTATAACCTTATCTTGACTAACCTCATCTTCTTCTTTCCAGCAATCATAATCTGTTACAAGTGAAACAGCAGAATAGTGAAGACCTGCTTCTTTTGCAACCTTACACTCAGTTGCAACTGTCATTCCTATAACAGAATATCCCTGTCTTCTATGGTACTCGCTTTCTGCTTTTGTTGAAAACTGTGGTCCTTCCATACATACATACACACCGCCAAGATGTGATTTTATTCCAAGCTCCCCTGCCTTTTCATGCATAAACCTTGAGTAATCCATACAGAAAGGTCTTGCCATTGCTATATGCCCTACAACACCATTACCAAAGAAAGTTGCTTTCCGAAGTTTTGTTTCATCCACAAACTGATCTGGAAAAACAAAATGTGATGGCGCAAGTTCCTCTTTAAGTGAACCAACTGCACTTACTGAAATTACAACCTCAACACCAAGAGATTTCAAAGCCCACATATTTGCTTGATGAGGAATTTCTGTTGGAAGTATAGTATGATGCCTTCCATGTCTTGGGACAAAAATAACAGGAGTGTTTTCTATCTCACCATATATTAAAACATCAGAAGGATTACCAAAAGGTGTTTTTATTTTAAGTTCTCTTTTATTCTTAATCTCATCCATCTTATAAAGACCACTTCCACCAATAACACCTATCCTTGCCTTAACTCTCTTCATCCTTCCTCCTTTTCAATAATTTATATTTTATAAAAAATTAAAATGAAATGATTGCTATTCTTTTATATTACTCATATCTAAGTGCTTCTATTGGCTGAAGGCTGGATGCTTTTTTGGCTGGCCAGAAACCAAAAACAACACCAACAATAAATGAAAAACTGAAAGACATAATAACAGCAACAGGTGGAATATATATACTCCATCCGGTAAACCTTCCAAGTACAAAAGCAGCACCACTTCCAAGAAGAATTCCAATAACTCCACCAAGAACTGAGAGTATAACCGCTTCTATAAGAAATTGAAGAAGAACAGCTCTATTTGTAGCCCCAATTGCTTTTCTAAGTCCTATTTCTTTTGTTCTCTCAACAACGCTTACAAGCATAATATTCATAATCCCTATACCCCCAACTATAAGAGATATTCCAGCAATTATACCAAGAAGCAAGCTAAAGGTTTGAGTTGTTTGTGTAAGCATCTTTTTTATATCAGAAAGATTAAAAACTGTAACAGGATCTTCTTTAAATTGTGGAACATTCATTATATCCCTCATAAGTTTTGGTATATCTTCCATCGCTTTTTCAACATAAAAAGTATCAGTAACCTCAACCCATATCTGATCTATATAATCTTTACCAAAAAGAATTTTAGCCGCAGTGTTTAGAGGCACAATTATAACATCATCCTGATCTCTCATACCAGCAGCACCTTTTACAGGAAGTACTCCTATAACAGTAAAGTTTTTTCTATTAATCTTTATAACCTTACCAACAGGATCCTCGTCTCCAAAAAGGTCATTAACTACAGTCTGTCCTAAAACACAAACTCTCTTTAAAAATCTGTTTTCCTCATCAGTAAAAAATCTACCATAATAAGGAACAGCATTTCTCATAAAAGGATAATTTGTTGTTGTCCCAATAACACTTGTTCTTGTATTTTTATCCTTATATATTGCCTGAACATTTCCAATAACATTTAAATCATATCTTTTTATATAAGGAAGTCTCTTTTTTA
>Ga0123519_10012075_pt1 | contig 12616 bp, 13 predicted proteins | sample YelNatPaOPRAMG02_FD_87396 | JGI IMG/M metagenome (GOLD analysis project Ga0123519, IMG submission 87396) | Hot spring microbial communities from Yellowstone National Park - Yellowstone National Park OP-RAMG-02 (version 2) | ecosystem: Environmental > Aquatic > Thermal springs > Hot (42-90C) ...
AACGCACAACGTTCAACTCTCAACTTTCAATCGAGTGACCGAAAGGGCGCATGATGGGCGGGATGTGGGGACAGACACGGAATTGGGGCGACCGGAATTTTGACCCGCCGGACCTGACCAGGCGTCGGTCGGGTGGTCCAAGCTGGCGGCGTGCACAGATATGGGGACAGACACGATGTCCGGTATACCAATCACGAACGTTCAACGCACAACGTCCAACTCTCGACTTTCAACGGGGTGACCGAAAGGGGGCATGCTAGGCGGGATGTGGGGACAGACACGGAATTGGGGCGACCGGGCTTTTGACCCGCCGGACCTGACCAGACGTCGGTCGGGTGGTCCAAGCTGGCGGCGTGCACAGATGTGGGGACAGACACGATGTCCGGTATACCAATCACGAACGTTCAACGCACAAAGTTCAACTCTCAACTTTCAACGGGGTGACCGAAAGGGGGCATGGTGGGCGCGATATGGGGACAGACACGAAATTTGGGCAACCGGACTTTTAACCTCGTGGACCTGACCAGGCGTCGGTCGGGTGGTCCAAGCTGGCGGCGCCCAGATATGGGGACAGACACGGTGTCCGGTATACCGATCGGGAACGTTCAACGCACAAAGTTCAACTCTCAACTTTCAACGGGGTGACCGAAAGGGGGCATGGTGGGCGCGATATGGGGACAGACACGAAATTTGGACAACCGGACTTTTAACCTGGTGGACCTGACCAGGCGTCGGTCGGGTGGTCCAAGCTGGCGGCGTGCACAGATATGGGGACAGACACGATGTCCGGTATACCGATCGGTAACGTTCAACGCACAACGTTCAACTCTCAACTTTTAATCGGGTGACCGAAAGGGGGCATGGTGGGCGGGATGTGGGGACAGACACGGGATTTAAAGGGAATTTACCAGGATTTCCTGCAGTTCTGCTTGCGACAAGGGCGCTGGATTGGCCTTCATGCTGCTTGCGCGAGCTGCTTTTGCGACCAATCCGGGCACGTCAGCCTCCGTGACTCCATGCACGCTCAATCCGGGAAGACACAAAACCGTCCGCAGATCACGAACCCATGCAATACCGTCCTCCGGCGCAGCTCCAGCCCGACCTGTCAGGATTTCGGCAATTTGTTGATAACGTCCAATCGCGGGTGAATCAGGGAGTTTCGACCTCAAAACGCGAAGATTAACCTCCATGACGGCTGGCAGGAGCGCAGCGCAGACACTACCGTGCGGGGCAGGAAAAGCGCCGCCGATCGGCGCCGCAAAACCGTGAACCGCTCCAAGGCCGGCGTTGGCAAGGGCAATCCCGCCGCACAAACTCGCCAATGACATGTCCTGTCGCGCTGAAATGTCCTGTCCGTTCTCCCATGCGCGGCGGAGGCTGCGTGCCGCAAGTCGCAGCCCCGTTACACAGAATCCGTCTGTGAACGGATTTGCGCGCGTGCAGACGTAGGGCTCGATGAGTTGTGTCAGAGTGTCGAGTCCTGTTGCTGCCGTAACATGAGGCGGCAGCTCTCGAGTAAGTTCGGGGTCAACGATCGCAACTCGCGGCAACAGGAACTGGCTGCGCAAGCTTGCTTTGACTTTGTGCGATGGCACAGCCAATACGGAGTTGCGGGTGACTTCGGCTCCTGACCCTGCTGTTGTTGGAACCGCAATACAGGGAACGCCCGGCCTGGTTATCGGTTGGCCCCGGCCAACCACCTCGAGATAATCCAACGGCACCCCGCCATTGGCCATCAGAACCGCAACTGCCTTTGCAGTGTCCATTGCGCTGCCGCCACCGAATCCGACAACAAGATCGCACCGTTCACGCAGCGCCTTTTCGACGCACACGGCGACTTCATCCACGGTTGGCTCGCCCGCGACAGAGAATTGGACGACGCCGAGCCCGGCCGACTCGAGAAGCGAGCGCGCACGGTCGGCGCGGGCGGAGGTCCGTCCCGTCACCAGCAACACGCGCGATCCCAACGGCCGCGCACAGTCGCCGATTTGATTGAGCGACCCGGTTCCGAACAGGACTTTGCCTGCTGTGGCAAACTCGAAGTTGAAGGCTGGAATCATTTTGGCTGACAAGTCACGACAGCTATCAGACAGTGGAAACAACGTCGGCGGCGCATTCAGCAAGGCCGGTTCACCATGCTGAGTCGTCCGGAAAAACATTCGTGCATTTCACGCTGTGACGGGGCTCGGCCATCATTGGAGCGACCGTGTCACGCCATTTTGCGTAATGCGCTGTTTCTTTGTGTTTGGCCGGTGCGTCCGGCGTGCGATACACCTCGATCAGCACGAACCGGCATGGATCATCGCTTTGCTGGCAAACGTCGAAACGCGCAATACCCGGTTCTTGAATGCTGCTGCGGGCGTTTTCGATCGATGCCTGCCGGAATGCTTCGACGAATTCCGGCTTGACGTGGACATGGACAAATACGACAAGCATGCCCATAGTTTGAGCACGAAGATCGTCAAAGGCAACCATTGTTCTTCGAGGTGTAGCTTGGTTCAAGATGGCAAGGCGAGAGAGGCTCAGAATGAATCCGTGTGTCAAGTTTGCTGTGGGCGTTCTTGCGTGCTGTTTGCACCCGGTGGTGTCGAATAGCGCGGTAATCCATGTTGAAGAACCTGATCCGGTTGGCTTGACGTTGGGCACCGGGGTGGGCGTCGATTTGAATCAAAACGGAACGGTTGATCTGACAGTGAGCTACTATGGAATACCGATTTGCATTGGTCCCCCCGAGGGCGGCACTTTTTCGTGTTCCCATGGCATTGCGTTAGAGCCTGCACCATGGCTGAAGCTGCTCGGAAACGCCGATTCATTTGCGCCGATTGCTATGCTTCCGGGGCAGATTGTGGGACCTGCCATTCCCGCAGAACGCTGGCTGGGACCGTCTCTGTCACCACTTTGGTTGATGTACCGGTACAGTAACGTCCCCGGCTCGTATCAAGGGTATCCGGAGTTCACCGCCGGTTTGAACCGTTTCGCCATAGGTTTCCAACTGATCGAAGGGGGCATTCCCACATACGGTTTTGCGGACATCGCCCTGTGGCGGACGTCGCCCGCAGACCCGAATTCCAACTGGGCTTTGCCGCGCGTAGAGGGCATCTTCGTAGCTGATGAGCCCGGCGTACCTGTCACTGTCAGTCTCATTCCTGAACCGGACAGGAACCTTTTGCTTGGGACAGGGGCCATGGTTTTGTGGCACAAGCTGAGAAAGAGAAGGCGCTGAACACAGTGCCAGACTCGAAGTCCGACTTCCGCCCAATTCTTCATTCGGATGACATTGGACCACTTGAACGTTGTAGGTTGAGCGTTGTGCGTTGTGCGTCGAACGTTGAGCGTTGACCGTTGAACGTTATCAACAGTGCCACGTGAGATCCCCGGGCCGGCTACCTTGACAATTGCTAGGGTGTCACAAGCTTGAGCCGGAAGAATGCGCTGTCTTCGTTTGTGTCCGGGATGACGGCCTCTTGCAGGTCTGTGGGGTCGGTCACGGGCTGGAAATTTGACTGGTTGAGCGAGGTTGCGCGTTCGACCACCCACAAGTGGACCCGGGTTCGAGCGCCAGTTTCAGCATCATACAGCTCGCTTGACGGGGCGTGCCATCGGATTGTGACCTGGCCATGCTCGCGTTTGACGCTGAGTATCTTCGGTTTGGGTCGGAAGCCGATCACACCCCGCGGCGGGAGGTAATCCCACGGGTTTGGCATCCATGTTTTAAATGCCCATTCGCGGAACTCGTAATCGCCTGTTGCCCAGCTTGTGCGGATGCGGACGTAGCGGGTGCCATCGGAATCGACCAAATAACCATAGGCCAGCATGCCGTGAATGTCCGGATTGCCCTGTGACAATTGAATGCGCGGCTGGGATTTGCGCATCGGATCCTGAAGCCAGATCAAAACCGGATACCCGGCGCGGATTTCTGCCTGCAAATCCTCGAAAGTGAATCCGGTCCCCGGCGGCGTTTCAGGGCTGACGTCGATGAGCTGTGAGAACACGTCCGCTTCATAGCCGCAAAAGGACGCGAATGCGCGAAGGCCGGATTGAAGGTCTCGAGCCGGGGTGCCGGCGGACTCATCCGGGATGAAATTGAGGCGGCGCGCGCCGGTCTTGTCCCAGTAATTGAAACAAAACCCGTCTATGTTGCCGTCGCATTCACCGTTCATTTTTCTCCATCGGTTCTGGTTCAGCCCGATGAAATCGCCGATGCAATCGGGCGTGTGTTCAATCCTTTGTGCCGTGACGTACGGGTCGGGCGCGGCGTTTTCGTATTCGATCCAATAATCTTCCCTGTGCCCTGGCTTGTTCCACGGGCGGCCGTCCCTGCCCGCCTCTGAGGCCCAGAGCGATCTGATATCGTAATTGGCACCGTAACTGTTCAGAGGGGCCACGCCACCTGCAGTCGGGCCCGTGTAGAAGTCTGGAAAGCCGTGTCGGTCCCAGAACCCGATCAAGTTGCCGCATGCGGTTCCGAAACACCCGAGGTGCCATTCGTAATCTGGAACTTCTGTGAGGTAAACGTTTTCCTGTGCAGCGAGACAGGCGGTTGCAACCAACGCGGCGGCGGCGACGCGGCGGCAACGACCGCGCATGGAAACGTTTGGCGCGTTATTCGAAGAAAGCGGGTTCACGCAGCCGGCGTCACAATCGCCCGTGTCAGGTTGCAGATTCTTTCCGAAAAACATAGGTCGCACAGCCCAAGATTGACCACAACGGCCCGAGAGTCCAATGCAAACATTGTTGCGGCGGGACTCGAAAGGCCGGAGAATACTGTTTTTAGATTGCGGTATTGGACTGACAGACCGGAGTTTCTTGAATGTCGCGAATCGTCGAACAGGCACGAGAACTGGCGAGCTTTGTAAAGCTGTCGCACACGCTTTTTGCGCTTCCGTTTGCGTTGGCGTCGATGGCGGTTGCGGCGCGTGACAATCACGGCTGGCCGGGGTTCAAGAAGTTTGGTTTGATTCTTGCGGCCATGTTTTGCGCTCGGACCTGCGCGATGTCTTTCAATCGGATAATGGACCGGCGGTTCGACGCGGCGAATCCGCGCACGGCGGAACGTCATTTGCCGGCCGGGAGATTGTCGCTGACGGCTGCGTGGCTGCTGTGTCTTGGCGCGGCTGCGGGACTGGTCGTATCGAGCTACTTCCTGAACCGTGTTTGTTTTGTGCTGTCGCCCGTGGCTTTGGTGGTGGTTTGTTTCTATTCGCTGACGAAGCGGTTTACGGATTTCACGCATGTGTTTTTGGGTGTTGCACTGGGGTTGGCGCCGATTGGGGCCTGGCTGGCGGTGACCGGGTCGTTTGATTTTTTCCCTGTCAGGGACGGTGCGTTGTCAATCAAGCACAGCGCGGTATTGCCGTTGCTGCTGTCCGTTGCGGTCGTGTTCTGGTTGATCGGGTTCGACATCATTTACTCGATTCAGGATTACGAGTTTGATCGGCGGCATGGTTTGCATTCGCTTGTGGTGCGGTGGGGTGTGAGCAATGCGCTCAAGGCATCGTTTCTGGCGCACATGATAATGTGGCTGGTTTTGGCGGTGTTTGGTTTGCTGGCGCGGTTTTGGGTGGCATACTTGGTGGGACTGGTGATCATTCTGGCGTGTCTTGTGCTTGAACACTGGCTGGCGCGGAAGCGGAGTTTGAACTGGGTTCAAACAGCATTTTTCCGCCTGAACGCTCTGATTAGCACGGTGTTTTTTGTGGTGACGCTGGCTGAGGTTGTGTTTCCGCGGTTCAGGATCACGTGGCAATGAACGCGTTGATAAAAAACAGTGAATTGTCAGATGTGTACGACGCCGTCGCAAGCGGTCGGCGGATTACAGAGAGCGAGGCACTTCGTCTTTTCGGGAGCAAAGACCTCAATGGGCTCGGCGTTTTGGCGAGGATGGCGACCGACCAGAAGGTCGGGCGGCGTGCAACCTACATCCTCAACCGCTACATCAATTACTCGAACTACTGTATCCTGCGATGCCAATTCTGTTCGTTTGCCCGGCGAAAACGCGACGGAAACGGATTCGAACTGACAATCGATGAGATTGTGCGAAAGGCGCGAGAGGCACTGGCGTTGGGCGTCACCGAACTCCACATTGTTGGAGGGCTGCACCCCACATTGCCGTTCGACTATTACCTTGAAATGCTCAGGGCGCTGAAAGCGCTCGATGCGCGCCTGCAACTCAAGTGTTTCACTGCAATTGAAGTGCGGCACATGGCGACCATCTCGGGCAAATCTGTGACCGCGGTTTTGGAAGCGTTGCGGGGCGCCGGGCTCGATTCGCTCACCGGCGGCGGCGCGGAGATTTTCGAGCCCCGGGTCCGGAACGCCATCGCGCGTGGCAAGGAAACCGCCGAAGAATGGCTCGATGTGCACAGGACATGGCATTGCATGGGAGGCAAAAGCACTTGCACAATGCTTTACGGTCACGTGGAATCGTGTGCGGACCGGGTTGATCACTTGCGGCGGCTGCGCGAGTTGCAGGACCAGACCGGAGGGTTTACCGGGTTTGTTCCACTGCCGTACCAGCCCGAGAACAACGCGTTGCCGGTGTCGAAGCCGCCGACGGGTTTTGACACGCTGCGCACAATCGCCATCAGCAGGTTGTATCTGGACAACATAGATCACGTGACGGCCTACTGGGTTGGGCTTGGGCTGAAGCTTGCACAGGTGGCACTGAGTTTCGGCGCCGACGATCTGCATGGAACAATCCACGAGGAACACATTTTCCACATGGCGGGTTCGACATCGCCGCAATCTCAAACCGTGGCATCGATGATTCACGCCATCAAAGAGGCGGGTCTGGAACCCGTTCAGCGAGACACGTTCTACAGGCCGCTGCATGATAATCGATGCACCATGCCGGCTCACCCTGGCGGCGCTCCTGACGCGCTCGATGTTCTGAAACGCAACCTGGCCACCGGATAATCCAGCGCAGCTTTTTCAAGGTCATCCGTAATCCCGAGGTTCACGATGATGGACAAAGCAGGCAATGATCATTCACGCATTGGTTCGGTGCCGTATCTCAACGCGCTCCCGTTGACACGCGGGATTGAGAGCGAATTGCGATTCGGGACTCCGGCCCGACTCGCAGCGTGGCTGCGTGACAACAAGATCGATGCTGCGCTCGTCAGCGTGGTGGAGGTCCTCCAGACAGGACAATATGATCTTCTGGATGGGATTGCGCTGGCTTCGGACGGCCCGGTGTTGAGCGTATTGCTGGCGCACAGGGTGCCTCTGGACCAGTTGAATGTGGTTTATCTGGATCCAGCTTCGCTGACAAGCGCAAGCCTCGTGCGCCTGCTTTTCGCCGAGCGCGGACTTTGTCCGGAAATGCGAATTCTGTCGGATTACCGGTTGACCGCCGACCTGGAGGCGGTGCTTCTCATTGGCAACAGAGCTCTTGATTTCGTTTACGGGCCGCACACGCACAGCGTGTTGGACCTTGGAGAGGCGTGGCGCGAGCTGACAGGTTTGCCGTTTGTTTATGCCGGATGGGCCCTGCGGCGCGGCATTGACCAACACCGGGTGTCAAACCTGTTGCGTCAAGGCTACGCAAATGGAATGGCCAACCTTGACCGGATAATTGCCGAGTACCCGCGGTATGACGCCGCGTTTCGGGAAAGATATCTCCGGAGATGCATGAAGTTCGAGTTGGGCGATGCAGAAAAAGCCGGACTGGCGAGGTTCGGTGAGCTGCTGATCAAACACGGGCTTGGGCCAGTGCATCAACCGCGCTTTGTTGACTGAGCGATCTTGCCATTGGAAGCCGTTGCCGCCACACTGCGGTTGGTCGGCGATGCAACTTTGATTGCTGCAGCGCAATAGAGAATTGCAGGCGACCGGCCGACGTTTTCAAATCCATGCTCGAAGGCGTACGAAAACTGGTGAACCTTGACACGGTGTTGGACTCGCCACTGCCGCGGTCGTACACGAACTTTGTCGGGCGATGGCTGCTCAACTTGGTGGAAACGGTTCGGCAAGTGGGCGCATTTGCGCTGATCAGTTTGGGGGTGATGGTGACCCATTGGAACAGGGCAAAGACGGTCATCCATCCGCTGATTGCAAATCAGATTGCGTGGTCGGGGATCGGCCAGCTCCCGATGGTGACTTTCCTTGCGTGCGCCCTTGGCTTTGCGGTCATCGGCCAAACAGTAGCACTGCTGAGCCGGGTAGGAGCACACGATTTGATCGGCGTCGTCATGGTCACTGTTGTTGTGCGTGAGCTTGGGCCGATCGTTACCGCCGGGGTTGTGCTGTTGCGGGTTGGAACAGCGACCGTGATCGAGCTGGGCACGGCGCGCGCTTCGGGTGAGGTGGAAGCTCTCGAAGCGCTGGGGATTGACCCTGTTCATTATCTTGTGGTTCCGCGAATGATCGGCATGGCGACAGCGGTTGTGTGCCTGAGTGCATACCTCATTGTGGGGACTCTTTGCAGCGGGGGTTTGTTCGCCTTTCTGCAGGATGTACCGCTGGTCCCGGGCGAGTACTTAAAGCAGATCGTCCTTGCTCTGAGATGGGAAGATTTCGTGTTGCTGGCCCTCAAAGGTGTCATGTTCGGGCTGATTATCGCGACGGTGACATGTTTTCACGGGCTCGCCCGCCCGATTCAATTGACCGAGGTTTCGGTCGTTACCACGCACGCGTTGCTGACGAGCCTGATCCTTTGTGTCCTTGTGGATGCGGCTTTTCTTGTTGTTTATTTGTTGATGTGATTGGAACACGAGACCAACCATGCTACCCTGCGGGAAAACCGGGGGCAACCGTTGCCAAGATCGAACTTCGCGGAGCCGACATCGCTTCGACTGAAGACCTCGAAAAGGCGGTTGTGACAGGCGTGGATTGGGCGGTGCGCGCCGGCGAATTTTGGGTGATCAGCGGTTCGACTTGGTCCGGCAAAAGCCGGTTGCTCGAGACCGCCGCAGGTTTGACGCCGCCGATTCGAGGTGAGTATCTGCTTTTCGGCCAACCCCTCGCAAAGCTTCCGACGGACACAGCGGCCGCCCTGAGGCGCCGCGTCGGATTGGTTTTCCCCGACGGCGGCAGGCTGTTTCCACGGTTGACAGTGGCGCAAAACATTGGGTTGCCGATTTGTTACCATCGGGAATGCACGCTTGATGCCGCAGCACCTCGCGTGGCGCAGTTGCTGGCTGAAATGGGTCTGGTAACATACGCCAACTGGTCGCCGATGCGACTGAACAGAAGCTATCGTCAACGGATCGCATTGGCCAGGGCGCTGGCCATGGAACCTGTGGTGCTCGTGTTGGATACTCCCTTCAGCGGGCTCGACGTGGGCCATTTTGCAGGGTGGCTGGAGTGCCTTGGCGCGCTCTTGTCGGGTCATCCACTCCTTGGCGGCAAGCAAATCTCGGTTGTAGTGGCGACGGATGATGTTCGGCCATGGCGGTCTGTGGCGAACCGGTTTGCCACAATCAAGGACAGCCGGTGGATGTTACTTGACGCGACATCCGACACCGCCCCCGGTGGCAACCCGGGGTTTTCTTAAATGCTCGCAGTCAAATCCAAACTCAGGTAAGGTCGATCTCAGTTGCAGGACCTTACGCCACAACTTCGAACCCGGCTCAGCCGCGTCGAGCGGGCAGTGGGATGTTTTGTCCTCATTGCGACGCTACTGTTGGCAACGGGTTTCTCCTATTACATCTATCACACCGCCAAAAGAAAAGGATGGTTCGACATCAAGGTTTCATACTGCACAACCCTGCCATACAGTGCGGCTGGACTCCGAGTGGGCGACCCGGTCAAGTTGATGGGATTCGACGTTGGCGAAATCACCCGCATTGATACTCAGCCGCCGGAAGATATTTTCAACGTTTACGTCGAATTCCGAATACGAAGCCCCTACTTTGGTTATCTTTGGACCGAGGGCTCGCGCGCACGAGTGTTGCCGAGTGATTTCATGGGCAACAGAATACTCGAGGTAACCAAGGGCACCAACGGCGTCCCAACCCACCTCACATGGGAAATCCGCGAATACACCGTCCGCGATGCCCTCGAGTTCCCCGAGCCGCACCGGAAAGCATTCTTGAATGCCATCAATCTCCCCAACCAAACAAATAACATCATTCCTCTCCAACCCATCGACCGCGACCATCTCCAGCAGCTCGTCGAAGCGGGTATTGACAGAGTCAAAGTCGTTGACCGCGCCGCAAACACCAAACAGGTAACAGCCGTCTGGAGTGTCATCTCGAATTGCTACCTGCCTTACAGCCCGAAAGCGAAGCCCTATTGGCTCCCGCCGGACGAAGCGCCCGCGCTAACCGAGCGCCTCGACATGATGTTGCAGGAAATCGACAGAAACCTGCCGTCGTTCTTCGCAATGACAAACCAGTTGACCCAAATCCTGACCAACGCCGCCCTGCTTACCGCGCACGCCGATCAACTGCTCGTTCAGTCACAACCGCTTCTCACCAATCTCACCGCAATCAGCGCCATACTCACAAATGCCGACGGCAGCCTCGGCCGATGGCTCCTCCCGCCGGACCTCTACGCGCAAACGCTCACAACTCTTTCAAACGCAAACGAAACACTCACCAACGCAAGCGCCACCCTCACAAACGCAAGCGCAATGCTTGTGACTGCAAATACAAACCTCGGCGCTTTAATAGCACAGCTCGAACAGCCGTTGCAGAATCTCTCGACCATCATCAGCAACCTCAACCTCCAAGTGCAGGCCAACACGAACTTCGTCACAACATTGCACGCGCTTGTCGCCCACACCGACGATCTCATTCAGGGGCTCAAACGCCATTGGTTGTTCCGCGGGGCCTTCAGGGAAAAACCGACAAACCCGCCGTCTGCAAAGCCAACAACCACACAAAGCCGCGATCCCAAAGGCGCCACCAGAATGCAGCAGTTGACACGCTGAATCGGCTTGCAGTACAGGCTTTTACCCGCCTCCCTAAAACGTGCGTATCCCCATGTGTATTCGCGCGACCTGAAGGCCAGACCACAATTCAACGGAATTAAGTTTTGGGGGCTTGGTCTGGTAAAACTGTGAGATTTCCGGGCCCGCATATTTAATACTGCTGCCAAGAAATCCGCTTTCCAGACTCAGAACTCCTGACCCCGAGGCTGTGACTTCAACTGCCGTGGAATTTTCCTGATACCACCGCGCCTGTAGCAGTATTGGAAATCAATGGGTTATACCCGGAATCCATCGCTTGGTGGTTTCAGGAACGGGGTCAGACTAATTCCACGGCCTCAGGAGACCTGAGACTGCTCAGGGTATATAGCTATACTGCGAAATCGATCACATTTGCGAGGATTTTCAGGCTGCAAGTTTGCGCACTTTGTCAATATCTGCTTTTTTGGCCGTAAGCAGTTGGGTGACCACGTTGCGGCCTCTCGAATATTGGATAATCTGTCCGGGACCAAATATGGGCATAGGCACGGCTTTTGGGGAGGGTGGTGCCAATAGGGGGACAGGCACGATATTTGGCCCGGGCAATCGGACTTTTGACAGACCGGACCTGCCCAAGCGCCGGTCGGACGGTTCCAGCCCGCAGGGGCGCCCAGATATGGGGACAGACACGATGTCCGATATGCCGATCAGGAACGTCCAACGTGAAACGTTCAACTCTCAACTTTTAACGGGGTGACCGAAAGGGCGGATGGTGAGCGGGATATGGGGACAGACACGGAATTTGGACGACCGGACTCTTGACCCGCTTTGACCCGACCAAGCGCCGGTCAGACGGTCCAAGCCGGCTGTGGCGCCCAGATATGGGGACAGACACGATGTCCGATATGACGATCAGGAACGTTCAACGTGAAACGTTCAACTCTCAGCTTTTAACCGGGTGACCGAAAGGGCGCATGGTGGGCGGGATATGGGGACAGACAGGGAATTTGGACGACCGGACTCTTGACCCGGTGGACCTGTCCAAGCGCCGGTTGGGTGGTCCAAGCCGGCTGTGGCGCCCAGATATGGGGACAGACACGATGTCCGATATAGCGATCAGGAACGTTCAACGTGAACGTTCAACTCTCAACTTTCAACGGGGTGACCGAAAGGGCGAATGGTGGCCGGGATATGGGGACAGACACGGAATTTGGACGGCCGGACTGTTGGGCCGGTGGACCTGTCCAAGCGCGGGTCGGGCGGTCCCAGCCGGCTGGGGCGCCCAAATATGGGGACAGACACGATGTCCGATATGCCGATCAGGAACGTTCAACGTGAAACGTTCAACTCTCAACTTTTAACCGGGTGACCGAAAGGGCGCATGGTGGGCGGGATATGGGGACAGACAGGGAATTTGGACGACCGGACTCTTGACCAGGTGGACCTGAGCAAGCGCCGGTCGGGCGGCCCAAACCAGCAGGGCGCCCAGATATGGGGACAGACACGATGTCCGAGATGCCGATCAGGAACGCTCAATGTGAAACGTTCAACTCTCAACTTTTAACGGGGTGAACGAAAGGACGCCTGGTGAGCGGGATATGGGGACAGACAGGGAATTTGGACGACAGGACTCTTGGCCCTGTTGCCCCGACCAAGCGCCGGTCAGACGGTCCAAGCCGGCGGAGCACCCAGATATGGGGACAGACACCATGTCCGATATACCGATCAGGAACGTTCAACGTGAAACGTTCAACCCTCAACTTTTAA
>Ga0123519_10012087_pt1 | contig 12609 bp, 8 predicted proteins | sample YelNatPaOPRAMG02_FD_87396 | JGI IMG/M metagenome (GOLD analysis project Ga0123519, IMG submission 87396) | Hot spring microbial communities from Yellowstone National Park - Yellowstone National Park OP-RAMG-02 (version 2) | ecosystem: Environmental > Aquatic > Thermal springs > Hot (42-90C) ...
CCAGAAGAGATAGCCCCACAGGAGCAATCCCAGCGCGCGGGCCAGCGTGTAACCGCGATCCGGCAATGCCGCCAGGAGACGGTACGCCAGCGGGAAGGCCAACCAGCCAAGAACGGTGATGGAGAGATACCAGATGAGGAAGGCAAGCATAGGAGGAAGCGGAGCGAGAAAAAAGTGTACGGAGTGAAACGTAAGGCGTAAGGCGAGGACGGTATCAGGGGATGACCTCGTAGATGACCGTTTCGCCATCACGATAAACGGCGCGCCAGTAGATGCCGTCATAGGTCTCGAATTTGGTCAGTCCTTCGCCAGCGTGCTTGGCGCGTTCCAGCTGGCCGACGACGATGTAACGGGCGCGGTATTTGTGCAGGAATTGAAGCGCCTGCTGCACGTCGGTCGTGGCATAGAAATTGTTGACTTCACCGCCGCGCGCGATCACCTCTTGCGAGTACATGCGTTGTTGTAACTGGTGCCATTCCCAACCAATTACCGTTGGCAGGCCGGTGTAAATTGAGATGCGCGAGAACCAGGCGTACTGAATGCCGGCCGGCGCCGCTTCGACAATCACCGGCGAACCCTGAACGTTCTCCTGCAGCCAGCGAATCGCGCGGTAATCCTGCACCAGGTCCATCATCTTACCGAACTCATCCCGTTGCACGAATTGCATGTAGTTCATAGCGTCCAGCGTATGGGGCGCATCGGGATTCCAGCGGAACTTGATGCGATCTACACTGCCCAGCGGCAAATACATGACAGCACAGGTGAACAACAAGGCCAAAACCGCCGGCCAGGCTATCCGCCAGCCAAACCGCCAGTGCGGAATCGCGTCCAGCAACCAGACGAAGGCGGCCGCCGCGCTGAGCGACAGCATGACCCACGCTTCCAGATAGAACTTGAAAAGCGTGTTCATCCGGCCAATATCGCCATGCAACACGAAGAGTTCTACGAAGAGTGTGATACACAACGCAGTGCCAATCAGGAACAGAACGCCGCGCTTGGGCCAGGATTGTGCCGGTCGCAGCAACAAGACGCCTGCCCAGGCCGCTGTCGGTAACACCAGCCAGGCAATCCAGACCTTCATCAGGAGCAGGGCCAGGGTGGCGATCAGCACCACGAGTACGGCCAGGCGAATCAACGAGCGGTACGGAGATAACTTCCGCAGCGCCGAAAGTGGCGTTTGCGCCATCCATTGCCGCGTCTCCCAGACCATCCAGGAAAGGATGACGAACAGGAAGAGGCCCCAATGGGTAAAGTACTCTGAGGTCTGTGTGGTGTACTCATGCCAGCGATCCAGCGAGGTATAAGCCTGACCGAACCAGTAATGGAATGGCTGGTACAGGATCACCGCCAGACCAGCCAGCAGCGCTGCGCCCCCCGCCGCAAGACCGAGGCGGCTCAACCAGGCGGGCAGGAGTGGCGGCAGAGGCCGCTGCTCCAGTCCGCGCCATAGACTATAGCCTGCGGCGAGGCAACCCAGTGCCAGATAGGGGTAAAAATCCCAGGTGTTGGTGGGCTTCAAGGCGCCAATGACCAGCGCGCCAAAGGGAAGCGCCAGATACCAGGAGCGGCGCAAGCGCTCCCAATCCTGAAAGGCCAGCAGGGTCGAAATCGCCCAGGCCAACGCCAGCACTGTCAACGGCAGCGACATCATGTGCGCGTGCAAGTCGCTGTGAATGAAGGTGAAAAGCGGGAACTCGGTGATGCCGTTGGTTTCGCTGGTTGAAATCACCCGGCTTGGCGTGTAATACCACTCGCCACTGCCAAAGCCCAACGAAGCGCCGCTCAAGGCCTTGAAGAAACCTTTGGGCAGCCAGAACAGGCGCTTCAACAGGCCGGCCTGCGGCGCGTGGATGCTCGGGTTCAAGGCGCAGTTGTGCTGATCCGCCGCGTCTGCTCCCAGACACATCATGCCGCGCAAGACCATTCGCCCAATGCCCAGGTTGCCCACCAGCAGCAGGGCCGTTACGGCTGCCAGACCGCCCAGCAGCGCGCGCTGTTCCAGCAGCGTTCCCCAGCCCCCTTTCCCTGCTGACGGCGAACTGTGCGCCAGCAGATTCCAGCCTACCGAGAACGCCCCCAGCGCCAGACAGGCAAACAGGGTCGGCAGGATGAAGTTGAAGGCAATGGAAGGGACAATCCCCAGCAACTTGACCGGCGTGCCCACGATGACGTAGCCGTAGTAGTAGTAATTGATGTAGCCGCCAGCGTACCAGGGGTCATAGGGGGGGAAGGTGGTGCTGCGCAGGATGGCGTTGAAGTAGGCGAATTCCATGGGGCGTTCGCCTCCGTGCGCCGGATCCCACAGGTCGGGGTTTCCCAGGCGAATCAGGAGGTCCAGCAAAAAGAAGAGCAGGAAAAGCGCTTCCACCAGCAAGAAATAGCGCCGTTTCTCCCGCCATTCCTGTTTGAGTTCGGCGCGCTGCCCATAGCCAAGAATCACCCCGGCGGCTGCCAGCAGCGCCAGCGTCAGGCCAATTGTCAACCGGCTGTAAGGAATGCCTGTGGAGCCGGCCAGCCAGGCCAGCCAGGCCCAGATCAGCAAGCCGGCTATCCGCGCCAGAGGATAGCCTCCATCCTGCAGGCCCGGCAATGCGCGCCGTAAGAGGGGATATGTTACCAGTCCCACCAGGAAAATCAGCCCATACCAGAGCACCAGCCCCAGCCAGGGGTAACGATTTTGCCACCACTGGTAGTTGAACAATGCAGACCACGTGCCGCCTGTTTGCTGGACTTCGAGGCGTTCCTCCGGCAACAACAGGGACTTCGGTGGGCGATAGCGGTTGAATTCTTTGGGCAGAATGTGTACCGCCTGGCTCAAATCCACCGAGGCCAGCACGGCCTGTACCTGCGCGGCATCGTAGTCAGGGCGCTTCTGGAAGATCAGCACTTTGGGATGGTCGTAGAACGTAAAGGCTTCCTCGGCGGATTGATCGTTGATGACCAGCGCTCCCAGACGTGGATAGTTCTCGAAGGTCGCTACCAGATCGAAGCCCAACCGTCCGTGGAACATTCCCGGCCGCGCCACGCGGTAGCACCAGATAATATCTTTCCCGGCGGGACAGCCGATCAGTTCGCGATAGTACACTGTGGTCAGAGGGTAGCGTTCGGGGAGGCGGGTAATCTGCGCGTACTGGTGATTGGTGGGGATGAGGATGAAATCGGACTGGTTGAGCGTCTCGATGAAACGCGTCAGTTTGTCGGCGTTGTCGTCCCAGTAAACTTGCAGGTTCAGGTCGCCGCGATAGATGCCGTCGAAAGGCGCGTAGCCCGGTACCGGGAACGGCAGGCCGTAGTCGTAATCCGTCTCATTCGCAAACGTTGCGCCGCTCAGGCCCAGGGCGCCGCCGCTGATTTCCAGACGGAGCGTGTACAGTTGTCCTTTGACCAGTTCCAGCGGCGGCGTGAGGGGGAGCGAGAAGGCTTCCCCGCGCGCATCGTGCTGCGGCGCGAAACTGGCGCGCAGCGAACCCTGGGCGCGCGGCGCGTCGGGGGCGTTCGTCGGCGCGGCGATGATGGTGGCTGTCAGGGTCTGTTCACCGGCGCCGCTATAGTCCACCGCGTGGGGCAGAAGAATTTCGGTCAGCGCGCCATCGGCCTGCGCCAGGAAGGTCGTTTCGTAGGGCGCGTCGGGGCGGATTAAGGTCTCGCGTGGGAAAGGTAACGGTTGTTGATACGTTTCACCGCCAGCGGTCTGGATGTGCACGTTGATTGGGCCGGGCACGTGTTGGTACAGCCAGCGTGAAGCCGCCATGCGCGGTTCCGCGCGCGTATAGATGCTGGCAAAAGCGAAGGCCCAGGCGGCTGTCAGCGAGAATACCAGACTGCCCACCAGCACGGACGTCAGACGGCGCAGGACAGAGGGGGGAGGCTGATCCCATAAGCGGAATACCAGCCAGGCCGCCATCATGCACAGCAACGGGTAGATGGGCAACTGGTAACGCATGGTGGCATTGAATTGCAGGGATTGCCAGGCGAAATAGAGCGCTGTCCAGGCCCAAAGCAAAACGTGTTGCGACCATTCGCCCTTGAGAATCTGCCAGCCCATCCAGAGGAAGCCTGCCCAGGCCAGAATGCCGAGCGGCAATCCCAGCCCCCAGATGGTCAGGTTCTGGAAGGAATACAGGTGCGAGCGGCGTGCCCATTGCAGGTTCCAAGGCATGTCGGCCTCGCCGCTGGCCTGGGCGCGCAGTTCTTCCAGATTCTTCAACCAGGCCGGATTGAGTTTGACGTCGAAGAAACCGGGCCCGGTGAAAGCATAGGGCTGAAAGATACGGAAGGCGAAGAAAGCGGCCAGCGCGCCGATGACCATGAACACGAAGGTTCGGCGGAGGAAGTCCTCAAAGGTATGGAGGCGGGGATCGCGGTCAGCGCGGCGAAAATAGCGCACGGCCAGCGCGGCAGGCAGCAATCCCGCCATCACGACGGCGTTAATTTTCGAGGCGGCAGCCATGCCCAGCGCCAGCCCAAAGAAAAGGCTGTGCCAGGTGAGCGGGTTGCGCAGCAGACGCTTGAGCGCGCCTGGAAGCGGCTGGGCGTGCGTCTGAGCGGCGCCATCTCCCGGCGATGGTTCACCAGTCAACGGCGCTTCTTCCCACTCGCCGGTGGCAATTTGCACGCCGGCATAGAGGGTGAGGGTCATGAAGAAGAGGACGAAACTATCCGTCGTGTAGAAATGCGCCTGTTGGATCTGCATGACGGCCAGCGCCGAAAAGGCCGAGGCCAGCAGCGCTGTCTTGGGCCCATAGAGACGCCGCACGATAAGGTAAAGCATCAATACGGTGCTGATGTCAATCGCCGCGGCCATCTGCCGTCCGAATAACTTGACGTTGACTCCCTGCCCCATCCAGTCATACAGATACCGCACCAGGAAAAGCGGAAGTGTGCCATAGACGTAAAAGCCATATCCCCGATTGTGGGGGTTGAGCGTTGAACTGGCGGTATCAAAGTACTCGCGCAAACTGTGGACCGGCGCGATGTCATAGGTCACAGAGGTGAAGAACAATTCATCGGGATGCTGGTGCTGCAGTTCTCCCCAGTCCGATCCCAGGAGGCGCAGGAAGGCTGCGCCCAGCAAGACAACCACCAGCATGGCATCGTATAGCCAGGCACGACGAGCAGAAGGCGGTGAGATGCGTTCCATAAGGCGCTCCCTATTCGACAATGAAGAACATGAAATCATGGCCCTCGGTGGCGGAGGGGTACACGTTCAATTTGCCCTGTGGATAGAGCGATTGCAAGGCCTGCCAGGTCTCCGTATCGTCTGGCTTGAAGATGAACAGTTTGGGAGGCGGCATGGTCAGGGTGCTCTCCAGCTGGTCGCGCCAGATGGCAATATCCCGGTTGGGAATGCCGAGGAACGTGGTGGGCAGGCGCGTGTCCACCCAGTAGGGATAAGGCACAATCCAGACTGGCTCCAGAGTGCCGTATTTTTTCCCGAACCAGCGGATGACCGCGCCCATTTCCGAGGTATTCAGGGCGCTCAGGCGATACTGACGGTCGTACTGATGAAAGACAAGGTCGAAATTCTGCGTCGCAGACCAGATGAAGAGGAACATCGCCAGTGCCCAGGCCCAGCCGGCGCGCCGCGCCGGAGCTGCGCCGGGGGCCGGTGCAGTTGTCTCCGGGGTACGTCGCGCCCCCAGCGCGGCGAGGAGTCCATCCAGCGCAAGGGCGACCAGCAAGAAGACCGGAATCATCGCCGCGCCGGCGCGATTCGGCGCTGGATTCTCATTCGGAAACGCCAGGGAGAGAATGGAAGGCAGACTCAAGGTTGGGATGGACAGTAACAGGAACAGGTCCAGCCAGTGGCGTTGCCGCAGGTAGCGGAAGAGCACCAGGGCCACGCCGAGCAGGAAGAGTGCCCCGGAAACGACATCCAGCGATGGCCGATAGGGCACACAGTTGACCCAGATTTCTCCGTTGTCCCAGTTGAACATCTTCAACCCGCGCCACAGATTGGAGAGGAAGATTTTCCAGGCCGGGCCGGGCAACGGTTGTTCCAGCGCTCCCATGCGCGTAAACATGCGCTCGTAAAAATTCTGTGGTTCGCTGAACTGGTAGCGCAAGAGCGGCAGGAAAATGAAGAAAGCCACCAGCGCGAGCAGGAACAGGCCGATGATAGCGGGTCCACGCCGGCCACGTGCCTGCGTATGGAGCAGATACAGGCCGATAGCCAGGACGACCAGAAACGGCACAATGCGGAAAGGACTGTAACCGTGCAGCCCTAACCCAAGAAACAGGCCGGCGAGCAGGAAATCGTTGCGGTTCTGAGTGCGCAGTCCGCGCAGCAAATAATACAGTACCGGCGCGGTAAAGAGTGGATAGAGCGGGAAACGCAAGCCCACGCGCGCAATCACGTTTGGCCAGTAAGCGATGGCCGCGAACAGCACCGCCAGCACTCCTACCCGCTCGTTGGCTATCTCTTTCCCCACCAGGTAGAGATAGGGCAGCGTTAACAGCCCCAGGAAAGCCGTGCCGAGTTTCAGACTGAAGAAGGTCAGACCGGTGCCGAAAATCTTTGCTACCAGCACCGTCCAGTACATCTGGAATCCCTCACGACCGGTATTGCGCGGGAAGAAGACGCGATACTCGCCCTGGGTGATATCGTACAGGTCCAGAATCTTCTCGGCGTGATCGCTGAACGGTTCCGCCGGCACCTCGTTCAGGCGATAGAGACGAAAGAACAGGGCGACAGCGGCCACGCCCACCGCCACCAGCGCCGCGGCATACCCGCGTTTGTCCTGAAAGGCTGTCCGCAGACGCGTCCAGACCGAGGGCTGATTCTGCCTGCGCTGCCAGAGTGACACGAAGACCAGCAAGATAGCCAGCCCCCAGAGCAGCAGATTGTGCCAGGTGAAGCGGTTGTCGCCAAAGTCCAGGAAGGCCAGGATGGCGGCAAACAGCCCTAACCCCAGCAGACGTGCCGCCTCGCGGCTCAAGGTCAGCGCCTCGTCTTCCTGCGCCTCTGCGGGCCGCCAGGGCGCCAGCGTCCACTCGCCGCGCAGCCAGGCCCAGCACAGCCACCCCAGGGCAATCAGGTAGAAGACAACCCCCAATGTGGCGCCCTGGAAGTGGGGCGGTTCAAAGGTGCGCTGCCCGATGAGGGCGCACACCAATGCTATCAGAGAACGCCACGGGAGGGTTAATGGACGCGACTCGACGCGGGAGGCCGCGGCGCGTTCCGGCTGGTGGGTCACCACCGGCAACGGCGCCGCGCTTCCCAGGCCCGTCAGGGCGCGCAGAAAGGCTGTGAAGGATTTCCAATCGCGGAAGGCAGAGCGTACATAATCGAGCACACTGGGTTCCTGGTTGTCTGGTATCATAGATCAGCCTCATCGTGTCGCAGGGTTGAACAGGGAGCGCAGGGGATAACCTTTCCAGGTCGTCCGGCAGTTGCACGGTTGCAGGCCGTCGTCGTCAACGGTCTGGCGGGTACCTTCCATGACCGCGTCGGGCAAGGTAGAACGTGTACACGCCATTGGCGCAGGTTGTCGGCGTGGCATAGGGACGCACGAGGCGTTCGGTCAACGCCAGATTCCAGCGCGCCGGGACCAGAATCCAGCGCCCAAAAAGTTTACGCGCCAGAAGCGACGGCAGGCCGGCGTAATGTCCCCATTCGAGCACGGCCAGGGCGCGTGGGGAGAAGTAGTCCCACCACCTCTCCAGCACAAACCCGGCGCGTTGCAGACGCGCTTGCCATACTTCCGGCCCGTCCAGATGGCGATGGCGCGAGATACGAGTGAAGAAGGCCCGATACCAGGTGGCCAGCGATTTCAGCCGTACTCGATCGAGGAAAACAGCGACAGAGAGCGAAGCGTTGAAACGCTGGTTGGGCACACAGAATACAAAGGGCGCCCCTGGTTTTAACACGCGCGCCGTCTCCTGCAATACCTGTTCCACCTGCGGGATGTGCTCCAGCACCGAGTTCGAGAAGGCGCTGGCAAAGTAGCCATCGGGAAAGGGAATATGTCCGCCATCGGCCTCGACCAGCCAGCGGTAAACCCCACGGCGGCGCGCCTCGTGGATGGGCGCGTGCCAGGGATCCAGGCCGACCTCCACCGGGCGGTCGAATGTCACGGAGGCAAAGTGCCCGTCGCCGCAGCCCAGGTCAAGGAGCGGCGCGGGAAAATCCAGGTTCTGGTAGAAAGCCGTCTCCACGCTGCGCAATAAGGCACGAAAGTACGGTAAATCGCGCAACTGTCGGGCAAGAAAGTCGTTGCAGTCAGAGGGGGGGTGTTTGTTCATGGTTATGTTCCCAAATTATACCAGCGGCAGGATAACGGGCCACAGTGCGGATTATGCCTCAAGCCAGACCTCCACCGTCTCGCCGGTCGTCGCCCCCAGCAACTCGGCGGCGCTGCCGTTGACCTGTGCCAGAATCAGGTATCCGCTGCTGCCCGGCAGCGCGATGAGCTCACCAGGCGGATGCTCGCCAAATGTGCGCGCCAGCCCGCGAATCAACCTGCCTTTGACCAGAACACGCCAGTCTTCGGGGCGGCCCAGGGTCAACTCTCTGGCCGGCATGTTTACCACCAGATTGCCGAAGTGGTCTGTGTAGATTACCTGTCCCTGCCAGCCGCGCGCCGTGCGTTCGAGGCGCGGCAGAGGCAGGCGGACTGCCTCCCCAAACGGTTCACCCAGTTCGTGAAGAGGCACACCGCGTGCCAGATGGGCGGCGCAGGGCGCGAAAATGTCGCGTCCGTGAAAGACGTGACTCACCTCTGCCAGCCAGTAAGCGGGACGATTGAGATGCACAAAATCCAGCGGCCAGCCTTCGTCCTCGGCGCGCTCCAGCAGCAGAGTCAGCGCGCCGTTATCTGGACCCACGTAATACCACTGACCCAGGCGGGCCGCCATGGGACGCCGCGCCGTGCCCACCCCTGGATCCACTACGACAAGATGGATGGTCCCTGCGGGGAAATACGGCACCGCGCGCGCCAGGACAAAGGCCACTTCCAGAATATCCTGCGGGCGGATGAGGTGGCTGATATCGGCAATGCGTGCCTGAGGACAGATGCTCCAGATAACCCCCTTCAAGATGCCTGCTGTACCATCTTTCAAACCGAAATCGGTCGTGAGAGTCAGCAACGGCGAGGAATCCATAGAAACCGATCTACCAGGAAGTGCTCCAGAGACGATAACTCTGGAATGCCAGAAGACCGAAGAAAACGCACAAGTAGGTGCTGTGCAGCAACAGCAGCCCGGCCAGGGCTACCACGACGGCGGTGACGAACGAAAGCCCCAGGAACCGTCGCATGCCCTGCTGTGGGTCTCGTTGGAGCAGGATGTGATGAGCAATTACTCCCCCATCCAGAGGATAGACTGGCATCAGGTTGATCAGGCCCCAAAAGAGATTGACCCAAAGCACCATGTCAATCGTGGTGGCCGGGAGGGGACTGTGCGCCGGCAGAATGACGTAGGGCCAGGGTATTCCGGCGAATGCAGGCAGGAACCTGATTTGCCCTCCCGCCAGTCGGGCGCCAAGCAATACCAGTCCAGCCAGAAGAAAGCCCGCCAGTGGGCCGGCAAAGGGAATCAGAATTTCCTGAATCGGACGGGGCGGCGTCAATGTTCTCCCCAGGCTCACCAGCCCCGGCTCAGCGACCGTCGTCCCGCCGAGCAGGTGCAGGACGATGGATGCAGGCCGTCCATACCACTGCATGACCAGCGCGTGCCCCAACTCGTGTGCCAGAATGGAGATGAAGACGACGATGACCCAGATCAAGATGTAGACCGGGTCCCGCAGTGAAGCGCCCAAGAGGATGGTCATCAGCCAGAACCAGGGATGGACGCGCACTGGAATACGACCAATCGCGAAGTGCCAATCGTAGCGTGTAGGCGGGGGCAGTTCAATGAGAAACATACCGGCGCGTTGTCAAATGGTCTGTGTCCCTGGAGGCGTGTAGCATGGCTGGCTTTGGGCGAGGATACGTTTTCCTGCCGTGAGATAGAGAACGTACCGCTGGCGTTAACCCTGATCGGGCCGGCGGCGTCTTATCCTGTCAAGCAGGGAGGCGAACAGAGCCTCATAGGCCCCGGCAATGCGATCGGGATCGTAAGTGCGCGTCAACGCCGCGCGGTCGCTGCGGTAGCGGTCGCGGTTGGCCAGTATCTCCAGCAAGGCCTGGGCCAGTGCCTGTGAATCGCCAATAGGGATGACCTGTCCCATGCCGTGCATCAACACCGGCTGCCGCACCCCCGGCAGGGCCGAGGCGACGCAGGGTACGCCGTGCATCATGGCCTCAATTTGCACCAGGCCAAAAGCCTCGGTGGAGTTTAACGAGGGTACAACCAGTACGTCCAGATTGGGATAAAACGCCGCCATTTCCTGTGGCGAAAGGACGCCGAGGAAGGTCCACTGCCCACGCGCCTGATACTCGCGAATGCGCGGCATCAGGCGGTCATGGTAAGCCTGTTCCCCCAGGACGTTTTCATACTGGCCGGCGAAGAGCACCTGCGCTTTGGGATATTGTTCCAGCACGCGCGGCAGGGCATCCAGCAGTACCTCCACGCCCTTTTCGGCGGCAAAGCGCGCCGCCATCCCGATCACTGGCCGGCGCTCGTGGGTGGCATACTGCCGGGCAAAAGCCTCTACCGCGCCGGGTGTTGCCTGTGGCAGCGTGACCGGCGGCAGGATGGGGGTCAATTTGTGACGATAGCGTAAGAGGTAGGGGGAATGATCGGCATAATCCTGAGTATAGGTGACCAGATGATGCGCCAGCAGGCCAGCCAGGTGATTCTGGAAGTGCACCACCAGGTTGACCAGGCGGTTGAACCAGCCGGGGGGCAATTGTAAATCACAGTGATACGTCAACACCGCCGGCCTGCCGAAAAGCCGCGCCCGTAGCGCCACGCCGGGCGCGTCGAATTGCGGCAGATGCAGGTGTATCACATCGTGCTGCCAGACCAGTTTCGTTGCCATCAGGCCGAAGGTCGGCGCCAGCACTCCCTTGCTGATGCGCACCGCGACCGGTACGCGCACGACATGCACGCCATCCATCCACTCGTCCAACGGCAGGGATTTGTCGTACTGGCTGGTCATGACCGTGACCTGATGCCCGCGTGCGGCAAATGCGCGCGCCAGCCGCTCCGCGTAAATGGTCAGGCCGGAGGTATGGGGGCGGTAGTACGTCAGAACCGTTAGAATTTTCATAGGCAACCTGGTCCCGCGTGGTATTGGTCGAACAGGAATCTGGCTGACAAAACCAACCACATGCCATGATTATACTCTGACCTGATGCTCATCGTTTACGCGTTCTTCACTCAATGCGCCGCTCCTCGCTTCTCGCCAGGCGGGTATGGCTCAAATTTTCGGGGGAAGTTGGGCAGTCATCGGTCGAGAATTGGGCTTTCTATTGGACGGTAGACGACCATAGAAGAGGCTTTCCAGCCCGTCAGGAGCAGATCGCGGACAGCCGTAGGGCAGGCTTTCCAGCCCGTCAGGAGCAGATCGCGGACAACCGTAGGGCAGGCTTCCCAGCCCGTCAGGAGCAAATCGCAGACAACCGTAGGGCAGGCTTCCCAGCCCGTCAGGAGCAAATCGCAGACAGCCGTAGGGCAGGCTTCCCAGCCCGTCAGGAGCAAATCGCAGACAGCCGTAGGACGGGCTTTCCAGCCCGTCAGGAGCAGACCGTCCACGAATGGGAAACGAATCAACGAAAGCGGCGCGGCGATGCGTTTATTCGTGGTAGGCATTCGTTGACGGTTTGCCTTCCAATCGATCCCGGCAGGTCGTTGCGTTGTCCCGAAAAAATGTGTCACACCCTCGCCAGGACACGCGCTTGTCAGTCAGACAGGTCGCGGCTAGAATGAGCGTATGGAATTTGATGTCTTCACGCTTTTGCCAGAAGTATTTCCTCCTTACCTTGAGAGTAGCATTCTCCAGCGCGCGCGTCAGCGTGGCCTGATAACGGTGCGGGTCCACAATTTGCGCGACTGGGGGGTGGGCAGGCATCACGTGACTGATGATGAGCCTTACGGCGGCGGGGGTGGAATGGTCATGAAGCCCGAGCCAATCTTCGCGGCTGTGGAAGCAGTCCTGGGCGTGCCGCCTGCCTGCCCGGTGATCTTGCTCACGCCGCAGGGGCGGTTGTTCACGCAAAAACTGGCCCTGGAACTGACCGCTCAACCGCGCCTGGCGCTGATTTGCGGACGCTATGAAGGAGTGGATGAACGTGTGCGGCAATATCTGGTGACCGACGAGATTTCCATTGGCGATTATGTGCTGACCGGCGGTGAATTGCCGGCGCTGGTCTTGATTGACGCTGTCAGCCGTCTCCTGCCCGGCGTTCTGGGGGATGAGGACGGCGCGCAGGATGATTCGCATGCCTCGGGCCTGCTGGAGTATCCTCACTACACCCGCCCGGCGGAATTTCGCGGCTGGCGCGTGCCTGAGGTCTTGCTCTCCGGTGACCACGCGCGCATTGCGCGCTGGCGGCGCGAACAATCCTTACGGCGAACAGTGCAGCGCCGCCCGGATTTGCTATCGCATGCGCCCCTCAGCGCGGCCGATCGCGCCTTCCTGAAAACCTTGCTCGAAGATTCAGCCGCTGACGATAACCCTGCACCAGTCGTTTGATACAGGCGTTTTTTTGTAGTTGGTACAAAAAC
>Ga0123519_10012102_pt1 | contig 12599 bp, 15 predicted proteins | sample YelNatPaOPRAMG02_FD_87396 | JGI IMG/M metagenome (GOLD analysis project Ga0123519, IMG submission 87396) | Hot spring microbial communities from Yellowstone National Park - Yellowstone National Park OP-RAMG-02 (version 2) | ecosystem: Environmental > Aquatic > Thermal springs > Hot (42-90C) ...
GCTAGCCCTCTTTGCTCTGGTGATGGGAGGCATATATCTTGGCTGGTTTACCCCCAATGAAGCGGCTGCCATAGGAGCATTCGGTGCACTGGTAATCAGCATAGTCATGCGCAGGCTAAATTTCAAAATCTTTGGTGATTCACTCGCCGAAACAGTATCACTCACTGCCATGGTATTGCTGCTCATTATTGGTTCAATGATATTTGCCAGATTTCTGGCAGTCTCCAAATTACCATTTGTACTGGCAGAACTGGTTGCCAATCTCAACGTTCCGGCTTTACTAGTTATGGCTGGTATCTTGTTATTTTACATCGCAATTGGATGTTTTCTGGAGATCTATTCTTCAGTAGTTTTAACCATCCCTATTATCTTTCCAACCATCATGGCTCTGGGCTTCGATCCGGTCTGGTTTGGAGTACTTGTTGTCAGAATATGTGAAATCGGTTTGTTAACTCCGCCAATCGGTATGAACGTATTTGTCATCGCTGGTTCAACCGGTGTACCAACCGGTAAAGTCTTCAGGGGGATCTTGCCCTTCTTCCTCGCGGATCTGGTTCACCTATCTCTGCTGGTAGCTATCCCAAGCATATCACTGTTTCTGGTGAGAATGATGATGAAATAAAACTTACGCTGGATCCACCTGTCGGTAACTGGTTATTGAATCCAGAAAAAACATTACTGCTGATTGCGCGGATTCTTAATCACCTCCACGATTCCTTCATCAGCATTTACAATCACATAATCACCCGTTTCGATGACTTCTGTGGGATCACGATCGAAATCAGTCATGGTGGGAACATTCATTACCATTGCGGCGAAAACAGTCAGGTTATTGCCTTTTCTATAAAGAAATGCGGCCGGGTGAGTACCGAAAAACCTGGATCTGCCGTAACCGACAAATCCACCTGATCCTCTGGGCTCGGTGAAAACCAGGACTTTACCTTTGTAGGGCACCTCATAGAGAGGATGCCCTCTTTCCACGGTATAACCATTTTTGGAGTCAACGTTACCCCAGCCCATGAGGGGTTTTTTTGATACCAGTGCCTCTCCACGGGCAACTCCGCCGATGACTTTCCTTCCTCTGAGGATAATTTTATTATCAACATTATTCAATGCCAGTTACCTCCATTCTCCTTGCCATTTCCCCGTTATGGCAGCATTAACACAATCTTCAGTCGTGCCGTAGCGTACCTGTACTTTGTGGGGATGGCAATGACCGGTAATATAATAATCCTGTTTGGTAGCATCCATCGCCACGACATCGGGATAATCGGACGGAGGCATTACTTTCCCCATCAGCAGTCCAGGGCACGTCCCCGACAATAATAATCCTCCAGCTTCCTCGATTTTTTCCCTGTATCCGGCTAAGTCAGCGATTTTATAAGTCGGATGATTGGTCATGACCCACAGCCTGACCTTGCATTTTTTCCCTTCAATCAGATCGGCGACTTTTCTGATTTCTTCGATATTGTAATGAGGACAGCCAAGATATACGAAATCAACATCATCGGATGAACCGTAGTTCATCATCTCGTATACCCGTCTCAAATCCTGCCTGGTAATTGAAACGGTCTCTGCGGGTTTTTTACCCTGAAAAGCCGCTTCAAGTGTAGGTGCTTCCGGGGTCAATCCCGGTATATGATACATCCGTACCTGTCCGGCAGTATTCAGGGCAGAATTCATTTTAACCAGTTGTGTAGTTGTAGGTCTGCCTATCCCTACGAATGCAGGGACTTTTAATCCCAGCATCTCCCCAACCACCCAGCCAAATAAATCATAATCCATGTCCGTTTTTAATTCCGCTTCGCAGCTGACAAGTACTGTAGCCGCCCGGTTCTCGGTAATATGCATATCATAAGCCGGCACCTTTCCCAGGTAAGCGGTTTGAAAACATCCATCAAAATTGCTTCTGGCACCCAGAATCGCGTTTACCCATGGAATGGCAGAACTTTCGACCCAGGCACAATGCTGGCCAACTGATGGCCAGTAAGTGCTGACCAGATAATGATCACATGAGAAGGTGGGAACCATTCCCATATCCATGTACGGCTTGAGATTTTCCAGGCATTTCCGGTGGAATTCAGGGTCGCTGCTGGGGAGCACTCCACAGTGTTCCCAACCGTCCATTACGAAGGAAGGAGCGGTAGCTTTATCCGAAAAAGTGGGAACCTTAAATCTTTCTCCTTTCCTGGCTAATTCGGCGACTTCTTGCGGTTTAACATCATACTCCGGTACCCATGAGGGACCCGGGTGCATATCAACCGTTCCATCCAGATCAACCAATCTCTCTGCCCCGGCCGCCTCACCGTAAGCTACAAGAAACTGCATGCATCTCTGAGCTATTTCCCCTTTTTCTCCATCCAGTATCCGTTTTTCTTCATCAGTTAGAAACATATTTCTATCCCTGTAAATTAGATTTACAAAACCTGAATCATTTTCCAGAATGACGATAAGACGACCCGTTAAAAACTGCCGGCTTGTAACCGGCAAACTTACTTACCGGGAGAAATTATTTCAAAGTTCATCACATCCCGGGGATTAAATCCCTTATCCTTTTCGAAATAAGGCTCCCTGGTACCGTCCTTACCGGCAAGCATTATCTCAATCTGAATTATCGGACGATCAACCCGGGTAATCTCGAGTGGACAATGGGGCAACCCGGGCGGTAGATGCACGATGGTTGGACGTGTAAAGACATATTTCTCCATCTCTTTGCCCATATAAAATACCACCTCAGCCCCGAAATCTTCCGGGTCTTCGGGATTTCCACCATACCACGCAAGGAACTCGTGAAAATTATGGGTATGGCAGGGATTGTCCCCTTTAAAAGGTTTCCTGACGAACTGGTGTCCGATTTGAAAATCGTAACCAAGTTGCTGATAACCGATCATCAAACCATCAAAAACCACGCTGTTATCCGACTTTAAGGTAAGCCGTAGGTGAGGTGGATTATGAATATATTGATTATACTTGCCGCTCATTTTTACCTCCTGAGATCTGTTGACTGTAATTTGAATTTAAATTTGTTTTGTATTGCATAAAACCGGAATGACCCTGTTCTGTAAACAGCTTCCAGTTACATGACCGTTCCTCCAGACACATGAAATACCTGACCGGTGACCCAGCTTGTCGCATCTGAAGCCAGAAATACCGTTGCATTGGCGATATCGGCAGGGGTACCGAGTCTGCCCAGCGGTATGGATTGCGAAATCCTTTCCTGCATTGCTTTCATTTGTTCCGGAGTCGGCTTGGGCATGCCTTCTCTCAAAACTGCCCCAAAATTGGTAGCTGCAGGACCGGGAGCAACGCAGTTGACCCTGATGCCTGACTTAGCCTCGGCTGTAGCCAGTTGTTTTGTAAACAGATCAATCGCAATCTTTGAAATGGCGTACATCCCCACTCCCATAGAATATTGATGTGTACTGCCGGACCCAATATTGACGATTACCCCATATTTCTGTTTTCTCATATGAGGAAGAACCGCCTGGGTAACATACATCGTTCCAAACAGGTTAAGGTTGATCTGCTTTGCCCAGATCTCACCATCCTGCTGGTCGAGCGGAACATTATCTTTATGCAATATTGCTCCGGCAACGTTACATAGTATGTCTATTTTGCCATAAGTGCTGAGGACCTTATCCACCATCGCAAAAACTTCAGCCTTGCTGGTAATGTCTGCTTTAACCGCGATTGATTTGCTACCAAGCTTTTTGATTTCTTCTGCCGTTTTTTCCACGTCTGCCAGATTGATATCGGTGACTGGTACTGCATCGCAACCTTCCTTAGCAAGTAAAAGAGCGATCGCTTTGCCAAAACCGACCTGGCTGCCGGCTCCTGTGACAAGTGCCACTTTTCCCTGAAAACCCAGATCCATTTTGCCTCCTTTCACATAAATGACTGTTGAAAAAGATTTTATATAAGGATAGCAGATTTTATCCGGTTACTCCAGAACATTGTCGAAAAAGCTTGATTGTGCCTATGATATAACCATCAATGATGCGAAACAAGATCGAAGAATTGACATAATGTGGGGAACAAAATACCTGAAGAAAATCGAAATCTTGAATGGCTGATTAAACTTCCCGGTCTGTTTCCAGTTTTTTGTTGATATTCTCGATAACATCCAGTATAAGTTTGATTACTTTGTGTTCTTCCTACATAGTGAATCTGACATTTTTTATTGCACTAACTCATACTATCAATGTATTCTTTTAATGCAACAGCATTATTGTGGTTTCTATTTTTAGCTCCGAACAGTATGGTCACATTACCGGATGTCAGCTTCTCCGTTATTAATTTGATCAGATGTTCTTTGTTCTCCAGCTCCTAGTAATACCTTTGCTTAAACTCATCCCATTTTTGATCTTGATGCCCAAACCATCTTCTTAATTCGTTGCTGGGAGCTACCTCCTTCAGCCACAAGTCAACTCTGGCTTTATTCTTTGTGATATTTCTCGGCCAGATCTGATCAACAAGTATGCGAACGCCATCTTCCCCGGATGGTTCATCATAAACTCTCTTTATACGTAACATTTTAACTTCTTATATACAAAAACGATTTGTTTCATTTTCATTATATTGCACAAATGACACGTCCGTTGTTTTAAATAACATGCATGCTATAAAAATTGAGTAATGAATTCAGGCATGTTATAATCCGCCTCAGACTGAATGGAGGTTTACCATGACATATACAGCAGCTCTGCTCTTAATAATGCCCCTGATCCTCATAGAGGTCGGATTAATGGTATTTGCCCTGTATGATCTGGTCAGGAGAAAAAGAGTTAAAGGCGGCAATAAATGGTTATGGGGTATTTTGATCGTGCTCGTAAACTTGATCGGTCCAATACTTTATCTGGTTCTGGGGCGCGAGGAGGAATCTGGTTAAAGTGGGTATTATTGTCTGCCAGGGATTATCTAAAAAATATGGCAAAATTCTTGCGCTGGATGATCTCACCCTGGAGATAGAAAAGGGTACGCTCTTCGGTTTTCTCGGCCCCAACGGCGCTGGCAAAATCACAGCACTCCGCATAATGGTAGGGCTCAGCCAGGCGACGAGCGGAAAAGCCTGGATTTGCGGAGAAGAAGTTAAACTGAATTCAAGCAGATTGCAGAAACATATTGGTTATCTTCCGGAAGAGCCGTCCTTTTACCCCTGGATGACCGGGAAAGAATTTTTGAAGTTTACAGGAGAGCTGTTTCAGATACCTTTGCCAGAAATAAAACATAGAGTTGATGAACTTCTGGAACTGGTGGGGTTAACCGATGTCGGAAAAAGAAGAATAGGCAGTTACTCCAGAGGTATGAAACAGCGATTGGGAATAGCTCAGGCACTGATGAACCAGCCTGAAGTCTTACTCCTCGATGAGCCCTGTTCCGCGCTTGATCCTGTTGGCAGGTTGGAGGTGCTGGAGACCCTTTTAAAATTAAAAGAGCATACCACCATCTTCATGTCAAGCCATATTCTGAGCGACATCGAAAGGATTTGTGATGAAGTTGCCATCCTGAATAAAGGCCGCCTAATCGTAAAATCCCATATTGAAGAGCTGCGCCAGCGGTATGCCAGACCGATTTTTGAACTTGAATTTGACCCGATCGACGGCTCTATCAGGAATATTATCCGAAAAATTCCCTGTGTTAAGCAGGTTTTTGAATTAAAGAGGGGAGACATTCCGGTGTTAAGGGTTCAGGTTGAAAACCCTGTACTGGACAGAAGAGCTCTTCTGGAGGCAATCGTAGCTGGAAATATGCATCTCAGAAGATTTGAAATGCTGTTACCCAACCTGGAAGAGGTTTTCGTCAGTATCGTTGGCAATCAGAAGGAGAAAAGCTAAAGTTGCAATATTATGTCCTGCTGCGCAAAGAAATAAAGGAAAATATCCGAACTTATAAGTTTTTAATTATGGTGGCTATTTTGCTCGTGTTCGGTATCGGCACACCCCTAATGATTAAATTTTTGCCGGAGATCCTTAAGCTTTCAGGTGAGCAAATACCGCTAACTCTGCCTGTTCTTGGTGCAACAGATGCATTACAAAGTTATATCAGCAATTTAAGTCAGGTAGGTCTTCTACTTGTGGTGTTGATTTCGATGGGAGCAGTGGCTCAGGAGCGTGAGCGCCGCACTGCGGTGATGGTACTCAGCAAATCAGCCGGTCCGGGCGCTTTTATTCTGGCTAAAATGACTGCCATCGGCACAATGATCATTGCTGGATTATTGCTCGGGGCTATCGGTTTTTATTTTTATACCACGATTCTTCTGGGTCCGGTTGATCTTTTGAAATTCACCATTATAAACCTGCTTTCTGCCTATTATCTGCTTTTTTGTTTGAGTATAACCCTGATGTTCAGCAGCCTTGTTAAAAGTCAACTGGCTGCCGGCGGATTATCTCTGGTTACTTTGATCGGGTTAGCTGCAATATCCAATATTCCCTTTATGAGTGAATTCGTGCCCAGCGCCTTGATGGGATGGGCAACCAGCTTCATCAATGGAGGTAATGGCGATTCAGTCCCAGCAATGATGATTTGTGGAGTCCTGATAATATTATCTCTTTTAGCCGGCTGGCAGATTTTGCGACGGACAGAGATCTGACTTATTTTTCCGATTACAATCGTTTAGATCTGCTCAATCTTGCAGCTACTTTAATGGCTTCAATCATGCTTTCTGCACTGGCAGTTCCTTTGCCCGCAATATCGAAAGCAGTACCGTGGTCAACTGAGGTACGGATAAATGGCAAACCTAATGCAACGCTGACGCTTTTTTCAAAACCATAGACCTTTATGGCAATGTGTCCCTGATCATGGTACATTGCCAGTACAACCGTAAATTCGCCGTTGATTGCCCGGTTAAACACAGTATCCGCGGGGAAAGGTCCTCTGGCGTCAATATTTTGCGCTCTGGCATCTTCAATTGCTGGCATGATCTCACGGATTTCTTCATCCCCCAGAATTCCACCTTCACCACCATGAGGATTTAAAGCGGCCACTGCGATGGAAGGTTCTTTAATACCCCATTGAACAAATGATTGATGAATTAATACTAATCTCTTTAAAATTAAATCTCTTTTTACATAATCCAATGCCCGTTTTAAAGAATAATGCGTGGTTAAATGAACCACCCGTAAATCTTTACTAACCAGCATGGTAGCATACTCTCTGGTACCGGTATATTTTGCCAGAATCTCCATGTGACCAAGTTCTCCAAAACCAGCCAGAGTTGTAGCTTCTTTATTAATCGGGGCGGTAACTACGGCATCAACCTTTCCAGCCAATGCCATTTCACAGGCTTTCAATATGTATTCTACAGATGCTTTACCACACGTTTTGCAAATTCGCCCGATGGTAACCTCTGATGGTTGAATATTTTGTAAATCAAAAAGATCAATCGTACCTGATTCACCTCTGATATCGGTTATCCGTTTAACTGAGTTTAGCTTATAGGAAAAATCCAGGGTTTTCAGATTCGCCTCGATTATCCTTTGATCACCGATAACCACCGGGTACGAGATCTGAGAGACCTCTTCGTTTTTCAGAGCTTTCAGCACAATCTCAGGTCCAATCCCGGCAGGGTCTCCCATTGTGATTGCAAGAACAGGTTTGTTCTTCATCTTTTTGAACCTAAAAGATTATAGCATACATAAATACAAAAGGAAGGTAAAACCTTCCTTTTGAACAGCTAAATAACCGTTTAAATCGAGATCAGTCTTCAGCTCTCATTAGCATGAGCTACTTCAAGCTTGCCGCATCTGACGCAGTAGCGATACAGGGAACCAATCCAGATATGCTTTGTAATTAAACAGATAATATACTTAAAAACCCACATACCTCACTCCTTCCCAGCCTTATATTTTTATTATAACGTCAAAAGCGAATCAGTCCATACAGGAAATACCGTATTTTAGTCCCAATTTTGCTTGACTTTCGTCATAATGTTTGCGTATCTACTTTACACGCAGAGCCGGATAATCTTGCCTCACTGCTTCTCTTTACTATAACGTAATATGGATCAGAAAGTTAGTTCAGGTGCTTTCTTTGACCTTTTTCAGCACCCATGCCAGGTTTTTCCCAAAATTCCAGGCAGTTTTGAGACCCTCTTCATCGCGGGAAACTTCGCCCTTATCACGCCCGAAAGCCATATTCCAGTAAGTTGAACCGGGTTCAATCATTCCAAGAATATGAAACCAGAAATCCAGCTCTGCAATTGTAAAGTTTTGCCCTGCTCTGCGGGCAACCACGAGCGGTCCGCCAACTTTGTTCCTGAAAGCTCCTCCAGCGTGTCTTGAAATGAATCCGGTTCTCTCCATCAGCCCTTTCAATAATGCCGTACAGGAGCCGTAATACACCGGGGTAGCCAGAATAATGCCATCAGCCTGTTTCATTTTCTCATATACTGGCATAAGATCGTCTTGAATTGAACAACGCTCTTCTTCAACACACAACATGCAGGCATTGCAAGGTTTAATTTCCTTTCCTGCCAGACTGATCAATTCGGTCTGAATTCCCTCTTCAGCAATTGCTTTGAGGGTATGAGAACACAGGTATTCAGTATTTCCATTTTTGCGGGGGCTCCCGGATATAGCGATGACTTTCACTTTAAATCTCCTGCAAAGAGATTATCTGGCTATTTGATGATCATTTCATTCGATTTTTTCCAGCCGGGCAAAGCTTTGAAGCAGTTTTTTCAAACCTACGCCGGTAAAAGCAACGACTACCTCACAATCATTTCCCCTGGGAAGGGAGCTCACAACCACACCTTCTCCGAACTGGTTGTGACGGACTTTGTCACCGGATTTTAATTCGGGCAGGGAGACGGTAGGGATATTTTTGGGGGTGCCGGCCAGTTCTTTAACCACGCCTGTGCCGATTTTGCTTTCTTCAGCCTGCCATATTTCTCCACCCGCCACCAGTTCTCTGGGAATATCCTGTAAAAACCGCGAAGGCTTGTTAACCGTGCTTCTACCCATTAAATTTCTTCTAAAAGCGTGAACCAGATAAACTTTATGTTTAGCTCTCGTTATCCCTACATAACAAAGCCTGCGCTCTTCCTCCATCTGGTAAGGGTCGTCCAGAGATTTGAAATGGGGCAGCAATCCCTCTTCAACACCAACGATAAAAACTACTCCAAATTCAAGACCCTTAGCTTGATGTAAAGTAATCAAGGTTACCTTATCATCGGATTCTCTAAAATTATCTACATCCGAAACCAGAGCAACGTTTTCAAGGAATGCGGTTAAGCCTTCCTGTGGAGGTAGCTTATCAAATTCTTCGGCCACAGTACGTAATTCCAGAACGTTATCCCAGCGTTCGTCTCCATTCTCACCGTTAAGAACATAATCGCGATATCCGGATCTGGTGATTAAAAAATCGAAAAAATCCAACAATCTTAACTCTTTGCTTTTCTCGATCAATTCTCTGAGCAATGCTCCAAAATTGCCCAGCGTTCTGGCAACCCTGGGACTGAAGGGAAGCTTTGAGAGATCGATTTCCGGATCTGCTAATTGTTGCAAAGCCTCATAAGGCGACACCCCCTGAGAATTAGCCCATCGTGCCAGTTCATCCAGGCTGTGCTGTCCGATCCCCCTGCCGGGGACGTTGATGATTCTCATCAGGCTGATGCTATCGAGGGGATTCTGGATCATTCTGAGATAAGCGACAACATCTTTTATCTCTTTTCTTTCATAGAAACGTGTTCCAGCAACCAATTTGTATGGCAGCCCATAACGGATAAAAGCCTCTTCAATTACACGTGATTGTGCATTCGTACGATACATCACCGCGCACTCGCCTGCTTTTACTTCGCCGCTATCTACCAACCGTTCTATCTCTCGCACAACAAACTGGGCTTCTTCCTGTTCCGTATAAGTTTCCATCAATGTTACCGGGTCGCCCTCCTCGTTGTCAGTCCAGAGATTTTTCGGTTTTCTCTGCTGATTGGCACGAATAATACAGGAGGCTGTTTCCAGTATCCTTTTTGTTGAGCGATAGTTCTGCTCCAGCGTTATTACTTTGGCATCGGGAAAATCCTTTTCAAAATTTAATATATTTCTCACATCTGCAAAGCGCCATGAATATATGGATTGATCGGGATCACCAACCGCACAGATGTTGCGGTATTTCCCCCCTAACAACTTGATAAATTCATATTGGACATTATTGGTATCCTGAAACTCATCTACCATAATATGGACATATCTATCCTGGTATTTTTCCAGTACTTCCGGATTTTTTTGCAATAGCGTAACTGCAGTCATCAGCAAATCATCAAAATCCAGAGCCTGACTCTGTGCCAGTAATTCCTGGTAACGCTGGTAAACCCGTCCAACTACCTCGTCAAAATAGCTTCTACTTCCGTTTAAAAAATATTCAAAGCCCTGTAGCCTGCTTTTAGCTGCGCTGATGGCTGAAAGAATCGCTCTGGGCACATATTTTTTAGGATCGAGATTTAATTCCTGGAGGCTCCTTTTAATCAAATTAGTCTGATCTTCCTCATCGTAGATGATGAATCCTGACTGAACACCGATGGCTTTCCCATCTTTGCGAAGAATCCTTGCGCAGATTGCATGAAACGTACCGATCATTAGATTTTCTACTGAAGACTCCAGCATGGTATTTAGCCGATCCTGCATTTCTCTGGCGGCTTTGTTAGTAAAAGTTACCGCCATAATCCGGTAAGGACTTATTCCACAGGTTTTTATCAGGTATGCAATACGGTGTGTAATCACCCGGGTTTTACCACTCCCAGGACCAGCAAGTATTAAAACGGGACCCTCAATAGTTTCAACCGCCTTTTTCTGAGCGGGGTTTAAATGGGAAAATATGTCCATAAAAATCACTGCCCTGTTGCGGATTGAGGTAATAAAAAAATTTAATGTTTTGAGTTTATATTATCCGATTTATTCTCAACGTTTTGGCCAGATGGAATTGTACCCTTCGTTGGAAAGGAAAAGACCCACGTCCACAAATGCTTTATCTCTGTAACACTCTTTTTGAGCCAGTGCGACAAGTTCTTCGTATGAATTGATTTGTTGCCCGTCAACAGCTACTTTGATATTGCTGCTACCTTCCTTCGTCCAGAAATAAGCCAGGTAATCCTTGGCTTCTTCCAGATTCAATTCCATCTGCTGGACGGTTGCACTGCCAAAATATTTCTTTATTCTGAGGCGGGGCAAACCAGACATCTCACCACTCCTTTATTTTATACAAAGTTATTATAAAAGGATCCCCCTGTGATATCAACCAGATTCACAAAAAACAATCCAGTCCTATATTTAGGGAGGACATCTGGCACAAATCGAGCGGAATAAGGATGTTGAAAGGTATCTGTCACCCCTGTCCGGGAGCAAAGTAACTATGATACCGCGATTCATTCCCTTTGCCAGCCTCAAAGCACCTGCCACTGCTGCACCGCTTGACATCCCAACAAACAGCCCTTCCCTGGTAGCCAGTAATCTGGCTGTCTCGAAAGCCTCTTCATCACCCATGGTAATTTTGTCATCCAGTAGCTCAGGATTATAAATGGCCGGTTTCATGGCTTCGGTCATATTTTTTAAGCCCTGTATTGTGTGCCCAACAGTCGGTTCGACACCGACTACCCTGACTCCAGGTTTTTTCTCATGTAAATACTTGCTGACACCCATCAAAGTGCCGGTAGTACCCATGCCTGCGACAAAAATATCTATTTCACCACCGGTTTGCTCAATTATCTCGGGACCAGTTGTCATATAATGGGCAAGTACATTGGCTTCGTTGCTGAACTGATCGGGCAAATAATATTTTTCAGGTTCATTTTTTACAAATTCCTGCGCCCTCCTTATCGCTCCATCGGTGCCTTCTTTAGCAGGAGTCAGGATAATATCAGCTCCAAAAGCTTCCAGGATCCGGCGTCTCTCCACGCTTACACATTCTGGCATGAAAAGTTTGACGCGGTATCCTTTTACAGCCCCAATCATAGCCAGCGCAATTCCCATATTGCCGGAGGTAGCTTCAACGATGGCTTTCTCTCTGGTTAATTCACCTGTGTTTTCCGCTTTCTGAATCATGAACAAGGCTGCTCGATCTTTGACCGATCCTCCCGGATTATTTCCTTCCACTTTGGCATAAATGGCTACCCTGGGATTTGGATTCAAATTAACCAGTTTAACCAGGGGCGTATTCCCGATCGATTCCAGCAAGCCCGTACCTGACCCCATAATCGTTTTCATTGCCGTACCTTTTGAAATTTATCTCCTATTTGTTTAGTTTACGTGATTGGTCTCCCCCGGTCAAGAAAGTATGCAATGCTCTCCATAGTTAAAAACCGGAGTTAAGAATCCGCAGAATCAGAACCTGGTGATCAAATCAAATCTTATGATCTCAAATCTGGGTACTTTTGAGTCTGTTTAAATTTACAGTATGGGCAGAACATGTCTTTCCACAGGTCTTTTTTGTTTGGATACATCGGGTTTTCTTTTTCCAGGTATTTTGTAATTAACGTGAGTCTGTTGCATGCCGGACAAATTTCGTAATGCAGGCTCAAATCCTCATCAAACCTGTTCATTTCACGCCTCCCAATCTATCTTTTAATCCCTGCCCGAAATAATCCTCAGACCGTTGAATATACTTTA
>Ga0123519_10012104_pt1 | contig 12597 bp, 7 predicted proteins | sample YelNatPaOPRAMG02_FD_87396 | JGI IMG/M metagenome (GOLD analysis project Ga0123519, IMG submission 87396) | Hot spring microbial communities from Yellowstone National Park - Yellowstone National Park OP-RAMG-02 (version 2) | ecosystem: Environmental > Aquatic > Thermal springs > Hot (42-90C) ...
AAGGTCCGCCAAAATTACTGGCGGACAAGTCCGCCGATGTGTGTGGCGGGCAAGCAACCGCTACAATAAATGTAGCTACGTGCCTGCCAATGTTTCAGGCAGGCGTGCCCCTGGCGCACTAATATAATGTAGTTGCACGCTCTTAGCGTGCTGACAACCGAGAACTGAAAACTGAGAACATAAAATATGGGGTGCTTCATCCGTGATGATGTGAGAGATAGTAAGCAGTGAACGTTGAGTAAGTAAGTGATAGGTGAGTGATATAAAATCAATCAACGCTAAAGCGTTGAGTACATAGGGGACTCCGAACGAAGCGAAGGAGTGCAACAAAGTGGCAAAAATCCTTATAGCAGATGATGATATAGAAATTCAGGATTTATTGAGTTTTACCCTTACCAAAGAGGGACATGAGTTAATAATTGTCTCTGACGGCGAAGAAGCATTGGAAAAAGCATTCAAAGAAAAACCAGACCTGATTATATTGGATGTTATGTTGCCTCGTCTCTCCGGTTATGAGATTTGTGAAAAACTAAAGAACAATCCAACTACTGCACTTACTCCTATAATAATACTTACTTCACTTACCCAGGCAAAAGACAGAATTACAGGAATAAAACTTGGAGCGGACGAATATATATGTAAACCATTTGAACCCTATGAACTTGTAGCAAGAATTGAAGGACTGTTGAAAAGAGTAAAAACAAATATTTCAACCAATCCGCTTACAGGTTTACCAGGAAATATTGGTGTTGAAGAAGAAATAAAAAATCGTCTTAGTTCAGGTCAACAATTTGCTATTTTTTATATTGATATTGACAATTTTGGCCCATTTAATGAAAAATACGGGTTTGAAAAAGGCAATAGTATAATAATAATGTTTTCTAAGATTCTTCAGCAGTGTTTAGTTTCTACAGGAGAAGAAAACGGATTTGTAGGACACCTATCAGGAGAGGATTTTGTTTTAATTGTTAGTCCTTACAATATTGATGAACTTGCCAGAAATATTATAGAATCTTTTAACAATGAAATTATTAACTATTATGATGAGGAAGTCAAAGCAAAAGGCTTTTTCTATATTTCTGATAGAGACGGAAAAGAAAAAAAAGTTCCTGTTGCAACACTTTCAATTGGTATAGGTATTATTACTCCTGAAAAATACAAGCATCCTTTAAGTGTCATTAGTTATGCAAAAGACATGTGGAGAATAGCCAAATCAAAAGAAGAAAACACCTATGTTGTTGGATAAATCTGAAGTACAATTATCTCAAATAATTTTATGGTTTCAGAATAAAAACAAGCACGCCTAAAATAATTAAAAATGTAACAATAGAAACACTTATTCCCGCAGGTGTTGACCACCAATCTTTTTCCTTTTTCTGTAATTTAGAAGGTGTCTTTTTATAAGTAATTTTTGTCACCTTATAAACATTTCTTTCAACTTTTTTAATATTTCCTGCTTTATCTTTTGCTAAAAAAACAATTGTATTTTTACCTTTTTTTGACATCAATGCGGTTTCAAATTTTCCTGTTTCGTCAGGTAAAATTTCTTTATCGTTAACTGTTAAATATACCCCTGGTTCTGTCTTGCCTTCAATATATATAAACTCATCAATTATTTCTTCATTTTCTTCTGGTTTTAGTATTTCTATTTCAGGTGGAGTTGTATCTATAATGAAACTTCTGACAGGGCTGAATTTACTTTCAAAACCAAGTTCATCAATATAACTTACTCTATAGTAATATTGTCCGTCTTTAAGTTTTTCTTTGTCCAGAGCTAATTTAAGTTCCTGTTTTATTTCTTTTATTTCATCTACCACAATATTTTTGAATTCAATATCCTTTGATATTTGCAGATGATAATTTACAAGATTTGCAGAGATTATTTTTGCTGTTTCTTTTTTATCTTCTTTTTGTTTTTTTATTGATTCAATTGGTTTTAAGTTTAAATCCAGAGTATCTTTAACAAAATCAGTTTTTTCTATTTTGTCTTCAATTTTACTTCCTTTTACTGTTGTTGCTTTTTCAATTGTTTTTGTTTCAAATTCAGGAAGTTGTGGTAAAGGAACTGGATTTGAGGGTGGTTTCATAAATTTAACTTCAGTGCCAAAACCTTTTCCAAGAGTTACTGTTTTACCCTGTGCGGTTACATCTACTATTCCTTCAAAGACCTCAACAAGGGTTGTTTTATCAGGTTTAATTTTTGTTCTAAAGTCCGTCTTTTCTGTTTTAGGGTCAATAACTGCTGATTCAGTTATGACTTTTGCTTTTGATGCTTTTATAGCGCCAGAAAACAATTCTACTTCTTCTCTTTTTTCTTCAGGTCTTAAAATTACAAGAGAATTTTCATCTAAATGGACAATTTCTCCAGTAAGAAATTTCACTTTTGCAGATGAATTAGAAAAAGTTCTGAGCCCATCTTCGTTATATAAAGCCATATCAAGTATTGCTTTTTTCCAGTCAATAGTATTTTTCTTTCTATATTTTACATCATTAATAAGTTCAACAAGATATGCAGGCCTCAAGTGTTCTTTTACAAGAAGCACTGGAACCTTTAATTTCATACCAGGAAGTATTATGTTTGGGTCACTTGAAGGAAGTTTATTGTATTTTAGTATCTCAGGCCAGGCCCTTGGGTCTTTAAGATAATAATTTGCAACACTCCAGAGTGTGTCGCCGTCTTTGACTTCTATTTCCTGTAATATTACTTCTTTTTCCTGTGTGTATAAGTATTGCAGTGATAAATTAAAAACAAATAATATACAGATTATCCATTGCATATAATTTCTCCATCAGGCCTTTTTGTTAAATTTTTAGGTATATAAAAACTAAAAGTTGAACCTTCTCCAAGTTTTGAATTTACCCATATTTTCCCTTTATGTGTTTCAATTATATATTTACAGATTGTCAGACCAAGCCCTGTTCCTCCTTTTCTTTGACCGGCAACCTGCTGAAATTTTTCAAATATCTTGTCAAGATAATCTGGTGGTATACCTTCTCCTGTATCAGAAACATTAACCTCAACTCTATCTTCATTATCAATAAAGGATATTGTTATTTTACCATTCTCAGGTGTAAATTTTAATGCATTTCCGACAAGGTTGTTTATTACTCTTTCAATAAGTTTTGCATCACACCTTATATATACATCTTTTTTTTCATTATATACCTCAATTTTTGTTTCAATTGATTTCTTTAATATTTGCGGTTGTAATAAGTCCAGAACTTTTTGAGTTATTTCAACTAAGTTAGCATCTGAAAGTTGAATATCCATTCTCTTTGATTCAAGTTTAGCTAAATCAAGAATATCATTTATCATACCAAGAAGTCGCACTGAAGCGCGATCCATGGTTTCAATCATTCGTTTTTGCTGTTCTGTAATTGGTCCGCCTACACCATCTGATAAAAACTTCAGAAAACCTCTTATTGAGGTCATAGGATTTCTTAAATCATGTGTTATTGAATGTAGAAAATCGTCTTTCATTTTATCTATTTCTTTTTCAAGAGTGATGTCTCTCAAGACAGTAACTACACCAAGTTTCTCTCCTTTTACAGTTGTAACCGGTGCGGTAATAATTTTATAAAATCTTGAATATGTTTCTCCTGACAAATCAACTTCTTTTGTTTTTGGTTCTTTTGTTCCATCAGGTATATTTAGTAGTTCATTTAACACATCTATTAGTTGTTTTTTTGAAATGGAGTTCCAGATAAATTTTCCTTCAAGATCGCCCGGCTCTATGCCAAGAATATCTCTTGCTTTCTGGTTTATTAAAAGAATTTCACCCTCCCGGTCTGTCATTACTATACCATCAGCAATTGAAAATATTATTGCTTCTGTTTTTGTCTTTTCTGCAATTATTTTATCTATCTGCATATCGTCATATTTTTTTAATTCTTCTGTCATAGAGTTAAATGTGGAAATTAAATCGTTTAATTCATCTCTTGTTTTTGTTTTTATTCTTACAGTGAAGTCCCTTTTAGCAATTCTTCCCGCTGCTTTTATAAGTTCAAGAATTGGTTTTGTAAGATTTTCAGCAAAAAGGAATGCAATGCCTCCGCTTAGTAAGACACTTATAATTATTAGTATTACTGCCTGACGCTGCATCAATATACTTGAATAGTATGCTTCTTTTTTTGGTTGTTGAACTATTATTGCCCACCTCAAGTTTCTAACAGGAGCATAAGCACCTACCATTTCTGTACCATTCTGGTCTATATATTCACTTGAGCCAATTGAAACAGAGTGAATTGCCCTTTCTATTATTGGCATCTTGAGTTTCTTGTTAATTAAATTTTCTTCCTTGTGAGCAATTATTTTTCCTTCGCTATCCACAAGAAAAGCATATCCAGTTTTTCCTATATGTATTTCATTTAATTCATTCCACAATGATTTTAATGTTATAGTTATAAGAACATTTATATTTTTTCTGACTTTAAAGAAAAGATTCAATCTTGGGTCATCATTGTAGAAGAAAAGAGGACTTATTGCCTGCGAAAGTTTATTTTCTTGTAAATTTTTAAATGTTTCGTCGTTGCTTAAATCAAGTAAAGTGGGTTCTGTTATTAGCGTAGGATTATATATTTTTGTTCTTTCTTTTCCCGTATTATCAATTAAAGATATGGATACAATATTTTGATGAGAGTCAACTATTGTTTTAAGTACGGTATTGACAGTAGTAATAGAAACATCTTCAATTGAAAGTATATGTGTTATGTATGGTATTTCATTTTGTATTTCTGATAAATAATAGTCAATTTTTTCTGCAAATGACTTTGCAAGTTGAGTATGAAGTTCTAATATTGATGTCTGAAGGGCTTCTTTATTTATGTTTATGGTTCTAATTCCGACAAAAGTCAAAGGGCCAACACTGAGAGCAATCATTATAACTGCAAATTTTAGGAAAAGAGGTATTTTTATTTTTTTCATTTCTATAATTTATTATAGATTAAGTTTATTATAAAATCAAGTGTCAAACATACATATTTGTGCGATGGTGGTCGCACCGCTACATCTGTAGAATTGTAATTCTACTGCTACATTTGGCACCGCAAGGCGGTGTGACTACATATTTCCAGGCAATGACGCTTTGTAGAGCAAACCTTTAGGTTTGCTTTTTGTATGGTTAAAGCCATATCCTACATTTTGGCACGCTAAGAGCGTGCGAGTACATTTTGGCACGGCAAGGCCGTGCAACTACATTTATCGGCGGCCACATTTTGCGGGCTTATCCGCCGATTTTTTTAGCATAGGTGTCCGCCGATTTTTTTTGGCGAGCGTGCCCGCCTGAATCCTTAAATCTTAAATCTTGAATCGTTCTAATCTTTTTTCAATGCTAAAGCCTTAAGATACTATCCTATGAGTTGTCTTATTTTATTTAAAAGGTCTGAAGGTTCAAATGGTTTTGAAATAAATACATCTGCACCGGCAAAATGACTTATTCTTTTGTCCCATTCTTCTTTTCTGACCGTAAGCACAATTATTTTTGGTGCAGGTGAATATTCCGGGTCTTCAGAAAGGGTTTTACATATATGATAGCCATCTATTATTGGCATCATTATATCTAATATAACAAGATCAGGTTTGAATTCTTTTATAAGGCGAAGTGTGGTTGCACCTTCATTTGCAATTTTTGTCTCGTAACCGGCATTATTCAGTAATGTTTCAATCAATTTGGCAAGCGCTCTGTCATCATCTGCTATTAGAATTTTTTTCATCGTTATAATTCTGATATTTTATATGGCAACCTGAAGGTTGCCGCTACAATTTTATTCGTAATATGAAATATAAACTGGCCTGCCTTGCCTTATTATATCAAATACAACTCCTTCAGAAAGTTTTACTTTTTTTGTTATCTTCTTAAAACTTTCCAGATCCGGCGTATCAACTCTATTTATTGATTTTATCAAATCACCAGGAATTATGCCGATTTCTGATGCTTTACTTGTAGGATCAACATCCACTACAACAATGCCTGATTCTGATTTATCTATTTTATATCTCTGAGCAAGTGTTTCATCTAACATAGCAACCTTCATTCCAAGCCACTCAGCGGTCTCTTCTTTTTCTGATTTTTCTTTTGATTCTTCTGTTTTTCCACTTCCTATTTGTTCCGGCATTTCTCCGGTTATCAGTTCAACAACTTCTTCTTTTCCATTACGGATAATTTTTATTTTAACTTTTTTCTTTGGTGCTGTTTTTGCAACTATCTCCTGTAAATCATTAACTGTTACAACTTCTTTTCCGTCAAACTCAACTATAATATCTCCTCTTTTTAGACCTGCCTTTTCTGCAGGAGAACCTTCTAATACATTGTTTATAAGTACACCTTTTTCATTTTTAAGCCCAAACTGATTTTTAATAGCAGTGTCAACTGGTCTAATTTCTACTCCAAGCCAGCCACGGACAACTTTTCCTTTATGAATCAAATCATCAAGAATTTCTTTTGCACGATTTATTGGAATAGCAAAACCAATTCCTGAGAATACACCTGTAGGCGCATAAATTGCTGTGTTTATACCAATTACTTCGCCACGAATATTACAAAGTGGACCACCTGAATTTCCTCTATTTATAGCAGCATCTGTCTGAATGAAATCTCTATATATTCTTCCTTCAACCTGGACCGATTGTCTTAGTGCTGAAACAATCCCACTTGTAACTGTCTGCTCAAGACCAAATGGTGAACCAATTGCTATTACCCATTCACCTACTTTTATTTTATCTGAATCTCCAAGGGGGGCTGATGGCAATTTACCTGAGGGTTCAATTTTTATTACAGCGAGGTCCGTCTTTGCATCTTTACCTACAACTTTACCTTTATATGTTTTATCTTTGCCATCTATGTTTACAGTAACTTTAATCTCATCTGCATTGTGAATGACATGTTCATTTGTAAGAATATAACCATCAGGATGAATTATAACACCAGAACCCCCTCCTATTTCTCGTCTATACTGATACTTTCTCTTTGGTGTCTCTTTTCTTTGATATGGGCTACCAAAAAAGTCCTCAAAATCCTTAAAGAAATCCTCAAATGGGTCGCCAAAGAAAAATTCATACTGAGGGTATTCAACTGTAAGTACAGTTGAGATGTTCACTACTGCTGGTTTTATTCTTTCTGCGACTTTAACAAACGCTTCCTGCAGATTTATTGCTTCCTGACTTACTTCAGTTTCTTTAAGGGCAGAAATTGAAGTAAGTTTTCCAGAAGATAAAACAAGTTTTTTTGTATCCTTGACATACCAGAATAAAACCACAACAAAAAAACATAAAACTAAAACTATTATCTGGGAGAATTTTATACGCATAAAAACAAGATAAACCTCCCTTAAATAACAACTTCAGGCAGAGATTATCTTTGATATCACATATCTTTGATTATCCGAAAATAAATTTATACCGGCTAATTGATATCTCTGCCTTAATCAAATAAATTATTATTACCTTTATTTAAGTCACCTGACTCTAATCAATATCAAAAAACTTATATATTGATTACTCTTCTTTTGTTTCAGCAAAAAATGTTATACTTCCAGTTGAAGGAGAAATTATGTTATATAGCCATACTACTATCAATATCCCAACCATCATTATTAAAGTATACAAAACCACAAAAATCAACCATGCAAGCAATTTTGCACCAAATCCCAATCCGACTGCAGCTGCTGTTGGAAATATAAAAAATGTGAATATTCCAATTATTGCTCCTGCTATTGCAAAAATTGCAGACATTGTAGTTAATACCCATTTTGTCCCGATTTTTTTAATCTGAAATTGAGTCATTTTAATCCTCCTTAAATTTCATTTTTTTTTGATTTTTAATTTAATCTTAAATTTTTAATAGATATCCAGAGGAAATACCAAAAATATTATCACCCCCTCTCTATCCCTTTTTTAGAATCTGGATACCTATACAATTTTTTTCTAATATATATATAACTAAATGGAATAAAAAACAAAGTTAAGAACAAACTAAAAGTCAGTCCTCCTATAAGGGCTATTGCCAATGAAGAATTTGCATTTTGTCCACCTATACCAATAGCCAACGGTAAAAGACCCAAAATTGTAGTACCTGTAGTCATAAATATTGGTCTTAATTCTTCTGTAGTTACTTCTACAACTATATCCATTATCTCTTTTTCAGGAAACTTTTCTATTCTAAAATTATATTCACTTACAAGCATTATAGCAATATTCACAACTATTCCTATTAACATAATGAATCCCTGCATTGAAATGGAATTTATTGTATTAAATGTAAAAAGCAATGTCAAGACCGCACCTATAAGTCCCATCGGTATTGTCGTCATAACAATCAACGGCTGAATCAGTGATTCAAACTGAGATGCTAAAATCATATATATAATTACTATTCCCAAAATTAAAGCAAAAACCGCAGACATAAGTGACTCTCTCAATGCAAGTGTCTCACCTGTAATTTCAATTTCAATTTCTGAGTCCTTTGAAATTTCATCAATATAATTTTTAAGTTGTTTTACAATTTTTCCAAATCTTTTTTGAACATTTGCTGACAAAAGATATAATCTCTGTCCTTCTGCACGTCTTATTTCTGGTGGTGATTTGACAAGTTTAAGTTCACTTAACTGGTCTAAACGAATATGTCTGCTTAAAATTGTTGAATAAATTGTCAATTCGCCTATCCGGGACAATTCAGTTCTATACTTTGGACTAAATCTCACTCTTATATCAAACTCATCTTCCTGTTGTTTAAATTTTGTTGGCACATAACCTTTTATTCCTGCCAAAATTGTAGCAGAAATATCCTGCACAGATATACCAAATAGAGATGCCCTATCACGATATATTTCAAGTTTTAACTCTGGTGTGGATTCAGGTGGTATAACTTTTACACCATATATTTCCTTAATTTTTTGAACATAATTTGAAAATTTATCACAAACTTCCTTTAATTTATCTAATTCTTTTCCTTTAAATTCTACGACGAGCCCACCGGAAGTTCCTATACCTGAACCAAATAAACCCTGTTGAGTTACAAATTCTATCTGTGCATCTTGTGGAACTAAATTTTTTATTTTTTCATTTACCAAAGAAACAACTTCACTTGTCTTTCTGCCTTTATTTTTTAGTTGACATATCAATCTTGCCTGATTGGGTCCAAGTGTTTCTATCTGGCCTGTTTTTTCTTCTCCTGCAGAACCTATATTCACTATAACATCTTTTATGTCTTCTAAAGAAACAATATAACTTTCTATTTGTGAAACAATTTCATTTGTTTTCTCTAAAACAGTGTCAGGTGACAGGGTTATATTTAATATAAACTTTCTTCCATCTAATTTTGGCATAAATTCTTTTGGAATAAAATAAAATGCTATCAAACCTAATAAAAAATATATCCCCATCATTCCAAAAATTTTTGTGGTCTTAAAGTTCAAAACTGAACGCAATTGATTTGGAAATTTTCTCATTAGATTGCCTATTTTATCTTTTTGAAGTTCCTGGCCTGATATTATTTTAACATATTTTTCTAAATCTAGCCATAAAGATAATCTTGGAACTAAAAGCAGTGCAACTACAATTGAAGCCAACAAAGAAAAACTTATAGTCATTGCTAATTCTTTAAATAATTGACCCATAACACCACCAACAAATATAAGTGGCAAAAATATTGCTACTGTGGTAAGTGTACCTGACATTACATCACCTACAACATGAGTAGTTGCAGAATATATAATTTCTTTTTTTTCTTTTTCTGGATTTTTTTCTTTTTCTGCAAAAATTTTCTCTAAAACAATTGTTGAATTGTCAACTAACATTCCAACACCTATTGCCAATCCACCTAAAGACATTGTATTTATTGAAATTCCACCAAAATACATCAAAGAAAAAGTTGCTAATATTGCCAGTGGTATTGATATAACTATTATGGTAGACGCAATAAAATCTTTAAGAAACAAAAACAAAACAATAAATGCAAGCACTCCACCCTGTAGAGCTGATGAATAAATGTTGTTAAGTGAACTTTTTATAAATTCTGACTGGTCATATATAACTTTTACTTCTATATCCTGAGGAAATTTTGTTTTTATAATTTCATCTAATTTTTTTCTAACTAACTGTGAAACCTTAATCAGATTTGCTTTTGATTGAGGATATATTGAAACGGAAACATGATTTTTCTTATTATATCTTGAATAACCTCTGATATCTTTAATTGATTCTTTAACTTCAGCAATATCACTTAAATATACAACTTCTTTTTCTGTTTTTTCCTTGACTCTTCTATATCTTTTATATTTATCATATTCAGGCCTTCTTTCAACAGGAATAATCAATTCTCTAATTTCATCCACTGTTTTAAATTCACCAATGGTTTTTACTGTAAACTCCTGCTGTTCTTCTTTAATAGTACCTGCAGGATATGTTATATTTGTTTCTCTTAGTGCTTTTATAACATCTAATAGTGACATCTGATTTGCCAGTAATCTATCCTTATCAACTTCAACTAAAATTTCTTTTTCTGTCCCACCATAAAGTTCAACCTTAGCCACACCTTCAAGTCGTTCTAATTCATCTTTTAAGTTTTTTTTGCACAACATTCTTAATTCAGCAAGTTTCCAGGGGTCATCCTGTGGGGTTTTATAACTTACTGAAAGAGCCATTGCTTCCAGTTGAAATGGATTATATTTAAGGACAATTGGTTCCTGTGCATCTTTTGGCAGACGTTCTTTTATTAAGTCAATTTTTTCTCTGACTTCCAAGGCAGCAATATTTATATTTGTTCCCCAGTAAAATTCACATATAACAATGGATGTGCCTTCCTTTGAAATGGAGGTTACTCTTTTAATATTTTTTGCAGTTCCTACTGTTTCTTCAATAATTTTTGAAATAAGTTTCTCGGATTCTTCAGGTCCTGCACCTTCATATTTTGTTACAACAGTAATCTGCGGATATTCCAGTGATGGAAAAAGTTCCTGTGGCAGACGTTGAAAAGAAATAATACCAAACAACGCAATACCCAAGAATAACATTGTAACAGTGGTTGGTCTTTCAACAGGTAATCTTAACATAATTAGTAATTTTTGCCAAAATTCAGTTGCTCAATTTATTTGTAGCGGTTGCTTGTCCGCCACACACATCGGCGGGCCTTGTCCGCCAGTATGTTTGGTGGGCTTGCCCGCCAGTTAGTTTGGCGGGCATTACTATGCAACTTTTTTATAAGCAAAGCTGCGCTTTGCAGCTACATTTTAGCGCGACAAGGGCGCGCCTGCCTGAAACATTAGCAGGCACGCCTGCCTGAAACATTGGCAGGCGCGCAGATACATTTTGCGGTTCAGTCAATTGCGCCGCTACATTTTAGCACGCTAAGAGCGTGCGACTACATTTATTGTAGCGGTTGAATTGACTGGGCAACATATTCTTGTACTAAATGCGTTTTTTATAGAAATTAATATTTTCATCTTTTTTATGAATTTACTCAATATTTAATCTAAATACGGATTCGTCGTACCAATGCCGAGATTGAAATTTATTGCCCGACGTTGAGTTTCGCCTTCAATATCCTTATATCTTCCTGCTGTGCTTTCACAACTTCTATCAAGTACATCACAATCTTCTCATAATGTACCGTATCAGGCAACCCATCTTTATACCCAACTAAATTATTTAATCCTAATTGTTCTAATTCTTCCGCTATATACCCTATTTCTTTATTACCTGTAGCCTTATCAGTAAAACTTTTTGGCTGCACTTTTAGAATCTTTGTAAAATCATCAACTAAGGGCTGAATATTTTCTTTATACCTCAATGATGAACTATCGTAATATATCCTGCCTGTGCCATCAGTCAGATATCTTAAATAAGAACCAGAAGCGCTACCCGACAAACCAACTACTGCTAATTTTGTCCCCGGCTCCCTCGTCCCGATGCCGACGTTGCCATTTCCCAAAAGAGTCATCACATCAGCTGTTAGTCCGTAATTATAAAATCCAAGTTGGCCACCTGAAATATTTCTACTGGCAATTGCCCATCTACCGTAATTGGAAGTCACGTTGTCTTGATGTAGCCATAAAGTTGAAGAATTTGTATCACCAGAAGGACGATTTATACGTATATCACCTTGATAAATCTCTAGGTTTGCTTCTGGACTTGTCGTTCCAATGCCGACGTTGCCACCTCTAATACTCATTGCATTAACATTGTTTGAATATACATCCAAAGCTCCATCTCCTGCAGAATTTAAACCAGTATCAGTATCTCCTACCGCTAATGAAATAGCAGCGGTTCCACCAAAATTGTTTGGATCGACATATAATTTTCCACCTTGAATATGTAACTTCGCCCCCGGGCTTGTCGTCCCGATGCCGACGTTGCCTGATGATGTTATTCTCATTAACTCTGTTCCAGTGTTTGGATCTTTACCACTATATTTAAAAACGTGCGCACCCATCGTATGATAATCCAATTCCTCAGAACTAATTGTAAAGCCATAATGCGATGTTGAAGAACCACCATCCCAAAGTGTAATTTTTGCTCCTACACTATTTGGTAATATAGAAAGTGGAGTAAGTGGACTCGTCGTCCCGATGCCAACATATCCCGTGGCATTATTAACAAAAAGA
>Ga0123519_10012106_pt1:0-7500 | contig 12596 bp, 5 predicted proteins | sample YelNatPaOPRAMG02_FD_87396 | JGI IMG/M metagenome (GOLD analysis project Ga0123519, IMG submission 87396) | Hot spring microbial communities from Yellowstone National Park - Yellowstone National Park OP-RAMG-02 (version 2) | ecosystem: Environmental > Aquatic > Thermal springs > Hot...
AAATCTGTCCCATCAATGCCATTTAAAATTCCAATTACAGCATTGCCATTACCCCTGTCAAAAAGATTAAAAAGTATATCTTTAATTCCATCTCCTGTAACATCCTCTGGCACGAGGTCAAACTGAATAATCTGTTCTCTATCACTAACCATTCTTTCCCATCTAACAGTCGTCCCATTGGATTCCACTACTCTTATTTTGCTCGAACCGTAACCTGAAATTTCAGTAATTATTTCTTTTCTTCCATCACCTTCCATATCAACAATTGTGGGATAAGTCTCACCGCGTCTTTCCCATAATTTTTGAGGAGCAGTCACAAGTGAAGCACCCCTTGCATCCAGCCCTAAAAGGCTCCCCTTTGAATCTCTCACAACAATTTCTATATCACCATCTCCATTGAGGTCACCAGCAACTGGAACCTGTCCCCATCCTGACCTACCTGAATAATAACCTCCAATTCTCATCCCTGTTTGTATATCAGAAGGGTCGTTGACTGGAATGAACCCCCTATCGAAAATTATCAAGTAACCATCACTTCTTGCCATTACAACCTGCATACCTGTTTCAGTAATGTTTTCAAATGGTTGCATTGTAAGTGGTGTCCTGTCAGTACCAAGTAAATAAGAAGAAAAAAGAGTTGGTGGGTTAGTTTCCGCATTCAAAACCTGAATCTCATCAATTATGCCATCAGTATTGAGATGATAAGCAACCATTTCTTTAATTGCATCTCCATCAAAATCTATCACAAGAGGGTCATTTATTGCAGATTGCCTGTCGCGTTTAAGAACATTTAAAAAATACACAGGTCTTATAGATGGTAAACTCCACAGGAGTGCGAATGAACCTCGAACAAAGTTGAAGCAATTCAAAGACCCTGATGAATCTACAGTCATAACTTCATCAAGCCCATCTCCATCAATGTCCATAATACCTCTCAAAGTAGCATTCCTTAAAGTTTCGATTTGAAATCCGGTCAAAGCATCAAGAACATAAGTTGAATTAACACCAGAAGAATTTTCATAAAATGAAGTTACAACTTCCAAATTCCCGTCTCCATCGAGGTCTGTTAAGCCATTATGCACAAAATTATGCTGGTCCCTTTCAAGGTCTGATACACTCACTTCCCATCTTTTTGATAGGTTCGTTCCATTCCAGCCAACGAGAAAAACTCTTCGTGAATTTATAGATGCGGTGTATGAATTATTTGTATAACATAGAATCTCATCCGTTCCATCGCCATCAATGTCTCTGACATCCGTTGCAGCAAGACCGTATGGAAGGGAACCCAGATCATCACTTACTCCCTTAAGAGAACCTGTTAGTGTATCGAAAAGATAGAATCTCCTCATACCAAGTGCAAGAACTTCTAAAGAACCATCTCCATCAAAGTCTCCAATGCTATCGTTGTTACCACAAATATAGTCTCTAACACCCCTTTGAAGTTGAAATAAAACTGCAGGAGAACCAGCGCCGCCAGCAAATGAAAATGCTATACCAATATCACCAAGTGACCCTGATGAACCACATGCCTGGTCCGCTACATACATATCATCAAGTCCATCGCCATCAAAATCCGCCCATCTAACCGCACCTATATTCCCAAAGATTGCCGAAGGCATTTCCCAGAGCATGCTTCCGTCACTGCCGCTGAAAACATATACTTTTCCAGCAAGCGCAGAGGCGACTATTTCAATTCTTCCCATTCCATCTATGTCCCCAATTCTTTCTATCCTGAAAAGGTCAAATGGTTTTGTATCCCATACAATCGAATCGTCAGGAAGTTTTGCTACAAGTTTTCCTCCTGCTATATAAACAAATTCAGTTATACCGTCACCATTTACATCTTCTGCCCATTGAGTATCGTTCGACAGCGACCCCCCAAGGTAAAGTCTCCAAAGAAGCGATGGGCGATTTATCGTACTTACTCCTGAAGAGAATGCAACTCGATGGGGACTTTTTCTAAACATTGGCCATTCACCAGCAAAACTTTCAACACAAAAAAGAAAGGCAGAAAATAAGGCCAAAACAAGCCATTTACTTTTCATGGTTTTCTCCCTTGCTTAAAACAATAGTCATTTTAATTAGAATTTCATTAACTCGTCAATAGAAAATAACAATCCGATATGAAATTAATTTTAAGATGTCTTCGATTGTTTCCAGCCACACAATTTTCTTTTATATAATTGAAGTCACAAGAAGAGAAAATGTTACCGTGATGTGCTATTTATATAAATTGGAGATTCATGAGGCAAAACCACGGTCAGTGACGGGAAAAGTAAAAATTAATTATTAAATACACAGATTCTATTTCTTCCATGACTTTTAGCCCGATAAAGGGCAGAATCTGCCGCTTTAATAATTTCATCTTTCCTCAAACCATCCAGTGGATATGAAGACAACCCAATACTTATTGTAATCTTCCCGCTCGGCTGACTTTCTTCCTCCCCTTCAAATTTTTTTTGAGCTATTATTCTATTAAGCCTTTCAGCTACAATTATAGCGTTTCGTTTATTTGTTTCAGGAAGTAAAACTAAAAATTCCTCACCGCCATAGCGGTAAACTTTATCAACCTTCCTTAAATTTTTCAAAAATATTGAACCAATTTCCTTCAGCAAATCATCCCCTTTTTGGTGACCGTGATAATCATTGTACTTTTTAAACCAATCAATATCTATCATAAAGACTGAAAACTCTCTTTTATATCTTTCGCACCGCAAAATTTCATTTTCCAAATCCTCTTCCATTTTTCTTCGATTAAACAAGCCAGTAAGAGAGTCAATTACTGATAAATTCTTTACCTCTTCGTAAATTAAAGATCTTTCTAATGCTAAAGCTATTTCTCCTGCTATAAATCTAACAAAGGATAAATCTTCCTCATCGAATGCATTATTTTTCATAGAATCAAGGTGAATAATCCCTTTTACCACATCTGCCACAATTACTGGTTCACATATCATGGAATTCATATTACATCCATCAGGAACACATGATGCAATCTTAGAATTCTTTAGATCATTCGTAAAAATACCACTTTTACTTTCAATAATATATTTAATAGCGGGCATACTGCTACTGAATTCCACCCCATCAAAATTTTTTAAAAACCCCGATTCAGAAATAACATCAATTTTATCACCATTAATAATTAAAATTGCACATCCATTGCAGCCAGTAACACTTATCAACTTTTCAGTTAGTATTTTGGAAACCTTTTTTAATTCAAGATTTGCTCCAATACTTCTATCAATATCAAGAAAGGCAGAAAGCACTTTTAATTTTTTTTCCAGATTTTCAGCCATTCTTCAACTACCTCTTTTAAAAACTAATTGTATTTAATTACATAAAGATAAGATTATAAAAAAAATCCCGGCGACGACCTACTTTCCCACAGCGTTCCCACTGCAGTATCATCGGCGCTGGAGGGCTTAACTTCCGAGTTCGGGATGGGATCGGGTGTTTCCCCTCCGCTATGGTCACCGGGAAATTCTAAATACTTAACATTTTCTGGTTGAAGAAAATACTGAATAACGCACATGCGTCGGAAGGATACGGTTAAGCCTCACGGGCTATTAGTACCGGTCAGCTCAACGCATTACTGCGATTACACCTCCGGCCTATCAACCTCGTAGTCTACGAGGGCCCTTCAGGGACCTTGCGGTCCGGGAAACCTGATCTTGGGGCTGGCTTCCCACTTAGATGCTTTCAGCGGTTATCCATTCCGGACTTGGCTACCCGGCTATGCTCCTGGCGAAACAACCGGCACACCAGAGGTCCGTCCACCCTGGTACTCTCGTACTGAGGGCAGCTCCCCTCAAGTTTCCAACGCCCACGGCAGATAGGGACCGAACTGTCTCACGACGTTCTAAACCCAGCTCGCGTACCGCTTTAATCGGCGAACAGCCGAACCCTTGGGACCTGCTCCAGCCCCAGGATGCGATGGGCCGACATCGAGGTGCCAAACCCCCCCGCCGATGTGAACTCTCGTGGGGGATCAGCCTGTTATCCCTGGCGTACCTTTTGTCCGATGAGCGATGGCCCTTCCATACAGAACCACCGGATCACTAAGGCCTGGTTTCCCATCTGCTCGACCCGTCGGTCTCACAGTCAAGCTCCCTTATGCCTTTACACTCAACGGCTGGTTTCCAATCAGCCTGAGGGAACCTTTGCGCGCCTCCGTTACTCTTTGGGAGGTAACCGCCCCAGTCAAACTGCCCACCAGGCAGTGTCCCCGACCCGGATGACGGGTCCAGGTTAGAATCTCAGATCTACCAGGGTGGTATTTCAAGGACGGCTCCACGGAAGCTAGCGCCTCCGCTTCATCGCCTCCCACCTATCCTACACAGATAAACCCGAAATTCACTGCCAAGCTACAGTAAAGGTGCACAGGGTCTTTCCGTCTTGCCGTGGGTAAAGGGCATCTTCACCCCTACGTCAATTTCGCCGAGTCCCTGGCTGAGACAGTGGGGATGTCGTTACGCCATTCGTGCAGGTCGGAACTTCACATTATTCCCTTGTTTCCAAGGGTGTAGACTATACCTTTATCTCATACTTTGAGATACCGGCGTATTGTGGTATCCGTGATTTACCTTATTAAAATAACATTGTCAAGGTATAGATACCACCTCGGGATAATCCCTCAGTCGTTACGGGGCTAATCCTTTCTAATGAATATAAAGGACAGCTTCCCTCGGTATTGCCCTCGACTTTACGTTAGGGTTCCACCGATATGAGCCGGTTTTCTTAAAGGATCACTCCCTTAAGGGGCAATTGCAACTTACCCGACAAGGAATTTCGCTCACATACTCCCTGACTTTCATCAGGGTGTGGACTCTATCTTTATCCGAGCAGATTTTCGATTCATCTCAGAAGCAATCTTTGAGATTTCATTGAAACCTTCTTCAGTAAGATGCTTACCTTGTTCTATTAATCTAACAACTCGCGCAAACTTTTTAAATTCAACATTTTTTTTGGACTTTAGAGGGTGTTTCTCAAAAAATGGTACAATAATCTGGGACAAATTCTTCAGTTTTCTCACTCTCCAGCAATATCTGTCACCATGATTTTTTCTCACAACTCCGCAGCCCATTACTTTTCTGAGTGTGTAAAGCAGGTTAATATCTCGCTTATGTTGAACAACAGTTAATTCTGGTAGTATTTGATATCCAAATTTCACACCACTATTTTTACTGATACCAATGTGAAAGCATCCCTCTCCGTCGATGAACCCTACTATCCAATCAGCAGTTAATCTACTCGGATATTCAACGTCTGGTCTCTGAGGGGTCATTGTTTTCCTCCTTTGACTTCCCTGCGGATTACCTCCATGTATATTGAATTTTTACTGCCCCGTTTTTTGCAAACAGGCTAGTATCAATATCTTTTGAAGGCTTCCCCGCATACAGTTGAATATTGCCTCTGATGTTACCACCAGAGCAGGCTAGCGTTTACTAACCTTAGGACCGTTCATTCTGTTACCCCTTGCAGAATTGCAAGTGGTGCGGTCATTTCTGCCGCACTCTGCATGTCGCCATGCAGATCGGACCATATCATCCCTTATCATGGGTCTGGCGTATGGTCTCTGAGGATCCCATTCATCTATTAATGGTTTCCTGCTGATTGACCCCACTGGATGGATTGTCACTGCCAATACAATTGGCGAGTACCACCAGATACACGGGTTTTCCCAGCATATAGCCAGATTTTATAACTACAGTGGTCCATACTATAGTTACGGCCGCCGTTTACCGGGGCTTCGGTTCAAAGCTTCGCCTTGCGGCTAACTTCTCCCCTTAACCTTCCGGCACCGGGCAGGCGTCAGGCCCTATACATCATCTTACGATTTAGCAGAGCCCTGTGTTTTTAATAAACAGTCGCAACCCCCTGCTCTCTGCGACCCCCACTTGCTCAGGATGCAAGATCCGTCACAAGTGAAGGCACACCTTCTCCCGAAGTTACGGTGTCAATTTGCCGAGTTCCTTGGCCAGGGTTCTCTCGAGCGCCTTAGGTTACTCACCTCGCCTACCTGAGTCGGTTTGTGGTACGGTCACCTCGTGAACTCCACCCGGAGCTTTTCTCGGGAGCGTGGGATCACTCAGTTGTTGCCTTTCGGCGACCTCATCACCTCTCGGGGTTATGATGCTCCGTTTGTCCCTTAAGGGTCCTGGAGCATCCCCCTACGGGTTTAAGCTGGCACAACCTACGGCCGGCTTGAGCATACCCTTCTCCGTCCCTCCTGGCTTCAACATTCACGGGGTGGTGCAGGAATATTAACCTGCTTGCCATCACCTACGCCTTTCGGCCTCGGCTAAGGGACCGACTAACCCATGGGAGGATTATCCTTCCCCAGGAAACCTCAGGCTTACGGCGACAGAGTTTCTCACTCTGTTTATCGCTACTCATGCCTGCATAATCTCTTCTCAGGCCCTGAAGCAAGGCTCACGCCTCACCATGTGTCTGCCTGAGAATGCTCCCCTACCGCTGGTGCAAATGCCGAAGCATTTACACCAACCCGCAGCTTCGGTACTGCACTTGAGCCCCGTTATATTTTCGGCGCGGACCCACTCGACCAGTGAGCTGTTACGCTTTCTTTAAAGGATGGCTGCTTCTAAGCCAACCTCCTGGCTGTCTGAGCGTTTCCACTTCCTTCTTCACTTAGTGCAGATTTCGGGACCTTAGCTGGCGGTCTGGGCTGTTACCCTTTCGACTACGGATCTTAGCACTCGCAGTCTGACTCCCGGGATAACTGTCATCGGTATTCGGAGTTTGGTTGGGTTTGGTAATCCGGTAAGACCCCTAGTCCATCCAGTGCTCTACCTCCGATGCAGAATTACCCGAGGCCATACCTAAATATGTTTCGGGGAGAACCAGCTATTTCCGAGTTTGGTTAGCCTTTCACTCCTACCCACAGCTCATCCGCCAGATTTTCAACTCTGGTCGGTTCGGTCCTCCATCTCGTGTTACCGAGATTTCAACCTGGCCATGGGTAGATCACCCGGTTTCGGGTCTACGCCATGCGACTAATCGCCCTGTTCAGACTCGCTTTCGCTACGGCTCCACCTTACGGCTTAACCTCGCCACATAGCGTAACTCGCAGGCCCATTATGCAAAAGGTACGCTCTCAGGCGCTGTCCGAAGACAACACCCTCGAACTGCTTGTAAGCGTACGGTTTCAGGTTCTATTTCACTCCCCTAACAGGGGTTCTTTTCACCTTTCCCTCACGGTACTTGTTCACTATCGGTGATCGGGTAGTATTTAGCCTTAGGAGATGGTCCTCCCGGATTCCCACCGGGTTTCACGTGCCCTGTGGTACTTGGGAAATCCATCGGAAGAGGTCTAAGTTTTCGCCTACAGGGCTGTCACCTTCTCTGGCCGGCCTTTCCAGACCGTTCGACTAACCTGACCCTTTGTAACTTCCCGGAGCACTTGCAGATGCCCCTGATGGCTCCCGCTACCCCGCTTTTATAACGCCTGCAAGCTATTACATAAAAGCGGTTTAGGCT
>Ga0123519_10012106_pt1:10000-12596 | contig 12596 bp, 5 predicted proteins | sample YelNatPaOPRAMG02_FD_87396 | JGI IMG/M metagenome (GOLD analysis project Ga0123519, IMG submission 87396) | Hot spring microbial communities from Yellowstone National Park - Yellowstone National Park OP-RAMG-02 (version 2) | ecosystem: Environmental > Aquatic > Thermal springs > Hot...
CAAGTAAAATTTTTATCTCGTCGATAAAAACACCAGAAATAACTTTTTCAAATTCCGAATAAGTATCAATACTCCCATTTACAATTTACTATTCCAGTACAACAATTTTTCTTGGAGCACAAATTTTCTTTAATTCCTCAGGCCATACTGTCACACTCACCTCTCCAAGATGAGCGGTTCTTAAAAGATACATATATGTCCTCGATTGACCTATACCACCACCAATACTGAGTGGAATTTCATCTTTTAAAATTGCCTGATGATAAGGAAGTTTAAGAAAATCCATCTGCCCTGTTATTTCTAATTGTTTCTTTAAAGTATCTTTTGTAACTCTAATACCCATAGAACTCAGTTCATGTCTTCTACGAGTTACAGGATTCCACACGAGAATATCTCCGTTCAAACCATGCATTGGTCTTCCATCTTCAGAAACTGTTTCTGTTACCCAGTCATCGTAATCTGCTGCCCTCATTTCGTGCGGATAACCGTCTTTCAATGTCCAACCAATCCCAATAATAAAAACAGCAGGATGCTTTTGTAACAAAAGAGTTTCTCGTTGTTTTCTCGGTAAATCTGGATACATATCGAGAACATCTTCTGCGTGGAAGAATTCAAGTTCTTCAGGAAAATCAGGGTATTTATTGGTTCTTAACTCAGGCCAGTTTTCTCGGGCAAATTTTCCTGCTCCATATATAACTTTCCATATTTTCCTGACAGTTTCCTTCAAATATTTCAGATTTCGATCCTCCATAGTTATAACTTTTTCCCAATCCCACTGGTCAACATAACATGAATGGTCATGATCCATAAAATAATCTTTACGAACTGCTCTCATATCTGTACAAATTCCCTCTCCGACCTTGCAACCAAATTGTTTTAAAGCCATACGCTTCCATTTTGTTGCTGCCTGAACTATCTGGGCTTCAATGGGTTTTTTCAATCCCAATCCACACTTAAATTCTATTGGTGTCCTCGACCCATCTCTGTCGAGGTAGTCATTAACCCCACTTTCTTTTGTAACTATCAATGGCACCTGCACCATTGTTAGGTTTAACTCCTTACATAAATTTTTCTCAATATACTCTTTAATGGCAAACAGGGCTTTCATTCGTTCAAGAGGAGGCAAAATCGGTTCATAATCATTTGGTAGTATTTTATCAACCTCTTCGTAAGTACTTACACCAGGACCTGCAAGATCCGCTTCTTTTCCAGTTTTCTTAACACATTTTTTACTTCCTTTTTGATTAATCTTTTGTCGAGTAGGCATATCAAACCTCCTTAATTATTAATATTAAATTTTTTCTACATTTATTTTCGACATTTAATTTGGCGTGTTAATTATCATAAATAATTTACAAAGTCAAACATATAAACATAAATTTTGCTGATGACAAAACAACAAAATACTGAGGCGGTGGCTTCGACTTTACTCAGCTTCCCCTGTTTCTTCTTTGAGATGTTATATTCTTCATACCAGTTCCCGCTGAACACCTGCGAAAAAAGCGTAGATACCACATTGGAAAAGACTAAGAAAACTAAATATGAAGTTCGACGATATCCCCGTCCTGCAAAATAAAATCCTTCGAAACTCTTATTCCGTCCTTATCTTCCCCTTTGCGCCAGACCCGTGCAAACTCTAATTTTTCAACAAAATCCTTGTGAATCTTCCCGGCAAAATCTTCAACACTTGAACCTTTTTTTAAAACAAATGGCTCAGGGCTCGGTTTTTTACCGGGCTCTTTTGAATAAACTCTATTAATCCGAAGACCTCTGAAAAGTTTTCTCTTTAATTCTTCAACCCCTTTACCTGTTATTGAACTCAAAGGAATTATTTCAAAATCAACATGGGCTTCCTCCTTTAAAAGTTCAAAAATCTCCTCTGAACCATCAACATCCATAAATCCAGATACCACTAAAGTTCTTATTTTTGCTACAGACTGATGGGACCCAATTTCTTCTTCTTTAAGTTCTCTATACTCAGGTATCAACTCGATTTTTCTCTCCTTCAAAATATGGAGGGGTTCATTAAGTTGAGCAATCGGGTCGAGAGAAGAAATGTCAAAAACAAGTAAAATCAAGTCACTCAATCGAATAATCTGTGGAACCCAGTTCAGCATGAACTGTTCACTGACAGCGGGCAAATCAATCACCTGAATTTTAATATCTTCGAAGGTCATCATTCCTACGACAGGGGTTCTCGTCGTAAATGGATAATCCGCTACCTGGGAACTGACACCCGTAAGTACTGTAAAAAGAGTCGATTTACCTGTATTTGCCACCCCAACTATTGAGATTCTTCCCGCACCTTCCTTCGGAATGTGATAAGTTTCTGTTCTCCGGGAAGGTCCCCCTCCTCCAGAGGTTGCCTGTTTCCGCAATTTCGAAAGTTTAGCTTTTAAATCAGCCTGCAGTTTCTCCGTTCCCTTGTGTTTGGGAATTTTTGCAAGCATCTCCTCGAGAGCAGAAATTTTCTCTTCGAGTGTCTGCGCCTTTTTGAATTTTTCTTCCGCAACTCTATACTCAGGAGTTAAATTCGCTGGCATACTTTATATTATATTTATTCTTTAAATTTGATTTCAACCCCAAAATTTTATTA
>Ga0123519_10012112_pt1 | contig 12594 bp, 10 predicted proteins | sample YelNatPaOPRAMG02_FD_87396 | JGI IMG/M metagenome (GOLD analysis project Ga0123519, IMG submission 87396) | Hot spring microbial communities from Yellowstone National Park - Yellowstone National Park OP-RAMG-02 (version 2) | ecosystem: Environmental > Aquatic > Thermal springs > Hot (42-90C) ...
AAAACATGAATCGCACGGGCCAGGGCAACGGTTTCGCGGAAAACCACTTCAAAACCATTGAGACACAATGTAAACTCCAACCCAGTGTCGTTCCGCCCACCCGGGCGGAACGCGGATTGAAACAGAAAATCGTTTTTCCATGCGATGAGATCATCGTCGTCGTTCCGCCCACCCGGGCGGAACGCGGATTGAAACAGAGTTCTTTAACAGCACTTTTGAGCGTGTCAGGTCGTTCCGCCCACCCGGGCGGAACGCGGATTGAAACAATATCGTACCAACTTTGACCACTGACTTGAACATAGTCGTTCCGCCCACCCGGGCGGAACGCGGATTGAAACTGCTCGACGACGGAGTCCGCTACCGCCGCCGCGACGGGTCGTTCCGCCCACCCGGGCGGAACGCGGATTGAAACTGATTTGTAGTTGTAGTAATCACTGGTACTGTGGTCGTTCCGCCCACCCGGGCGGAACGCGGATTGAAACCACTCTTTAATGATTGTATTAGAACAGATAATCAGTCGTTCCGCCCACCCGGGCGGAACGCGGATTGAAACGCTTTTGAAAAAAAATTGCCGACCCGCAGAAGCTGTCGTTCCGCCCACCCGGGCGGAACGCGGATTGAAACACAGGGAGGGGGCATTTGGTTACTCGACTAGCCGTGGGTCGTTCCGCCCACCCGGGCGGAACGCGGATTGAAACGGCTTACATCTCGAATTTGAGCTGGCGATGGAGCGTGTCGTTCCGCCCACCCGGGCGGAACGCGGATTGAAACCACTTTTCAATGTGTCGTTTGACAATTGGATTAGTCGTTCCGCCCACCCGGGCGGAACGCGGATTGAAACAGCTCATGTTGTAGCTGGCTGCGTAGCTCTTTCTCGTCGTTCCGCCCACCCGGGCGGAACGCGGATTGAAACGATCATGTAAAGCAAAAATTGGGAGCAAAAAGCGGTCGTTCCGCCCACCCGGGCGGAACGCGGATTGAAACGGGTGGTTGTTTGTCCACCGGCAGCTTACCGTCTCGTTGTCGTTCCGCCCACCCGGGCGGAACGCGGATTGAAACAGCTCATATTATAGCTAGCTGCATAGCTCTTTCGTCGTTCCGCCCACCCGGGCGGAACGCGGATTGAAACAAATTCAAGTAATACACGACATGTGTAATTAAACCCGTCGTTCCGCCCACCCGGGCGGAACGCGGATTGAAACATTCCCCCCACCTCGGTTCAGCGATAACAATATATGTCGTTCCGCCCACCCGGGCGGAACGCGGATTGAAACACTTTACCAAAAACATTTGGGTCTTGCGATGACGGGTCGTTCCGCCCACCCGGGCGGAACGCGGATTGAAACAGACAGTACGAGCTGTTCTTTCGACATCGGCCACGGGTCGTTCCGCCCACCCGGGCGGAACGCGGATTGAAACAACACTAAAACACGTCACGCTTTAACGCATTACGCGCCCCCTTCCGTTCTGCGGCTCGGCATGCTGATTTGGTAACAAATTACTGGGGTGAACTTGGGCTCAATTGGTCTGTGTACGGCTTTTTTGAGTTGTGTCCAACGGTGCGCCTGAAAATGGTGGTGTGAATCTTCGCAGGTCGAATCCGAACCGGTTCAGGATCGTTGGGGCGATATCGGCACGGTCACCATCACGGCGTACTTTCGGGTCGTTTGTGACAATGAACGCGCGCGTTGCGCGCCCGTGTGTTTTTTTGCCTTCGTCAAAGCCGTGGTCGGTTGTGATGTAAATGTAGGTTTTATTGTAAAGGCCGAGCTGTTTGAGTTTTTCGACTATTTGACCTGTGCAAGTGTCATCCGACTCCAAGGCGGTATTGTACTGGGGCGAGTTTTCTCCGTAGGCGTGACCGGCGCGGTCTGGCTCGGCAAAGTGCACGAACAGAAAGAACGGTTTGTGTTTGTATTGCTCGATCAGCTCGAGTGCATTAGCGGTAACAGTCTCGTTTTGCCCGAGGCCGTACAGCCACCGGTCACATGCGTCTTTCATGTTCAGCCAAGGCGACCCCGGATAAACGCGGTATCTGACACCGTCTTCGACGATAACGCGTGTGCCCTGGATGTCGCGCAGTTCATCCTGTTTGGGCTGTGGTTGGTTTGAGGCGATACTGGCGATGGCGTTTGTGCTGGGTTCATCAAGCCTAATCTTGAGCGGGTTCCTGACTTGCCCGATAGTGCGCTCTTTCGCAATCACTGCCAGGGTAACAATGTTCGTCCCGAATTGTTCTTTAAGCCGTTCAAACACACTCAGACCTTTCGGTATTGGGCTGAACTTGTAGTTTGACCATGCACCTGTCACATCGGGATCGTACCCGGTCAGGATTTGCGACCAACCAGCAGTGGTATCTGGTGTACCGCGGATGTCAATGTTGCGGAAACTGCCACGAGCAGCTAGCGCACCCAGCACAGGCAACTCGCCGCGTTCGAGGCATTCTTTGACATGCTCGCGTTGAGCGCCGTCCCAACCGATCAACACCACGTTACAAGGCGGTACAGTCGGGCTTGTGACCGTATTGGTCGCGGTTGTACAACTGGTCAGCGAAATTGCGCTGATCACGCCGATAAACTGCAGGCGAAAATTATTATGCATGTGGAACCGGGAATTGGCTGATGTGTTCTTCAGTGCGGTTTTATTTGAGTTTGTCCGTTGTTTTATTTTGCTCACTCGAACTGGTGCGCGCGAGAGGACTCGAACCTCCACCCCTTTCGGGACCAGATCCTAAGTCTGGCGCGTCTGCCATTCCGCCACGCGCGCAACTTCCATCATAACATGCCCGCAGCACAGCCGGTTCTCAAGCCCCAATTTGCGCGCACATCAATGCCGCCGCTCGTCGGGCACTTAAAAGTGGGCCGCGATACAAAAATTTTTTCTTTTCAGCCGGCGGTTTTTTGGTAGAAACATTTATGTAATGCACCACACTAAACGGCGGCTCAAAAGATTGCGCAGGTACATCCGGCGGCGGAGTGTAAACATTTTGGTGCTGTTCATTGTGGCTGTAACGGTTGCGTTTGTGGGTTTTTTGACCTACCTGCTGTCGAGCGTCGAGTTTGTACCGCGTTGGGCACGTTGAAAACTGCCGCCGATGCATTCGGCTCGGCCAAGACCGTCACAGTAGCTCCGGATTTTACCGTGCGAGTGCGGAAACGCTGTTGCAGAGTATCGAAAAATTCTTGGCAGGTAACTTGGCCTATGCACTCTGTTGTTCATGTTTTGCATCGTTACAGCAGGGCCAACTTTTGAGCCGCTCGACACGGTGCGTCGGCTGACGAATTTCTCGACTGGCCGGCTCGGGACCGATCTTGCGCGGTTTTTGGCTCGGCGTGGTCATGATGTAACGCTGTTAATCGGGCAACAAACGGGCGCACAGGTTGGTCTGGCCCGCGCTGCGGCACAACAGGATCAGAATCCGATCCGCAAAATCGAGATTTTCACTACCACAACCGATCTGGGTAACAAACTACGCGCACTTGGCTCAGAATCAGTCGGCGCGGTTTTCCACGCGGCTGCGGTGTGCGATTTCGCTTTTGGTAAGGTCTGGATTCGGACGCCGGAGGGCGAATTCATCGAGGCGCAGTCCGGCAAAATTTCGACCGACCTGGGCACGATAATCGCCGAGCTTGTACCGACGCCAAAGCTCATTGCCAAGCTGCGCGACTGGTTCCCCAAAGCACGCTTGATCGGGTGGAAATACGAGGTTGAGGGCAAACGTACCGAGGCAATCAAGCGTGCAAGACGGCAAATTGCCGAGTGCAGAACTGACGCGTGTGTTGTCAATGGACCGGCTTACGGAGCCGGGTTCGGCCTTGTGACTGCCGCAGGCAAGAGCATCCATCTGAACGACGACCTTGAGCTGTTTGAGAGGTTGGATGAGCTGATCCGGGCGTGAACACGGCGTAGGGGTGTGTCACAGCTCGAATTTTCGCAGTGCGTGCAGCCCAAGCTTAAACGGCAGCCAGCCCAATGCCACCGAAAGCAGCACAAATCCGGTCATGTTAAGAAGGATCGTGCGCGTTGACGCAAGCCGCGGCAACAGTTCAGGTGAAGAAAAGGCCATCAACAGAATCGCACCGAAAATGTAGAGAAAGCTCAGCACAAGACAGAACGTGCCCCCGAAGCCGCTGACGATCTTGCTTGGGTTGTTTTCCTTGAAATTCGGGTACAGCACACCCGTGCCGACCGCAAGACCGGTAAGGGTAAAAGTCATGACAGTGATAACTGCACCAAAGAAAACAATCCGCGCAACCGGCAGCTTGAGCATGTAACAGGACAACACCGTCAAACCGAGCGTCAATACAAGTGAAGCGGAGCCGGCGAGCCAAAACTTGATTTTAACAACTCGATCCAGGCCGACTGGTGCAAGGCCGATTATCCACAAGCTACGGCCTTCGAGTGAAAACTGCGGATAGACGAACCGGGTTGTGACTGTTGCAAGGCTTAATGCGCATGCCGCAAGGTTCAGGTGCGATACCAGCCCGACCCAGAACGGATTTTCAAGCTGATGCGTGAAATGCCGCAGGTTCAACGCATACACACCAATTAAACCGAACAACAGTACTGTCTGGCCCCATTGTGTGGTGTCACGCCAGAAAGTGCGCATGTCCTTGACAACGACAGCTCGTGTGTCGGCGGGCAACCACCAGAGAAGCGCAACAATTTTTTCCAAGCCGCTCGGGCCTACACTGGGGGACGCGCGCCGGGTGAGGATCATGCCGAGCAACCATTGCCAAAACCGTTGCGGTGCAGGCCGGCTTTGCACAATTGCGGCGGCCTCGTAAAAAGGCCGGCCAAGCCGGGTGCACACAAGCAAACCAAAGAAAGCCGAGTAGCTGAGCAGCACAAGCATGAAGAAACCGGCTGGTTTAAGTGCGTCCTCGGCCCAAAACAATATGCCGTTTGCAAGCCAGTAACTCGGCAGAAACGCAAACTGGGCGCACCTGGTCTTCACAAGCAACTGGTCAAGCACGGGTATGACACGCGTTTCGAGGTTTTCCTCGGTTACCGGCACGGCTTTCCACCACACAACCGCATACGCTGTCAATGCCAGCAAACACAGTGCGCCAGCCACCTGCAGTGTTCTGCGGTCGAAGTACCGTGCAACCTGAATTGCCAGCCATGCCCCCGCCGCACCCGGCAACACAATGAATAGCGCCAGCAACAAAATCACAAACGGGTAAAAATGCCAGGGCACTTTGTTTGTCACCCCGTAAGCAACCAACAACGGCGACACAAGAAACAAAAACGCCCACGACGCCAACAACGTTGATTCGATAAACTTCCATCTGAACACGGTTTCAACCGGCACAGGTGCAGTAAGCAGGAAATGCGCTTCGCGGTTCCTAAACAGGTTGGTGTAGCTCACCACAAGATTGCTCAGCAACAGCAGCACGAACAACAACGCAAACAACAGATACAATAACCGCTCGATCAATGCACCGCCCAACCCGGGAAATGCATTCAAAAACCTGAACGCTTTCTGGAACAGCAGATACGTGAGCACGGCATACCCCACGATGAACCCGAAGATCAGGCTCACCAACAAACGCGATTGATGCCGCACGGCTTTGAGTCGCCGCCATGCCTGCAAAATGTTCACCTTCACAAGCAACAACAGCGGCGCGACACCGTTTGTGGCGCTGCTCGTTTTCGTGGTCACCGTTGCTGAACTTAGTCGGCTGGGCGCAATTAGGCAATCCTTGAGCCGGCGCGGCCAGATGGTATGTTGCCGAGCATAGTCACGCGCCACAACCAAATGAAATTGCGGAAAACAACCCGGCGCAGGTTCATCGCGCTGTTACTGGTTGGGACACCTGTGGTGCTTGTTGCGGATGTCTTTTGGATCGAGCCGCACTGGTTGAAAACGCGCGTTATCCGATTGTGCACCGGCAAACCAACGCTTCGCGTGGCGCATTTCACGGACCTACATTACAAGGGCGATAAAAAGTTTACCCTGCGGCTTGTTGCGCGCATAAATCGGCTCGAGCCTGACGTAGTATGTTTTACGGGCGACCTCATTGACGAACCCGTACATTTGCCGGAGGCGCTAGAACTGCTCGGACAGATTAAAGCACCGTTGTACGGCGTGCCGGGCAATCACGATTTTTGGGGCCAGACAAATTTCGATTTGATTCGAGACGCATTTGCGTCAACGGGCGGACGCTGGCTGATGGACGAACGTGTCCGAACCGCTGACGGCAACACCACAATCCATGGCGCTGCAGCGCGGCCTCCAACATTCGAGCCGAACCCGGAAACGAAAAACATCCTGCTTATGCATTATCCGGACTGGGTCGAGCAGGTTTGCACCGGCAAGTTCGATCTGATCCTGGCCGGGCATTCGCATGGCGGTCAGGTGCGATTACCGTTCGTCGGGCCGGTCATACAGACGTTTCATGCTGGCAAATATGTCCGTGGTCTATACCCGACGTCCGCCGGGCCGCTTTATGTTGGGTCGGGTGTGGGTTGGTTTTACACACGCGCGCGGTTTAACTGCAGACCCGAGATTGCGCTGATCGAGCTGTAACTGAGGTCGGCGGCACACAGTTTTTTGTTCGGACCGGATCGGTGCGACTCCTCAGCTTACAAATTTGTGCATGGCCGGTTCGCCGCCGGAACCAAGCTTAACCCATCTTGCCAATACGATTTCGGCAGCGCACGGCTGTTTGCTGGCCAGGAACACGGCACCGGGACATTAAGCGCAGGATGACCCACAAATGCATGGCCGGCTCATCGGATGCGCTTGTCAATAATGCGTGCCCCCATGCCGCCATGCTCGTTCATGTGTTAAAAGCGTTGATCCGAAACACAGTCAGTGGCACGTGTTTGCCGTTGAAGCGGTTTGCACCGGTCTGTAAAGTTTTCGGCATAGATGGCTGCGGTTCGGTTAGACATGCCCGGCCAGGTCCAACTGGCGCGGTCAGTTACGACGCTTTGGGGTGTGGGGCCTGAACGCGCTGTGCAACTGGCGCGCCTTGGTATCCGGACCGTCGAAGACCTGCTGCTCCACAGGCCGCGCCGGTACGAAGACAGACGCAACACCTGCACAATAGCCGAGCTTGGCACTGATGAACCGTCAACAACGCGTGGTCGTGTGGTTGCAATGGGCACAAGACAACTCAAAGACCGCCGACGTACAGTGTTCGAGCTAATTTTGGAAGATGGCACAGGTCGGCTTCATTGCCGGTGGTGGAACCTGCCGTTCATGAGCCAGTATTTCAAGATCGGCGACGAAGTGTTCGTGTTCGGCAAGCTCAGTTCACTCAAGCCACGCACCATTGATCATCCTGAGACCGAGTTGGTCGAGTCTGGCGAAGAAGATTTTGTGCATTTAAACCGTATTGTGCCGATCTACCCGCTCACCGAAGGCCTCTCGCAACGTTGGTTGCGTGCGCTCATCTGGCGCACATTGAACCGGCTCGAAAACCAGATCGCCGAGCCGTGGAACGGCGCCGTGCTGGCAACTGGGTTGGAGCCGGTCAAACGAGACGATCAACGCCAACTCACACTGGGTGAAATGCAATCGCAGCCGATGCCGACGCGCGCACGCGCAATTCGAATGCTGCATTTTCCGGAGTCGCTTGCCGAGGTCGAAGTCGCACGGCGCAGGCTTGCGTTGGACGAGTTCATTGCGTTGCAGTGTCAGATACAGACGCGGCGCAAACGGTTCGAGACGCGCGCAATTGCGTTGCCATGCGGCGGGACAAACCAATTGATCAAGCCGTTTCTCGGTCGGCTCGCTTTTCAGCTTACCGAGGCGCAGAAACGTGTGTTGCGCGAGATCAGACGCGATATGGCGGGTCGGCATCCGATGCGCCGGCTGCTTCAGGGCGATGTCGGCTCGGGCAAGACCGTAGTTGCAGCCTGCACGGCATTAATGGCGATCGAAAGCGGCTACAACGTGGCGTTGATGGCACCGACCGAAGTCTTGGCTGAGCAACATTACCACACGTTCAAGCGGTGGTTCGAACCGTTGGGTGTAGCTGTTGAGTTGCTCACCGGCAGCAAGAAAACAGTCCAAACCACCAGACTACAAGCCGAGCAAACCACTGGGGGCGCAACCACGCACGCGGTGCATCGGTCGCCGACACTTTTTATCGGCACGCATGCTTTGATCGAGGCCGGGTTTGCACCGGCAAATCTCGGGTTGGTTATCATTGACGAGCAGCACAAGTTCGGCGTCGCACAACGCGAGCGGCTGGTGCGCAAGGGCAAATACCCGCACCTGCTCGTGATGACGGCTACACCAATCCCGCGCACACTCGGGCTGACATTGTACGGCGACCTGGATGTTTCGATCATTGACGAGCTGCCGGCCGGGCGCGGGCGGGTCAAGACTTTTGTCCGGGCACGCGAGCAGTTGCCTGCGGTATTCGAATTCATGCGTGCCAAACTGGCCGAGGGCAGGCAAGCATACGTCGTTTATCCGCGGGTTGAAGAGGATGAAACCGGAACAGTCAAGGCTGTAACAAAAGAATTTGACGTGCTCAAGAAAACCTTTGCGCCATTCAAGGTAGGCCTGTTGCATGGCCGGCTCCGACCCGGACAGAAAGAGCAGGTCATGGCAGATTTTCGTGCAGGTAAGCTTGATGTGTTATTGGCGACTGCACTTGTTGAAGTTGGCTTGGACGTGCCGAATGCGACGGTGTTGCTTGTCGAGAATGCTGAACGATTCGGGCTTGCCCAACTGCATCAGTTGCGCGGCCGGATCGGTCGCGGTGCGCACGAATCGTATTGTATTCTTGTGGTTGGTACGGTGACACCGGAGGCTCAAGCGCGATTGAAAATTCTCGAACGCACCACCGACGGGTTCGAGATAGCCGAAGCAGATTTGAAACTGCGTGGGCCGGGTGAACTGCTCGGACTCCAACAAAGCGGCATGCCACGGTTCAGGTTCGGTGACCTGACACAAGATTATGACCTTGTCAAACATGCGCGGGCCATCGCGCGTAAGCTCATTTATTAGGTACCCTGAACGAGCCGCCCGACCAATTGCACGATCGCAACCTGTTCCCGTATGCTTGGAAAACTGCAATGCATCGCGTATTGTACAAGCATGAAAGCACTTGAATTGGTTTGTTGCATTGTTTTGGTTGTGGCCGCGGGCTGCAGCAAGAAAACCGAGCAACAGGCACGTCCAGGGGAAAACCCGTTGACTGCGCCGGCTGATTACCTGGGTGTAGCTGCGCAGGCCAAAATTCAGGCAGAAAAGACAATTGACCTTGCGGCTGTTAACCAGGCCATTCGGATGTTTTACACTTCTGAAGGCAGGTTCCCGAACAGCTTGCAGGAGCTTGTTGATACGGGTTACCTGCCAGTTTTGCCACAGCCACCAGCAGGGATGAAACTCAATTACGACCCGAAAACCGGCACTGCAACAATGACAAAGTTGCAATAACGCCACGGCCCGCTGCGCCAGCGTGCGGTTCGGGATGCGCCAGGGCACCGAGACAAATCTCAAGCACCTGCACGCGGCGGTCCGCTATGCTGTTCCGGCCGTGTACAACAGATTGTTTCCCACGCGCGAATGACAGATCAGATTTTGATTTTGGACTTCGGCTCGCAATACACGCAATTGATTGCGCGGCGTGTACGCGAATGCGCCGTTTATTCGCAAATCCTGCCGTACAACACGACAGTCGAGCAATTGCGCGCACTTTCACCCAAAGGCATCATTTTATCAGGTGGCCCGGCCAGTGTGTATGCGGCAGGTGCACCGATGCCGGATGCGCGATTGTTCGAGCTTGGCGTACCCGTGTTGGGCATCTGCTACGGATTGCAGTTGCTTGCGCATTTTTTTGGGGGGAAAGTCGAGCCAGGGAACAGACGCGAATACGGCAAAGGCACTCTTACCGTCAGGAACCGCGCTTGCATGCTGTTCAGCGGGTTGCCGCGCATGTTTACCGTCTGGAATTCGCATGGGGACAAGATTACAACATTACCGCGCGGGTTTGAAGCTGTAGCAACGACCGAAAATTCCGAGTTCGCAGCGGTCGAGCATCGCAAAAAGAGGTTGTTCGGACTCCAGTTCCACCCTGAGGTTGTCCATACTGCGTACGGCACGAAGATCATCTCGAATTTTGTTCACGGCGTATGCGGTTGTGGTCGTTCCTGGACAATGCGCAATTACATTGGCCAGGCCATTGAACATGTCCGCGCACAGGTGGGCACTGAACGTGTCATTTTGGGCTTGAGCGGTGGTGTAGATTCAAGTGTTGCGGCTGTGCTGTTGCAAAAGGCAATTGGTGACCAGCTCACCTGCATCTTTGTTAACAACGGCTTGTTACGGGCGCGTGAACCGGAACTTGTACGGGATTTTTTCACGCGCAAGTTGAAGCTTAACCTGGTTTACGAAGACGCAACAGAGTTGTTCTTGCGCAGGTTGCGCGGTGTAACTGAACCTGAGCGCAAACGCAAAATCATCGGACGCACCTTCATCGAGGTGTTTTCCGCCGCAGCAAAACGGATCGGTAACGCACGGTTCCTGGCTCAAGGCACAACGTACCCGGACGTAATCGAGTCGGTGCCTATCTCGGGTAACCCGGCTGCACTTATAAAAAGTCATCATAACGTAGGTGGCCTGCCGCGAAACATGCGATTCGAGCTGGTCGAGCCGCTCAGGTGCCTGTTCAAAGACGAAGTGCGCAAGCTCGGTTTGGAACTGGGGTTGCCCGAGCAGATTGTGTGGCGCCAGCCGTTCCCAGGGCCTGGGCTGGCAGTGCGAATCGTGGGCGAAGTCACACGCGAGCGGCTCGAAATTTTGCGCAAGGCAGACTGGATCATAATTGATGAAATGAAAGCCAGTGGCTGGTATTACAAGATTTGGCAGAGCTTTGCGGTGCTGTTGCCTGTGCGCAGCGTGGGTGTGATGGGTGACGAACGAACTTACGACTACACCATTGCAGTCCGCGCCGTCGAATCGCAGGACGGGATGACCGCTGACTGGGTCCGGCTCCCCCATGCGTTGATGGAAAAACTCGCCAGCCGCATCATCAACGAAGTCAAGGGCGTTAACCGCTGCGTTTACGACATCACTAGCAAACCGCCCGGAACAATCGAATGGGAATAGCCACAACCTTTCCACCCACCCATGCAATGTGTGGGCAAGCGCATGCCGGGCGTGTTACTCACGAACATTTAACCCAAATTTTGCACTTGGACCTTCGCACCTAGACAAGGCTGTAGCCCAACTTGGCGATTGCCGAGAGAGTTGGCAGGACAAATCAATTGAATTGTTGTTGACTGTTCATGTCCTTCCAAACATCTGCAGAATCACAACCTTTCTATGTGCGATGCGGTTCAAGCAGGGGTTTCCGCTCCAACCGCAAGATTTTCGGCCCCGATTTTTGGTTGCCTTCACGGCTGGAGAACAGGCTGCACGCGGCAAATACATACGCACTGTCCGCCATGGTCTGGTTTCCAGGCAAGAAGCCGTGGTCTGGCAGGTTTGCTTTTGCGGATTCTGCCGGCGCTCCGGCCGAAACCACAGGCGCTAATCCAGATTTTGCCTTTTGCATTCGGCGCTTGGGAAGTGGCAAATGTACCCAACCACCCGGTCCACGAATTGCTGGAAATCCGCAAGCCAAAAGCGTTGCAGTTGAGGGTCCATGTTTCCATGCGCCGAGTTGGGGTCATTGGATTCTCACCTTGGCGCAAGTAGGTAAAAACGTGAATTGGCGCCATTTGTGAGAACTCTGCGCTAATCCCCAAGTGGTGTCCGGGCTCGTTAACGTTCGCTGTGCCACCGCATTTCAAACTATGAGCATCTGCGACTCAGTGCGCAAAACGGAGCTTGGACCTTCACCTGCCGCAAGGAGGTACAAAGGGCGCGCGGCCCCAACCGCAAAAATCTGGGTTAATCCGATCCGAAATGATTTCTGCGTCAACCGACACCCGACCTTGGACCAGCCTTCTCGAGTTTGGCAAAACCTTGGCTCGATACACACATCGGAACGACCCATCAATCAAGCTAACTACCTGTCCCACAAGGAGTTATGTGATGTAAACCAGGCCCTTTTCCGGCAAGGTTTATGCTGTTTTTCGAACCGTAATTATTCTTTTTTCGAGGAGGCATATGCACTTAATAAACTCGATCTTAACCTCGCAGGTACTGCCAACGCGTAAGCGGGATCGTGACCGGCTCGGAGCAGCTTGGTTCGTGCGCCGAAACCGCGACTCGCGCATCCACGGTTTCACTCTTGTCGAGATAATGGTTGTATTGGCGTTGATCGCGCTACTGGCTGCAATCTCAATCCCGAATTACGCGAGGGCTAGAACACGCGCACAGAAAAACACATGCATAAACAACCTGCGCTTGATTGACTGGGCCAAGCAACAATGGGCACTCGAATACCGCGGTGGCATCGGTGCGCCGCCTACAAAGGAACAGATTGCACCGTATATGGGCCGCAGAGCAAATATTGACGCAGTGCTCTGTCCGGCTGCAGGTGATTCGACAACGTTCGATGAAAGCTATTCAATAAACGGTGTTACCGAAGTGCCCACGTGCAAAATTGACCCTGCCGATCATTTCATCCAGTAGTGAGCCAGGGTTTCGCTAAAGCCCATTTCGGTGCGACCAAGTACTAA
>Ga0123519_10012114_pt1 | contig 12593 bp, 10 predicted proteins | sample YelNatPaOPRAMG02_FD_87396 | JGI IMG/M metagenome (GOLD analysis project Ga0123519, IMG submission 87396) | Hot spring microbial communities from Yellowstone National Park - Yellowstone National Park OP-RAMG-02 (version 2) | ecosystem: Environmental > Aquatic > Thermal springs > Hot (42-90C) ...
AACTTCTGCAGTTACTGCATAGTGCCCTACGTGAGGGGACCGGAGGTCAGCCGCACCATGCAGGAGGTGCTGGAGGAGGTGGCCGCGCACGTGGCGGGTGGGGCACGGGAGATCCATCTTTTAGGTCAGAACGTGAACTCCTTCCGCCGCCGCGAGGAGGGCAGTAGCCGTTTCGCCGAACTCCTGCGCCGCCTGGGCCGGGAGTTTCCCGAGGTTTGGATAAGGTTCACCACCTCGCACCCGCGGGATTTCGACGAGGCCATCATCGACGCCGTGGCGGAGACGGAGAACGTGTGCGAATATGTCCACCTCCCCCTGCAGTCGGGCTCCGACCGCATACTTAAGGCCATGAACCGCGGTTACACCAGTAGGGATTATCTGGAAAAAATCCAGTCCCTGCGCCGGAAAGTGGAACGGGTGGTCATATCCACGGATATCATGGTGGGTTTTCCGGGAGAGACGGAGGGCGATTTCCTGAGGACCCTGGAGATGGTGGAGAAGTGCCGCTTCGACTACGCGTTCACCTTCGTCTACAACCCGAGGCCGGGGACCGCCGCCAGCCGGCTGGTCGATGACGTGACGCCGGACAGCAAACGGGAAAGGCTGGAGAGGCTGGCGGACGTCACCCGCCGTCTCACCGCCCGCAGCCTGCAGGAGATGGTGGGAAGGGAGGAACCCGTCCTGGTCGAAGGCCCCAGTCGCAAGGACCCGGGGAGGTGGGCCGCTCGCACCCGCGGCAACCACCTGGTACACTTTCCGCGTTGCGGGGAGGACCTCGCGGGAAAGGTGGTCCGGGTGGCCATAACCTCGGCCGGGAGCTGGGCCCTGCACGGCCGCCTTATATAAGGAGGGTGAGAGGTGGCCAGCCCTGGTGTACTCCTGGCGCCAGGCGGCGGAACAGGGCAGGAGGCCTTCCCCCTGGTTTCCATGGCCGGCGGTTAGGGTATCCTATTTACTGGTCCGGGAAGTGCCGTCGCGCTACCGGGAGTAGGGTGACCGCCGGCGGCATGCCGGGCCTTTCACGGGAAGGCGGCCGGAAAGGAGTAAGACTGGGGGTGATGGCGTGAAGGGCGGCAAGGGGATAGTGGCCGGGTGCATAGTGCCCCATCCGCCTCTCCTGATCCCTGCCATCGGAGGGAGGGACCTGGAGAGGGTAAGGTCCACCAAGGAGGGCATGGAGAGGCTCGCCCGGACCCTGGCCGGGCTGCAGCCTGACGTCCTGGTGATGATATCGCCTCACACCCCCTTATTCCGGGATGCCTTCACGGTCAAGGCGGCTCCCGAACTGGAGGGGAGTTTCGCTGCCTTCGGGAGGCCCCAGGTGCGCATAGCCAAGAGGAACGACCTCCAGCTGGCGAAACACCTGGCGGAAAAGGCGGCGGAGAAGGGGGTACCCCTGGTGCTGCTGGAATCCTCCCGGGGGCGTTGGCTGGACCGGGGCGAGGAACTGGATCACGGGCTCCTGGTCCCCCTCTACTACCTGGACCAGCAACTGGAGACGCCCATAGTCTCCCTCTCCATATCCGCCCTGGGATACCAGGACCATTTCCGGCTGGGACGCCTGGTGCGGGAGGCCTGCCAGGACACGGGCCGCCGGGCGGTGTTCGTGGCCAGCGGCGACCTCTCCCACAGACTGATCAAGGGGGCGCCGGCGGGTTACAGCCCGCGGGGAGCGGAGTTCGACCGGCGGATAGCGGAAATGGCCTCCAGTGGCGACTTCGACGCCCTCTACGACCTGGAGGAAGACCTGGTGGAGGAGGCGGGGGAGTGCGGCCTCCGCTCCATCCACACCATGTGGGGAGCCCTGAAGAACGGCTCCCTGGAGAACGAGGTTCTCTCCTACGAGGGGCCGTTCGGGGTGGGATACCTCGTCTCCCTGCACTTGGTGACCGGGTGAGGAGGTGCCGGCATGTCCGCTGAGAGGAAGGAGGGGGGTCACAGCCCCCACGTCCAGCTGGCCAGGGCGGCTATAGAGGCCTGGGTGCGGGAAAGGAGGAGGCTGGACCCCGCGGAAAAGGAGGACCTGGTACGCGCCTTGCAGGAAAGGGCAGCCGCCTTCGTGACCCTGAAGAAAAGCGGCGAGCTCAGGGGGTGCATAGGCACATTCCAGCCCCTGCAGGAGACGCTGGCGGAGGAGATAATCTCCAACGCCATAAGCGCCGCGACCCGTGACCCGCGCTTTCCTCCCGTAAGGCCCGATGAGCTGCACGATTTAGAAATCAGCGTGGACGTCCTCAGCAAGCCGGAACCGGTCGGCGACGTCGGGGAGCTCGACCCCCGTCGTTACGGCGTCATCGTCCAGAGGGGTGGAAGGATAGGGCTGCTGCTGCCCGATCTGGAAGGGGTGGATAGCGTGGAAGAACAGCTGGACATCGCGCGGCGCAAGGCCGGCATAGGCCAGCACGAGCCCATCCAGATCTTCAGGTTCACCGTGGAGAGGCATCACTGAGGGGCATGGTGGAGCCTCTTCGGGATATACGGGTGGCCGCCATCCTGGGGCCGACGGCGGTGGGGAAGAGCCGCCTGGCGGTGGAGGTCGCCTCCCGGCTGCAGGCGGAGATCGTCTCCGTGGATTCCATGCAGGTTTACCGGGGCATGGATATCGGCACGGCCAAGCCGGACGCCGGGATGCGCCGCCGCGTTCCCCACCATCTCCTGGACGTCGCCGACCCGGGAGAGGAATTCTCCGTCGCCCTTTACCAGGAGATGGCGCGCAGGGCCGTGGAGGACATCTCCTCCAGGGGGAAACTGCCCCTCCTGGTGGGGGGGACGGGGCTCTACTTCGAAGCCGTGGTCTTCGACCTCCGCTTTCCCCCCGGAAAGCCAGACGACGAGTTGCGGCGAAGCCTGGAGAGGCAGGCCCTCGAGGATCCCGAGGCGCTCAGGCAGCGGTTAAGGGAGGTGGACCCGGCTTTCGCCTCCAGCGGAGATCTCCGAAACCTCAGGCGCGTCATAAGGGCCCTGGAGGTGTACGAGAGGACCGGCCTTCCCTTCTCCTCCTTCTCCACCCGGAGAGGGCAGCAGCGCCCCTTCTATCCCTACGTGGGCGTGGTGCTTAACGCACCAAGGCCGGCCCTGTACCGGGCCATAGAGGAGAGGGTGGACGGCATGTTCGCCGCCGGCCTGGTGGAGGAAGTGAAGCGCCTGACCGAAAGGGGGGCCCTCTCCGCCACGGCCAGGCAGGCCCTGGGATACAAGGAGGTCCTGCGCTACCTTGACAACGAGTGGACCCTCGAGGAAACTATCTCTCAAATCAAGCGCCGCTCCCGGCTCTACGCCAAGCGACAGATCACGTGGTTCCGCAAGGTGCCCGGTCTTCGCTGGTTCGAGCTCGGGGAGCGGGACCTGACTGGAGACCTGCCCGCCGCTTGGGAGCAGGTCCTGGATTACCTTACCGGGGAGCTGGGAGATGCCTGAGGAAGCCGCCTTCATCAAGTATCACGGCACTGGAAATGATTTCCTCATATTCGACGCCTGGGAGCGGGGCCCGTTCCTGGGACCGCAGGTGATAGCCGCCATATGCACGCCGCACACCGGGGTGGGCGCCGACGGGGTGATCTTCGCCTGCTCGCCCCGCACCGGAGCCGAGGCCCGCATGCGCATATTCAACGCCGACGGCAGCGAGGCGGAGATGTGCGGAAACGGCATACGCTGTCTTGCCAAGTATCTCCACGAGCATCGCGGGATAGGGGGGCCCCGCATGTTCATCGAGACGGAGGCCGGCGCACGCGAGATCAACCTGCTCTTGAGGGACGGGGTGGTGGAAGAAGTGGAGGTGGACATGGGGATACCGGAATTCTCCTCTTCCGACCTGCCGCCGAGCGCCGGCGAGGACCGCGCCACCACCCTCGCCCTTCCCGACGGGGAAGAGGTGGAGTGCCTCTGCGTCTCCATGGGAAATCCTCACTGCGTCATCTTCGTCGAGGACCTCGATAACGCCCCCGTCGCCGTGAGGGGCCCCCAGGTGGAGAACCACCCCCTGTTCCCCAACCGGGTCAACGTGGAGTTCGTCCGCGTGCTGGGAGCGGACCGCATAGCGGTGAGGGTCTGGGAACGGGGAGTGGGGGAGACCAGGGCCTGCGGGACCGGGGCCTGCGCCGCCTTCGTGGCCGCCGTGCGCGCCGGCTTTCTCTCCCGGAGCGCGGTGGTGGAGCTTCCGGGTGGCGAGTTGAGGACGTCCGTGGATGACCACGGGCACGTCTGGCTGGCCGGACCGGCGGTGGAGGTCTTTCGCGGCGAGCTCAACCCATCCTGGTTGCATTCCCTCGGCGGTAGCCTCCGCTGATCATGTACCAGGCACGGAGACCCGGTAAGGGATCCCTTTTCCCCGCACTGGAGATCCTCGTGCCCGCTTTTCGGCGGGCGAAGTTAAAAGGGCGCGAATGGGTTAAACTATAGGGATGAAGCAACGGTTCAGCCCTGCCGCAAGAGGAGAGAAGGAGGTGGCCTTGAGGGTTGCCCGTCGGATAAGCGATCTTCCGCCCTACATCTTCGCGGAAATAGACCGCCGCGTGGAGGAACTCAGGGGCCAGGGGGTAGACGTGGTGGATTTCGGCATCGGGGATCCCGACCTTCCCACCCCGTCCCACATCGTGGAACGCCTCAGGGAAGAGGCGGGGAATCCCGAGAATCACCGCTATCCCAGCTATCAGGGCATGCTGCGTTTCCGCCGTGCGGCGGCGGAATGGATGGAGGGGCGTTTCGGCGTGAGTCTTGACCCCAGGGAGGAGGTGCTGACCCTCATAGGTTCCAAGGAGGGGATAGCCCATCTTCCGTGGGCCCTCCTGGATCCCGGCGACGTGGCGCTGGTTCCCGACCCGGCGTATCCCGTTTACCGCACTTCCATCCTGCTCTGCGGGGGTACACCGGTCAGCCTCCCCCTGCAGGAGGAGAGAGGGTTCCTCCCGGACCTGGGAGCACTGGAGCCAGCCACCTGGGAGAAGGCGCGGGTTCTCTTCCTGAACTATCCCAACAACCCTACCGCCGCCGTCGCCGACGCCGCCTTCTTCGAGGAGGTGGTGCATTATGCGCGAGAATACGACGTGGCGGTGGCTCACGACCTCGCCTACTCGGAGATAACCTACGACGGCTACCGCGCCATGTCCATACTCGAGATCCCGGGGGCCATGGATACCTGCGTGGAGTTTCACTCCCTCTCCAAGACCTACAACATGACCGGCTGGCGCATAGGGTTCGCGGTGGGTAACCGGGAGCTGATCGCCGCCCTGGGCAAGCTGAAGACCAACATAGACTCCGGCGTTTTCAACGCCGTGCAGCTGGCCGGGGTGGCCGCCCTGGAGGGCTCCCAGGATTGCGTGCGCCAAAACTGCGAAGTATACCGACGGCGCAGGGACATCCTGGTGGAGGGACTGCGCTCCGTGGGCTGGAGGGTGGCCAAGCCGTCCGCCACCCTCTATGTATGGATGCGGGTGCCCTCCGGGCATGACTCCGAGAGCTTCACCAGGGAACTCCTGGAAAGAGCGCGGGTGGTGGTGGCGCCCGGTTCGGCCTACGGCCCCTCGGGTGAGGGATACGTGCGCTTTTCCCTCACCCTGCCCGACGAGCGCCTGGAGGAAGGGGTGAGGAGGATACGCGAGGCTTTCTCCTGATACGCGCCACTCACCCCCGCCGCCCGGAACCCAGCGGCGGCGCCGGGGTCGCGGCGGCCGGACCTTGCGCGTGAGGTGTCCTGGGCATGAAAGGTTCCCAGCAAATGGAGAAAGAAAACCGGGAAGGACGGGAGAGGGCCGTCCTGGTCAGCGTGAGGTGGGGTGAGGTGACCCCCGAGGAGGCGGAGGAAGGCCTCCGGGAGCTCCGCTCGCTGGCCGAGACGGCGGGAGCGGAGGTGGTGGGAGTTCTGACGCAGGCCAGGCAGAAACCCGACCCGGCCACTCTCCTGGGCAAGGGGAAGCTGGAGGAGCTGCGGGAAGCGTTGTCTTCCTGCCAGGCGGACATAGTGCTTTTCGACCAGGACCTCACACCTTCCCAGCAGCGCAACCTGGAGAACGAGACCGCCGTAAAGGTGGTGGACCGCACGGCTCTCATCCTGGACATCTTCGCCCAGCATGCACGGTCCAAGGAAGGCAAGGCCCAGGTGGAGATGGCCCAGCTGCGCTACCAGCTCACCAGGCTGACCGGAAGAGGCGTGGAGCTAAGCCGCCTGGGCGGCGGCATCGGGACCCGGGGCCCCGGGGAGACGAAGCTGGAGGTAGACCGTCGGCGCATAAACATGCGCCTCCGCACCCTGGAACGCGAGCTGAGGGACCTGACCAGGGTGAGGAGGGTGAAGCGCAAGCGGAGGCGGAGGCTGGCCGTCCCCACCTTCTCCCTGGTAGGCTACACGAACGCGGGAAAATCGTCTCTCCTTAACGCCCTTACCGCCGCCGGGGTGAAGGTGGAGGACCAGCTCTTCTCCACCCTGGACCCCACCACGAGGAGGATCGTCCTTCCCGGCAATCGGAGGGCGGTGATAACCGACACCGTTGGCTTCATCGACCACCTTCCCCATCAGCTGGTGGAAGCCTTCAAGTCCACCCTGGAAGAGGTCCAGGAGGCCGACGTTCTGCTGCACGTGATAGACGCCTCGGCACCCGACCTGCACAGGAAGATAAGCGCCGTGGAGGAGGTCCTGGAGGAGCTGGGAGCGCTGGAGATCCCCACCATCCAGGTGCTCAACAAGGTGGACCTGCTTGACGAGGAGGGAAAGGGGGAGTTGAGGAGAAGGTTCCCGGGAGCCGTCTTGACCTCGACCCTCAGCGGCGAAGGCTTGGAGGAGCTCAGGGAGAAGATGTCCTCGCGGCTGGCCGCCTCGCGCACCATGCAGCTCCTCCTGCCCCACGAAAAGGGAGAGCTGCTCGCCTTGCTCTACAGGAGCGCCCGGGTCATGGAGGTCCGTACGGACGGTGACGGTTACCGCGTGACGGCCGATGTGCCCCAGGAGATAGTCCATCTCTTCGCGCCCTTCGCCGACGGGAACGGCGGTCGTCCGGCTGGGGCGGGAACGAAGGGCGGACGCGGGTCGCCCTCGAAGAATGGTGTGGGATTCGGTGGCCATCTCGCGGGACGCCCCCGGGAAGAGGCTTAGGAGGGAAGGAGGCCGGAGGACGTCGTGGTCCCCAGGAGATCGTCCCTTGTGAAGGAGAAGGGCTCCCTGGACCCCAGGGGAAGGGAGTTCGCCTTTCGTGTCGGCCTGTCTATGGCCTTTCTCCTGGTGGTACACCTGCACTACCTGAACGTCCACCTGGGAGCGGATGTCAACTTCCCCGCGCTTTACGTCATCGGCGCCGCGTACCTCCTATACTCGGTGGCGACCTATTATTTCTACCACGTTCTCAGCCTGAAGGGATCGCTGAGGGTCATGGCGGCCCTGATCGACATAGCCACCCTCTGCACGGCCATCCATTTCAGCGGCGGAGTGGAGAGCTATACCTTCCTCTTCCTGGGATTGGCGGCCCTGATAGGCGGCGTTTACGGCGACGTGGGAGGAGCGGCGCTGGCCTCCGTGCTGGCCATGGCGGGATACGGAGTGGTAGCCGCCCTGGACGCCAGGCCCGTAGAGGGCTACAACCTGGCCCAGGCCCTCCTCCTCCGCTACGGGTACCTGCTGGGCATCTCCGTTCTGGAGACCTATATCCTCGACCTTCTCCTGAAGGACAGGAAGCGTCTCAGGATGCTTTACGACGTCAGCCAGAGCTCCAGCCGCGGCCCGGCCCTGCATTCCGTCCTCAAGGAGGTCACCCAGAGGACGGCCGAGGAACTGCGGGCCGAGGTGGGCCTGGTCATGTTCTACGAGGAAGGGAGCCGCTCACTGGTGGTCCAGCAACCGGCCACGGGCATCGATTTCTCCACCACCTCCCGCCTCTGGATCCCGCTGGATTCCGACAACCTGCTGGCGGCCAGTTTCCGCGACGGGACCCCTCTCCTGCTCTATCGACAGCAGTGCCGGTCCCTGGACGCGGAGGAGCTGCTCCCCGGCTATCCACTGGTGGACCTCATCGCCTGCCCCCTGGAAGCCAGGGGCAAGAGGATAGGCCTGCTGGTCCTGGCCAACAAGCTCAGCCGCCGGGGATTCGGACGGAGAGACCTGAACTTGGCCCTCATGCTCGCCCCCAACGTTTCCCTCTTCCTGGACAACGCCCTGCTCTTCCGCCGCAGCGAGGAGAAGGTGGCCCAGCTCACCAGCCTCATCAGGGTGGTGGACGTCATCAACACGGTCACCAACCTGGACCAGCTGTACAACCTGGCCCTGGACGTGATAAAGGGGCTCTTCGCCGCGGACAGGGCCCTGATAAACCTTCTGGACACGCAGTCGGGCACCATGCGCACGGTGAGGAGCTTCGGCTACCGGGCGGACCAGGAGGAAGGCCGCCCCGGCAGGCCCTACGAGATGGTGGAAAACTGCTACATGCTCCAGCACGACGAGGTCTTTCTGTGCACGGACACCCTGACCGACAGGCGCTGCCCCAACATGCTGGTGAGCCGGGAGACCAGGTCGGTTATGTGCGCTCCCATGGTCGCCGGCAAGAAGGTATACGGGATCCTGCACATGACCAGCCGCTATCCCAACGCCTTCGACCAGGAAGACGCCACCCTGGCCAAGGCCATCGGCGAGCAGATAGGACTGGCGCTGGAGCGAGCCCAACTCTTCGAGGAGATAAGCCAGTTGGCCATCACCGACGAGATGACCGGCCTTTACAACACCCGGCACCTGAAAAGGGTGCTGGGCGAGGAGATCAAGCGATCCCTGCGCTACATGCGGCCCTTCTCCTTCATCATGCTGGACATCGACTACTTCAAGAACTACAACGACAGGTTGGGACACCTGCGCGGGGACGAGGTCCTGCGCATCATCGCCAACCTCCTGCAGCAGAACACCCGCGAGGTGGACCTCGTCTTCCGTTACGGGGGAGAGGAGTTCTCGGTCATCATTCCCGAGGTGTCCAAGGAAGAGGCCTATACCATGGCAGAGCGTATCCGGCGGGTGATACAAGACCATGTCTTCCCCTTCGAGGAGGAACAGCCGGGAGGCAACCTCACGGTGAGCATGGGAGTGGCCAACTTTCCCGTGGACGCCAGCGATGCGGAGGAGGTCATCGACAACGCCGACCGCGCCCTCTACCGCGCCAAGACCCAGGGAAGAAACCGGGTTTGCACCTATGACCCGGCGTTGGATGGCAGGACTTTCCCTCCCCACCTCACGGAGTTGAAAGGCGGGGCCGCGCCCCCGCCGGCATAGGGGCGTGGCGGGTCTGGGTGCAAGGAGGGACGAGACCCGCGTTTTGACCGTGTTTCCTCCGTCACCGCACTGGGGCCCCATCCGCGGTGATGGGGATGTCGCCTGGTAACGTGAATGCGATTCCACCCGCCCGGGGCCGTTATCCTCCGTGGGGCACGTTGCCTTGCCCGACGGGTGGCGTATAGAATAGTTTTACGCGAGGAGAGCGGGATGTGGCGCAGCTTGGTTAGCGCGCTAGACTGGGGGTCTAGAGGTCGCCGGTTCAAATCCGGCCATCCCGACCAGGAAACAGGGGCTGGCAGAAACAGCCCCTTTTTCACGGACGTGAGTCGCGCAGACGGGCAAGCGGCGGGCAGAGGCATCCGGATAGCGAGGGCGGGTGGTCCGGACCTTGGGCGGCCTCCTGTCGGTGTCTTTCGCGGACCCGCCTGAAGGAAGGGGCAAGTCGACGGTGAATATTCTGTTGGAGGTTGGGAGGTTTTCGGGGTTAGGGCGGGTTTTCGCCGCCACGGCGTTCATCGTCCCCGGAGGTGAGCCTTGATAAGGAAAAACCTGGCAAACATCTTCACCTGCCTGCGCATGGCGCTCATCGTCCCCGTGGTATGGCTTTTACTGAAGGCCTCGCCGACGCGTTGCGACGGAGCCCACGTCTGGGCGGTGGGGGTCTTCGTCTTCGCCGCCTTCACCGATTTCATCGACGGACAGATAGCCAGGAGGACGCACACCATATCGGAGTTCGGCAAGGTGGTGGATCCCCTGGCGGACCGCCTCCTGGTGATCGCCGTGCTGGTGACCCTCATGTGGCGCCGCTTCCTGCCCATCTGGATGGGAGCCCTCATCGTGGGAAGGGACGCCCTGATGTTGGTGGGAGCCCCCCTGGTGGGCATAAGGGACAGGGAGAAACGCGAGCAGCTGGCCGTGCACTGGACGGGAAAGCTGGCCACCGCCCTTCTGTTCCTCTCCATATGCATATTCATCCTCTGGAACCTGCGACATCACGTCAACGCCTTCGGAATGGTCATCTACTGCATAGGCCTGTTCTTCTCCTATATCAGCGCCTTCATTTACATCAACAAGGCGTACCGCCTCCTCAGACCCAGGGCGGGAAAGGGATAGGCGGTCCCGGGCGTGGCTTGCGCCCGGCGCCCATGCCCCGTGCGCGGCGCGCACCCTCGGGCGGGACGAACCCGTATCCCCAGGGCGGCCGAGGGACCGGTCCCCGTTTACCCCCCGCGGTTTGCGGGAAATAAAGGTAGGTGAAGCGTCCCCGCGGAGTGGGGTAGCCCGTGGACGGAGCAGAACTCGGGAGCCGGCGGTAACCCCGTCCGCGAGCGGCCGTGTCTGGAGGGATGCTTGCCCATCCAGGGTAAGCAAGTACATGATGGGGGGAGAGCGGGCTCCGCCGGAGGCAAGCCCCTCTCCGGCCCACGGGACTGATGGACGAGGTGAGGAGGTGACAAGGTGTCCTCTCGTTTCACGCAGGAGAAAGACCTCTCCAGGGCAGTGCGCGTAAGTTGGCTGGGACACGCCATGTTCCTCCTGGAGGACGATTCCGGGATCCGGGTGGTGACCGATCCCTTCGCCGAAGGGGTCGGCTACAGGCTCCCCCGGGTGGAGGCGGAGGTGGTGCTGGTCAGCCACGACCACTTCGACCACGGCAACGCCGCAATCGTGGGGGGGAACCCCCGGGTGGTCCGGGAACCCGGCACGCGGCAGGTAGATGGCCTGAGCGTGGAGGGATTCCCCACCTTCCACGATCCCAAGGGAGGAGCCGAGCGGGGTAAGAACATAATCTTCCGCTGGCGCATGAAGGACATCACCTTTTTGCACCTGGGGGACCTGGGCCACGCCCTGGACGAGGGACTGGCCGGCGAGTTGAAGGGCCCGGACGTGCTCTTCGTGCCGGTGGGCGGCACCTTCACCATAGACGACGCACAGGCGGCGGAGGTGGTGAGGACGCTGGCGCCCCGCATAGCCATACCCATGCACTTCCGCAACTCCGCCTGCAACTTTCCCATCCTAACCGAGGAGCCCTTCCTGGCGCGCTTCCAGCAGGTGGAGAGGGTGGGGAAGAACCCTGTATACCTATCCCGCGAGGATCTTCCCGAGCCCACCCTCATACTGGTGATGGACTTCCTGGCGTGAGCCGCGTAACCGGGGTCGAGAGGACCACGCCTGCGTGGATTCGGTTATCATAAAAGGAGAGCAGGCGATGGCCGTGAAGGCGGCGCGGCGGCGAGGAGAATGGCGGGGATCCTGAGGAGAGTGAGGTCGAGGAGGTCATGAAAGCGGTCATCATGGCCGGTGGTCAGGGAACGAGGTTGCGCCCCCTCACCAGCAACCAACCCAAGCCCATGCTGCCGGTGGTAAACCGGCCGGTCATGGAGCACATAATCAACCTCCTGGTGAAGTGCGGTTTCAAGGAGATGGTGGTCACCCTCCAGTTCCTTCCCACCCTGATCACCAATTATTTCGGCGACGGGAAGGAGTGGGGGGTGTCGATGGAATACTGCACCGAGTTCGTGCCCCTGGGGACGGCGGGGAGCGTCAAGAACAGCTCCGAACACCTCGAGGGAACCTTCCTGGTGATCAGCGGGGACGCCCTAACGGACATCGACCTCACCAAGGTGGTGGAATTCCACCGTCAGCGCAAGGCCATGGTCACCATAACCCTCATACGGGTGGAAAACCCTCTGGAATTCGGCATCGTGGTCACCGACCCCGAGGGCCGTATAGAGAGGTTCCTGGAGAAACCCAACTGGGGCCAGGTTTTCAGCGACACCATCAACACGGGAATATACGTCCTGGAGCCCGAGGTCCTCGATTTCATCCCCGAGGGGCAACCCTTCGACTTCTCCAAAGATCTCTTCCCGCTGCTGCTCTCCAAGGGATACCCGCTTTACGGCTACGTCGCCGATGGATACTGGTGCGACATAGGGAACTTCGAGCAGTACATATCGGCACACCGCGACATACTGGACCGCAAGGTGAACATCGAGCCGCCGGGTTTCCGCGTCGCGGAGAACATCTGGATGGGGGAGGGGGTTGACATCGAGGAAGGGGTGGAGCTAAGGGGGCCCGCCGTCCTGGGAGACCACTGCCGGGTGGAGAGGGGCTCCAAGATCCGCGAGTACACCGTGCTGGGACACAACGTGGTGGTCAAGGCCGATTCCTTCGTGCACCGCTCCATCATCTACGACAACACCTTCGTGGGCGGCGGCTGCCACCTGAGGGGATGCGTGGTGGGAAAGAACTGCGATCTCAAGGCCAACGTCCGCTTGGAGGAGGGGGTGGTCATAGGCGACGAGTGTCTCATCGGGGAGAACGTGCTGGTAAATCACGACGTGAAGATCTATCC